>Ga0111538_10005382_pt1 | contig 17501 bp, 9 predicted proteins | sample SoiMethybrSBSTD1_FD_79669 | JGI IMG/M metagenome (GOLD analysis project Ga0111538, IMG submission 79669) | Bulk soil microbial communities from a Populus tree surrounding site in Tennessee, USA - Soil MetaG P. TD hybrid SBSTD1 (version 2)... | ecosystem: Environmental > Terrestrial > Soil > Tree...
CGCCTCGCCGGTGCGCAGCCGCCGCCAGCGCTATCGCGGCGACACTCTCGTGCTCGAGACCGACGTCACCTGCGACGAAGGCGCGTACCGTTTGATCGAGTTCATGCCACCTGGCGAACGAACCGACATCGTCCGCATCGTTGAAGGCGTCGAGGGCGAGGTCCCGCTGCAAATGGTGCTATGCGCCCGCTTCGACTATGGGTTGAACAGACCCTGGGCAACCCGGACCGCCGACGGCTTCAGCCTGGTTGCCGGCCCCGATGCGCTACTGATACGTGGCCCGGTTGAAATGAGGCAGACCGACCGGGGAATCGAAGCCGATCTGCGGCTCCGCGCTCGCGATCGTCTACCGCTGACCCTAACCTGGTATCAGTCGCACCTTGCCGAGCCTTCGGCCGTCGACAGCCACGCCGAACTCGAGCGCTGCGAACGTTTCTGGTCCGAGTGGGTAGCTCGCTGCACGTATCAGGGCAAGTGGCGCGAGGCAGTGGTGAGGTCGCTCCTCACGCTGAAGGCTTTGACATACGAACCCACCGGGGCGATCGTCGCCGCGCCCACTCTCGGCCTGCCCGAAGAAATCGGTGGCGTTCGCAACTGGGACTACCGGTTCTGCTGGCTGCGCGACGCATCGCTGATCCTGCATGCGCTGATGATAGGGGGCTACGTCGACGAGGCCACCGCGTTTCGAGACTGGGTGCTACGCGCCGCCGCCGGTGATCCGAAAGACCTTCAGATCATGTACGACGTCACGGGGGCTCGCCGGCTGACCGAGCTCGAACTGTCCTGGCTCCCTGGCTACGAGGACTCCCGGCCGGTGCGCTCGGGGAACGCGGCGCACGATCAATTCCAGCTCGACGTCTATGGAGAGACCCTGAGCGCGATCGCCCGGGCACGGCAGCTGGGCCTGAAGCGCCACCCTGCGGCGATCCGCTCGGCTCAGGAGCTCATCACGCACATCGCCGACGTGTGGCAACGGCCCGACGATGGAATCTGGGAGGTGCGCGGAGGGCGCAAGCACTTCACCTATTCAAAGGTGATGGCGTGGGTCGCCATCGATCGAGCGGTCCAGCTGCTCGAACTCGAGCCTGAAGGCACCATCGACTCGGCATTGTTATCGCGATGCAGGGCGCTGCGCGTGCGCATCCACGAGGAGGTATGCGCCCGCGGTTTTCACGCGGGCCTCAACGCATTCACCCAGTACTACGGCTCCGAAGCGCTCGATGCGAGCGCGCTGCTCATTCCGCACAGCGGGTTCCTCCCTCCGCACGACCCCCGCGTGCGCAGCACTGTTAAGGCCATCGAAAGCACTCTGATGCGCGACGGGTTCGTGATCCGCTACGACACGCGGCACCAGATTGACGGGCTGCCAGGGTCGGAGGGCGCGTTCCTGGCGTGCAGCTTCTGGCTCGCCGACAACTACACGATGGTCGGGCGGCTCGAGGACGCCGAGGCCTTGATGGAGCGGTTGCTCTCGCTGCGCACGCCGCTCGGCCTGCTCTCTGAGGAGTACGACCCCATTCGGCGCCGTCTCATCGGCAACTTCCCCCAAGGCTTCTCACACCTGGCGTTGATCATGTCCGCGCAGATTTTGAGCAACGCGGAGGCGGAAGCCGTCGGGCCGGCCGCGATACGGAGGAGAGAACTGACCACGTAAGCCGTGACCTCGACCTCCCGAGCGAAGGGCGGCGAATGAGGCTGGCAGGAAAGTCACGCTTTACGAGCCGATTGAAGGATGAGGATTCGAGATCGTTCATGAAAGCGGCTCAGAACAGTCCCGTAACACGGCGTAGTGGCCTGCTAAATCCGCTTGGCGCCAATACGCAGAATAGCGACTCAGGGGCCGCGGTCAGGATCGGCAAGCCCATCAAGCTGCTACGACCACTTGGCCAGCGAACGGGATATGCCATAGGGTCCCTTGCGTCGGTTCCGCCCGGGGACGCCATTCCAAGCCCTTGCAGGCCGCCGAACCTCGATGCCTTCGCAAGTTTGAGGCGTTAGAGACGCCACGCGTATTGGAGTTTGACCAGGAGCTGATTGGAATCGAGCTGCCAACGATCCAGAAGCGACCGAATATTGCGGTTGTAGACGACAAAGAGATCAGCCACGGGACGAAACGTCCAACGTAACCGCGTATTTGTGCCGACCGAATCGCTCTCGGTATCGTACTGGACGTAGCTCGAGATAGAGAGGTCGGGCGAAATGTTGATGCGGATGCGATTACCGACCAAGGTCTGAGTAAACCGTCCCGTCGCGAGGTCGCCGATATTCCGTTCGCCCGTGAACTCGATCGTCAGTAGCGGTGTTGGATTCCAGGCGCCCGTCCATTCGAACTGATCGAGGTCGCCGTTGTAGAAGCCTCCAAACCACCAGGTGACCTGTGCGTAAAGGCGGCGCTTTTGCGCTGTCCCACCCTCAATGCGGTAACGCTTCCAGTGGTACGCACCAGGCGGGATTATCACCCCCGAGATCGCAAACGGTTCCAGGAGACGCTCACCCGTCGGATTCACATTGATCTCCACGCGATCGCCGCTGCGGAACCGCCAGTTCACCGGAGCGATAAAGACTCGGTAACTCTCCCAATTGCCCGAGAGGTCAGTGGCCAGAAACGGCTGGAACTGATGAAACAGTTGCTGCAGCGGTCCCCGTGACAATCGTGTGCAGTTGTTCGCTTGTGCATTGAACAGCTGCACCGCGCGGCGCGGCGCGGCACGAAGCCGAGCGACGGATCGAAGTCGCGTCCGATGCGTTTGTAAATGAAATTGATGTCCCACAGATCGTTCGGGTACGGCTCGTGGGCCATCATTGTGATCGCCTATCTGGCGCGTTTCATGCCCGTCGCGATTCTCATCGTCAGTGCCGGCGTTCGTCGTGTATCCCGATCTGGTGAAGAAGCGGCCGCGCTCAGCGGCGCAGGATGGGTCCGCACCATGTGGCACATCGTGGTGCCACAGATCGCGGGTTCACTTCTGGTGGCGTGGGTGATGGTCTTTGTTCTGGCGTTTGGCGAGGTAGGTGCCAGCGTGCTGGTGGCGCCAGCCGGGCACACGCCCTATCCCGTGCACGTCCTGACGTTGATCGCCAATACTCGCCCAGAGCAGGTGGCCTCCCTCGCACTGGTTCAGACGCTCGTAGTCGTGTTCGCCCTATCCTCGGCCAGCCTGTATCTCGCGTGGTCTTCACCTCGCCATGCCTAGTGCCGTGCGCCTCGAGGGCATCCACAAAGCACAAGGCGGGCGCCTCCTGTTTCAGAACGTGTCGCTGGATGTGCCTGCCGGAGATTCGGTGGCTCTTGTCGGCCCAAGTGGAATCGGCAAGACGACATTGCTGCGGATTGTTGCGGGCCTCGAGCGACCCGACGCCGGGGACGTGTGGATCGCTGGTCGACACGCGACGCAGGGAGGGACGATTTTCGTACCGCCGCACCAGCGAGGTATTGGCTTTGTCTTCCAGGATCTGGCCCTCTGGCCACACATGACAGTCGCGCAGAGTCTCACGTTCGTGTTGCGGTCCGCCGCGCCAGCGATAAGCCGAATTGAACATCAACGAATGGTCGACGAGATGTTGCGGCTCGTCCACATTGACGGCCTCGGCGATCGCTATCCTCACCAGTTGTCCTGGGGCGAGCAGCAGCGCGCGGCTTTCGCGCGGGCGTTGGTACATCGGCCGCCTCTGCTGTTGCTCGATGAACCGTTTTCGAGCCTTGACGTCGACTTGCGACAGGACATGCGCGCAACGCTGCGTGAACTTCGTGCCAACCTTGGTTTCGCCACGATCTTCGTAACCCATGATCGCGAGGATGCGAACGCCGTCGCAATTCGCAGGGTCGCCTTAACCCGCAACGGCGGCGTTGAAGAGTCGATCGCCGACTCTGAAGAGTGAGCACAGATTGCGCCTGCCATTCAGCGAAACCGAGTTCCTCGACGTCTTCGCCGCCTACAACACCGCGCTATGGCCGGCGGTCGTCGCATTTTGGATTGTCACGCTGGGATTCAGCATCGCCCTCGTGCGCGGTCGCGTGCACTCGCTCGCGCTGACTGCCTTTGTCGCCGTCCACTGGGCTTGGGAGGGAATCGCATATCACGCGGTCTTCTTTTCGCGGATCAATCCAGCGGGATGGCTTTTCGCAGTCCTGTTCTTGGTTGAGGCCGTCGCGTTCCTGTGGCTAGGTATCGTCCGAAGGCGGCTTTCATTCGACTGGGGCCGGAAGCCGCGTCACCTGTTAGCGGGGTTATTCATTGTCTACTCTCTCGTGTACCCACTCCTTGCCGCCATCTTTGGCCATCAGTATCCGCGCGCGCCCGCATTCGCAGTTCCTTGCCCGACAGCTCTTTTCACCACGGCGATCCTCCTGGCGGCCGTTCCTCCCGTTCCTCGTTGGCTTTTCGTGGCGCCCGTTGTGTGGTCCGTCATCGGTGGGTCTGCCGCGGTCCTTTTGGGTATGACGCCTGACCTGATGTTGTTCGCCGCCGCCTTCGTCTTGCTGATTCACTGCGTTGACCCGAAAAAGCTTGAGCGACCGCGGCTCGGTTCACGCCTCTGAGAGAGTCGCAGTATCGACCGCGGCGAGCAGAGCCCGGCCGCTGAACGGTCTCTGCCGCGATCGCAGTGCTGTCCGGGGTAGGAAATGAGTAGCCGACCAGTGTTGTGAGATGGCTTCTAGCAAATCTACGGCTTCCTATACCAAGCTGAGAGCTCGGACGCCCGCGCAAGGGCTGAGGTCCACGAATCCTGAACACTGTCTGGATAGAGCCAGACGACGTAGTCAGGCGTGCGCATCGCGGCGCACCGTTACGACGTCTCGTGGCTTGCACGATCCAGGCAATGTGTCGATGTGACATGTCGGACCCGGGCGTCAACCGCGATGCAGTGCCAGCAGGTTAAGGGCCCAGCGGTCTCACTGGGAAAGATCGCTCCGGCTGCTCGTCCAACGTGAGCAGGCCCGACGTGCTCCAGACCGCGTTCAAAGGAGCGTAAGCATGGCTCTAAGTATTGGCGTTTCGGTCGGCAGCAAGATTGACATCGCCGGGCACCTGTTGCAGGTCACAGCGCTTGTCCAACCCAGGCTCATCGTGGTGACCGTGGACGGTGGCGACGATGTCGTGATCAGTGACAAGGATCGAAAGGAGATTGTGCCCGGCTTGTGGGTGCGGGTGGGGATCGGCCAGGTAGGGGGCTGCAATCGGTTGGCGTTCGAAGCCCCGAAGACCATAAACGTGAGCCGACAGGCGTAAACGTGGGCACACCGGCCGTCGGTGTGCCGCCACGCACACACCGCGTCGGCCATCTCCGTGAGCAGCTGCTCGAACGTTACCGTTGGCTATGTACCTTCGGTTGTCGTTGGATCTGTCTCCGCGGGCGCTGATGTCGAACGCGACTGGAAGGCGTGCGCAGGTCTATCATCCATTTGTTAATCATTGGTCATGCGCCGCGCTCCTTGGCAGCGGCGGTCCTGGTGGGGAAAGTCGGCGGCGCGCGCCAGGAGCTGACAACTAGGGAGCGGATCGACGTGGTCAGCGTCACGTCACGATCCGTCTGCCGCCGAGCGTCGAATCTTGCCGTGCTGTCAGACGGCCGGGATCATGACGCGGTAGGGAATGCGCCACGGGCGCGTATCATTCGCGTCGGTTCCGCCCGGGGACGCCGCACTTCGGACACGGCGGTTCGAACTTAGCGTTTGGCACCTCGCGAACCCACCTTACGATTCGGTCCACGTCGGTGTTGCGCACGATCCGTTTGTTGCCGCTCTGGCGAAAGAAAGCGTGTGCGCTGCACGCCCGCAGCAGTGACGAACACGCTGAGATTGTTCGACCGGGGATCAGCCGGTTGAAGGAAGAACCCTTGACCCTCGGCCAGATAACTCTGCGTCGATCCGACCATGACCTCGTTGTCCAAAAACGTCACTTCCATCCTGTCGCCATTCGGCGTTTGGGAGAAGAACTTGTCGTCCTCTCGCATTGGATTACCAGCGAACTCACGCACGAAGAACAACGCTTTCAGGTCCGAGAGAAGAATGATTGTCGATTCACCGTCTCGCAGATCGGACGAGATGTGCATGTGCGCCTTGGACGGGTCAAAGTCGTTCGTGTAGCCGCGCACGATACTCCCATCGTTGAACCGCGCGACAACTTTTCCCCAGTCGATGCTCGTTTCTGCCGTATGTTCGACGGGCATTGCCGGCGGTGCCGTCTCCGCTGTGAGCTTCATGGTGAGTTCAGGGAGGGTCAGCGGTCGCCTGAACGCGCACGCACCTTCGTATGTCAGGATGTCGCTCAAGGATGCAACACGACAGCGTAGGACCCTCGACGGAACCAGAATGGGACTGTCGGGTCCAGTCAGTTCCAGGACGACACTGGAATTTGGTTTCAATGCTTGTGGGGTTTCGAGCAATAGTCCCCCGGCGGAGATATTGAGGACACGGACTTCAGCACCGTATTTGACGCTCGCACCTCGCAGCCATTCCAGGTCGCCTGTCCTGAGTCGTTCGTGAATGCGCCTGTCCGATGGCGGCTCCTGGTCGAAAGATCCATCGATGCGCCCGGGTGCTGTCAGTCGTCGTTGCAGTTCTGCGCTCGTCATTTCCTACCTTGACTGCGAGAAAGCAACCTCGAGGCCAGAGGATGTTGAGAGGAAGGCTGTTGGTTTGGAAGAACTTACCGGGATGAGGCTAGTGCGTGTCGGGCGCCGTCAGTTCTGTTCTGGAACAGCGGGTGATTCCAAAAGGCACACGCAAGGGCGTCTGTGGCCGTAGCCACTCGTGTGCATTTCTGCGCGACGACGGCAATCCTTACGGCATTTCGGATTGCAGCCGAAACAGTTAGCGACACTCCTGCTCGTTGTCTGCCCAGTCACTGACACATGGACCGAGACCGTTCGCTCGCACGCACCGGGAGTTCTAAAGGTACTCGCAGCGACAGCGAGGCGCTCTGGGACTGGAATCTAGAGACCGACCGGATTCATTTCTCTCCGCGATGGATCGCCCTCGCCGGTTGCGAAGATCATGAAGTTGGCAGCGCGCCGGAGGATTGGTTCCAACGAGTCCATCCTGACGACCACGCACAGCTGCTACGCGAGATCGAGCTGACGCGGGCCGGAGATGCGACGACATTCGAGTGTCGCTACCGCCTGCGGCACAAAGACGGCACGTATCGCTGGATGTCATGTCGCGGCATGGTCGTCCGGGACAAGGCCGGACACGCGATCGGCCTGAATGGCTCGCAGACCGACATGACCGTGGCGATGGTGACCGATCGGCTCACCAGGCTCCCCAATCGCCTGCTGCTGATGGACCGCGTCACACAGTCGATCGAGCGGTCCCGCCGCTACAACGCCTTTCACTTCGCGTTGCTGGTCATCGATCTCGGAACCGCGTCGAGCGGCGGCCACTCGTCAGGGATTGCCGACACGCTCCTCACGGCGGTCGCCCGGCGTCTGGAGACATGCCTGCGTATCCCGGACACGATGCCCAGTCTGCGTCACAACGATCTCGTCGCGAGACTGGACGGTGACTGCTTCGCCATCCTGCTCGATGGTTTGAAAGATATTCGCCACGCCAAGATCGCCGCCGATCGCATCCTCGGTGAACTCTTGAATCCGTTCACGATCGGTGCACGCGAGGTCCTGCTGTCAGCGAGCATCGGCATCGCGCACAGCGCGACCGGCTACGCCAATGCAGACGAGGTGTTGCGGGACGCCGAGACCGCATTGCACCGTGCACGCGTGCTGGGTGGATCGCATTGCGAGGTGTTCGATACCGCGATTCTGCAATCTGAACAAACCGAATTACAGCTGGAAAGCGACCTCGAGGGTGCGCTCCAGCGTCGTGAGTTCGAGCTCTTCTACCAGCCCATTGTCTCCCTGGCCTCGAACGAGGTTCTGGGATTCGAAAGCTTGGTGCGCTGGCGGCACCCGGTTCTCGGCATGATTGCTCCGGTCGACTTCATTCCAATCGCCGAGCGCACGGGATTCATCGTCCCGCTCGGTCGATGGATTCTGTACGAGGCCTGCCTCCGGCTCGCCGAGTGGCACAGGAGCCTGCAGCTGAAAAGCGACCTCTGGGTGTCCGTCAACATCTCGAGCGCCCAGTGGAACGATCCCACGCTCGTCAGCCAGATCGAGCAGGCACTGCACGGTTCCGGCCTCGAGCCGCGACGTTTAGTGCTCGAGCTGACCGAGGGAATCGCCATGGCCAATCCAACCGCGGTCACCACGTGGCTGATGCAGATTCGGGCGATTGGCGTACGTATCAGCGTGGACGATTTCGGAACGGGTTACTCGTCGCTGGCCTATCTTCGCCAGTTCCCAATCGACTCGCTGAAGATCGATCGTTCTTTCGTACGAGGCGTAGTCACCAACCGGGACACGGCCGAGATCGTCGCCGGCGTCATGAACCTGTCAAAGCAACTCGGCCTCCGCGTTGTCGCCGAAGGCATCGAGCACGAAGATCAGTGTGCACACCTCCGCGCGTTGGACTGTCACGCCGGTCAGGGCAACCTCTTTGCCACACCGCTCGACGTCGAGAGTGCGACGGAGGTGTTGAAGACCGGGCTCGCGCCACGGCCGGAGCACCGGCGCGCGCCGATGACACCTCCGCCCGCTGAGACGACTGTTCCGGGGCTGTTCCTTCGTGGACGACGTCTCGCGACCGGCCATCTCGTATCGGTTGCGGTGGCGGCTCTCGTACTGCTGACACTGATTGGCGTGTGGACGGCCACCAGCAGCGCCCGTTCGAGGTTCAGGGATCCGGTGATGCCCGCGACGAGCGTGGCGCAGCAATCGGCGGAAAATACACCGCCGGCGCCAGCAGCACCGCTGGCGCCGAACGCCGCAGTCTCTCCTTCGCCTCGAACGACTCCATCATCGGCGCCGATTGCCCCACAGTCGTCCGCAGCGGCGCAGGTGGCAGTCGCTGGGGCGGCATCACTGGAGGTGGCCCATCTACACCGGTTTGGCAGCTGCCGCGGACGGCTTAGCCTCACGCGCGATGGTGTAGCGTTCGCTACGGAAGAGCAGAATGATGCCGACGCCTTCACGCTCAAGTTCGCGGAATTCGTGCACGCCTTGTCTGATGACACACTGACATTGAAGTCCGCCACGAAGACGTACCGATTCAAGGCCCTGGAGTCGCACGGCAGCAGCGCGAGCCAGCTTCGGGAGCTCGCGGACCGGATCTCGCGCGCCCGTCGCTGATCCAGAACGAGAAACCTCGGCGGTTCCCCAAGGTCGAGCAGAGTGCCTCCGCACGCGATGGTCCGGCAATGGGTTATGTCGTGCGCTCGGATGATGGACCGGCGCCACGTCGGCGAATCGACAGCAGCTCTTCCGGCGCGTGATCGACCTGCAGGGTCGTGTGCCCGATTGTGAAGCGCTCCTTCAGCATCTGTTCGAGTGAGCGCCGCACCGCGTGGCAATCGGAATCACGCGCGACAAGGACGTGCGCCGTAAGGACCGGGTGTCCCGGCGCAAGTTCCCACACGTGGACATCGTGGACCTGCTTCACATGCGTGCCGTGGGCCATCGCCATGCCGATCTCGCTGGGGCTCAGGCCTTCCGGAGCGCCTTCGAGCAGGACGCGGATGGCTTTGCGTTGGAGATCGAACCCCGATCGGAACATCAGCGCCGCCACCACCAGCGAGGCGATCGCGTCGGCGCGATCGAATCCCGTGAATACGATGACGATACCCGCCACCAGCGTGCCGATAAACGCGTATAGATCAGTGAGGATGTGCTGGAAACTGCCCTCAATGTTCAGACTCTGGCGATTCGCTTTGGCCAGCACCCACGCGGCCGCGATGTTCGTGACCACGCCGGCAGCCGCGACTGCGGTCACGAGGACGCCCGCGACGTCAGGCGGAGTGACGAGCCGCCAGATCGCCTCGTAGGCTACAAGGACGCCGAGCACGAGGAGTACGGCGCCGTTGGCTTGACCGCTCAGCACCTCGGCGCGCCGGCGGCCGTAGGTCAGCGTCTCGCCACCGGGACGCTGAACGAACCGCATGACGAGGAGCGACAAGGCGATCGCGCCGGCGTCTGTGAGCATGTGGGCCGCGTCGGACAGCAGCGCGAGCGAGTGCGCGACGATGCCGATGACAATCTCGAACGCCATGAACCCGACGATCAGCACCAAGGCGATCGTCAGGTAGCGACGATCGGCGTGTGCGCTGACGCCATGGGAATGGCCAGCGTGGTCATGATGATGGCCTTCGTGATCGTGCCCTTGGTCGCTCATGTGCGCCTCAGCACTGCCGGCGTGCGGTAACCATCCAATCGTACAGCACGGGCAGGATGCAGCGTCGCTCTCAGCCCTGACCACCGACGACTGCCCACTGGCCGCCGGTTAGAGCTACAACAAGGTGCCGCGCAGCACGACGAGCGCAACGGAAAAATAGATGACGAGGCCGGTCACGTCCACGAGGGTCGCAACGAACGGTGCGGATGATGCCGCGGGATCGAACCCCAGTCGCTTGAGCCCGAACGGTAACAGTGATCCGCTGAGCGTTCCCCACAACACCACGCCCACGAGCGCAATGCCGACCGTGATGGCAACGAGCAGCCAGTGCGGCCCGTAAATGTCCGAGAACGCCGACCACAGGGAGATGCGAAGGAAACCGATGCTGCCCAGGATGGCTCCAAGGGACAGCCCTGCGAGAATCTCGCGACGCATCACCCGCCACCAGTCGCGAATCCCGACTTCTCCGAGTGCGAGCGCCCGGATGACCAGCGTTGATGCCTGCGATCCGGAGTTGCCCCCGCTCGAGATAATGAGCGGAACAAACAGCGCGAGGGTGACAGCGCGCTGGATCTCCTGCTCGAACGCGCCCATCGCCGTTGCCGTCAGCATTTCGCCAAGGAACAGCGCCGTCAGCCACCCGGCGCGCTTCTGAATCATGCGTCCGAACGAGACCTCCATATAGGGCTCGTCAAGCGCCTCGGATCCGCCGATGCGCTGAATTTCGCTGGTCGCCTGCGCTTCGGCGACGTCCAACACATCGTCAATCGTCACGATACCGATGAGCACGCCAGCCGAATCGGTGACCGGTAGTGCGCTGCGATCGTATTGACGGAAGACTCCGACCGCGGCGATCTGATCGTCTGTGGCCTTCAAGGCGATGAAGTGTTGATCCATGAGATCGGCGACGCGACGATCGAGCGGCGCCAGCAGGAACTCCCGTATGCGGATGTCGTCAATCAGAAGTCCCTGTTCGTCGATGACGTAGATCACGTTGAGTGTTTCGCTGTCCTGACCGTGAGTGCGGACGTAGTCGAGCACCTCGTGCACGGTCCACTGGTCGCGGATCGCCACGTAGTGCGGCGTCATCAATCGACCGACGGACTTCTCCGGGTAGCCAAGGAGTGAGACGGCAACGGACCGTTCCGCCGGCGTGAGCAGTGTCAGTAACTGACGGGTGACCTCCGCGGGCAGTTCCTCGAGGAAGAGCGTGCGATCGTCCGGCGCCATGTTGTTCAGGAGCTCTGCGACTTCACCCTGGGCCATGGTCTTGAGCAGCGACTCTTTCGCATCGTGCGACAAATACTCGAACACCGCGGCCGCATCCTTCCGGGGCAGCACGCGGAACACGACGACCTGGTCCTCGAGGCTCAGCGCCGTCAACGTTTCGGCGACTTCGCTGGCGTGCCGGTTGCGGAGCATGTCGCGAAGCCGGCTGTAGTCGCGGCTGCGCAGCGCGGCGGCGAGCTCCTGCGCCGGCTGCGCCACGGCTCTGATGGCCGTGAGTGCCTCGTCACGTTCTGGGCCGTTAAGCTGGTCTTCCATTTGCTTCAGGGCTGCTCTGACAACATCGTGATGATGGACGTGGGGGCCAACGCTCTTGGTCGCGTCGAGCCATAGTCGATGGATCAAATCGAGGTCGCCGGATGTCAACGACGGCGGATGAGCACCGAGGTGATAGGTGTCGGCTCGTCCGCTGCGGTGATGGATGACGAGTCGAACATCGAGTGGCTGGGGCTTGTCGGTGCGCTCCCAGGACTCCCCGAGCAAGCGGGCCTGATCGTCGGCCGACAGCGTCGAGGACTCGCCGACGTACACATCGGAAGAGCGCAGTCGAACGATGGTGCCGACGATCGCGTCAACGACACTGCGTGCGGGCACAATCAACAAGCGCACCGGCCGACCCAAGCGCTCGGCCAGGGTGGCGACGTCTGCGAGCAGTCGACGCTCATACGCCGTCGGCGCACTTTCACCCGCCGCCTCCTCGCTGACGTCGACGCCGATCAACCTCGCCGTCATGACCACGACCTCACGACCGCCTCCGGCTTGAAGGGCCGCGACGACATGAGCGAGCGCATGCGGATTGCGCACCGGCACCAGGATGTTGCCAGGACCAACATCGACCTGATTGAGTGAAAGCTCCGTTGCTGGCAACAGATCGAACGTGTGTTCGTCTGCCTCGATAGCGACCGTGGGACCAGGTCGCCGGACCCACATCACCAATAGCGACAGGATTGCAATGACCGCGCTGGATCCAATCGTGGCCACGTCGCCCGTGATGATGACCGCCAGCGCGCTGCCTGCGATCAGCGCGCCGGCTGCCAAGAGTCCGATCGCCAGCTCGCGGTTTCCGAGTCGCAGGTCTCCAGGAGTTCTGAAGGGTGTTTGCGCCGGGCGGATTCGACGAAGTCGCCAAAGAGCCGCTGTGGTCAGTACGACAATGACCGCGATCGTGAACCCGTAGGCGTGGGCGAGCCACACCACGCGACCGCCGGTCGCCATAATGACGAACGCAACCGCAATAACCGTGTAGTCGATCGCGCGCGTCGGCGTCCCGAAGCGGGTATGGAGCGACGCCAGACTCGAGGGGAGCGTGCCATGGGTCGACGCTCGATGGAGAGTGTGCTCGGCGTCAGAGACGGCCGCGTACGCGGCGGGAAGCAGCACAAGGATCGCCGCTCCCGCCAACGACATTGCCATGAGGTCGCGGGCCCATGACGGTCCGCCCAGGTGCTGCGCGAGACCAGCGAGTGGGGCGTTCACCCACAGGTCCTGCTCGGCGGCCGGCACCAGCACGATGATGAGGAACGAGCTGAGTCCTGTCACGAGAAGCGTGAATACGGAGGCGGACAGGGCCGTTCGACGGAGCGCGTGCAATCGCGGTGGAGGAAATTCGTGGGCGGCACGCGCCATGGCCTCGCCGCCGCCGATGACGGGCACAGTCAACGCGAGACCCGCGAAGTAGACGAGCGCGGCATCGATCGCCGAGAAGCCTGTGAAGATGGTTGATGGAGGCCCCGACGCGAGCACGGCGAGCGAGTCAGTGGCATGAAGAGCGAGCGCGATCATTCCCCACACGATCAAGATGGCGAGAACGACGACGCCGAGCCACACGCCTCGCGCGATCGTCTCGCGCCGAACGTCGCGCCCGAGGCGCGCGCGGATCCACAGCAGCCCCATGACTCCAATGGCAAACACCGTGGCGAGGTCTTCGGGGCGAACGAAACCGGTGAAACGCCATCCCGCGATCGCCGTGAATGCCACGCCTGCGAGGTAATGGCCGATCACGACGCACGTGAGGGCACCAAGAAAGAGACGTTCGACCAGCGTCGCAGCCGACGCGATTGCCGCCGTGCGAACCCCGAACGCAGTGGCGACACGCGCTTCCAGGCCACCTGGCATGAGTAGCGCCCAGCTTTCAAGTTCGATCGCGCGCACAAGCGCTGCGAGACCTGTTGCTGCGAGAACGAACCATGCGGCAGAGTTCCCCAGCGCCGGACGCGCGATTCCGGCCACGAAAAAGGCGGCGACACCGAGCTGCGCGATGGCGAGCGCGGCCGCGTTGCCGACCGGCATGAACCGCAGCAGGGCGGTTGATGACAGGACGACGCGTATCGGGTTGCGTGGCGGAATAGGTGAGAGCGGGCTCATCCCCGGCGAAATCCCTCCAGCAATTATGGCTGACGAATTTCGAGGCGGAGAACAAGCCACTGCTGGAATGCGGAACCGCCGGCGACGAGGAGGGTTACTGAGACCGATTGCGGAGTTACTGACTGCCGGTTTCGCTAAGCCGCTCGTGTGACGCCGGTGTAGCTCCTACCGATAACCCGAGTTGTGTGCGATCGACGTGATCACCTGCTAGCCGTCCGACGCAGACCCCAAAAGGAAAGGCCCCGGGCAGCATGCCCCGGGGCCTTCTTCCTGCGACAGTAACGTCTGCGTCTACTTCTTCACTTTGAAGAAGGCCGTAATCGTCGAGCCATCCTTGGCCGTCACCACGGCACGGAAGCACAAGTCCGCTCCGCTCACCTTCGGCGTCTTCCAGTTCTGGATGAACTGGGTGCCATCCCAGCGAAGTTCCGTTCCACCGGTCGAGACATCGGTGAGCGGAATCTCGTCATCCGTGTAGCCGCCGGAGCAGCTAGGCAATTGATACGCACTGAAGCCCGCCCCGGGGAATGCGTCCGCGACAGTCGTGACCTGGGCGCCCCCAACCTCTCGATAGATGTTGAATTTCAGCGGGACCGTCTGGCCCCCCTTGATTGCGTTCCACACTGTCGCTCCCGAAACGGCCGGTTGGACTCCCGGCGCGGACAGGATCGAGCTCGTTTCACCCACCGGCTGGTAGAAGCCTTTCAGCGACCACGCGCCGATCGTGAGCTTGCCGTTGATCGGCTTCGGGTCATAGTTGCCAATCATGGCGCCAGTAGCCGACGGCACGATGGCGTAGTCGCCGACGGGACTGCCGGTCGTGGCGGTGGTGCTGAACGACATCGTGAACGTGTCCCCGTTCTTCTGGCCGTAGTAGCTGCCGCTGAAGGTCGGGTTCGCGACACCGAAGGGACGCGACGCATCGTTTGCCTTGACCGTCAGCGTAGCTTTTGTGACGGTCAGCGTGCCGTCGGTCTTGCTCACCTCATAGTTCGGGTTCGTGCCGAGCGTCACGACGATCGAATAGCCGCCAACGTTGCTCGTCTGAACCGCCGACGTTGCGAGGCTGTAGGCGAGCACGTCGCCGTTGACCGCGCCGGTCACGACCGCATCGAGTGTCGGATTCGCGTCCCCGTAGGTCCTGGTCTTGTCGTTCGCCTTGACTGACGCCGGCGCCTTGCCGATCGTCAACGAGCTGTCGTGCGGCGTGACGTCGTAGTTCGGGTTGTTGCCCAGCGTCACCACGATCGGGTAGCTGCCAACACCGGTGGTCTGGTCGGCTGCCGTCGCCAGGCTGTAGGCCAACGTGTCACCGTTGACCGTGCCGCTCACGACCGCGTCGAGCGCCGGGTTGGCCTGGCCGTAGGTCTTGCTCTTGTTGTTGGCCGTGACTGACGCCGACGCCTTGCCAATCGTCAACGAGCCATCGTGCTTCGTGACGTCGTAGTTCGGGTTGCTGCCCAGCGTCACCACGATCGGGTAGCTGCCGACGCCGCTGGTCTGGTCCGCTGCCGTCGCCAGAGTGTAGGCCAGCACGTCATTGTTGACCGCACCCACGACCACCGCGTCGAGTGTCGGATTGGCCTGGCCGTAGGTCTTGCTCTTGTCGTTCGCCGTCACCGACGCCGACGCCTTACCGATCGTCAGCGTGCCATCTGTCTTTGCGATGTCGTAGTTCGGGTTGCTGCCCAGCGTCACCACGATCGGGTAGCTGCCGACGCCGGTCGTCTGGTCCGCTGCCGTCGCCAGGCCGTAGGCCAACGCGTCGCCGTTGACCGCGCCGGTCACGACCGCATCGAACGCCGGGTTCGCCTGGCCGTAGGTCTTGCTCTTGTCGTTGGCCGTGACCGATGCCGTGGCCTTGCCAATCGTCAACGAGCCGTCGTGCTTCGTGACCTCGTAGTTCGGGTTGCTGCCCAGCGTCACCACGATCGGGTAGCTGCCGACGCCGGTCGTCTGGTCCGCTGCCGTCGCCAGGCTGTAGGCCAACGCGTCGCCGTTGACCGCGCCGGTCACGACCGCATCGAACGCCGGGTTCGCCTGGCCGTAGGTCTTGCTCTTGTTGTTGGCCGTGACTGACGCCGACGCCTTGCCGATCGTCAGCGTGCCATCTGTCTTCGTGACGTTGTAGTTCGGGTTGCTGCCCAGCGTCACCACGATCGGGTAGCTGCCGACACCGGTGGTCTGGTCGGCTGCCGTCGCCAAGGAGTAGTTCAGCACGTCATTGTTGACCGCGCCGACCACGGCCGCGTCGAGCGTCGGGTTGGCCTGGCCATAGGTCTTGCTCTTGGCATTGGCCGTCACCGTCGCCGCCCGCGCGTTAACTGTCAGCGTGCCATTGCTCGGCGTCACGGTGTAGTTGGGGTTCGAGCCCAGGGTCACTGTGATCGGGTAGCTGCCGACACCCGAGAATTTCACCGCGGGCGTCGCCAGGTTGTAGGCGATCGTGTCGCCGTTGACCGCGCCCGTCACCGCCGCATCGAGCGCAGGATTGTCGTCGCCGTAGGTCTTGCTCTTGGCGTTGGCCGTCACCGTCGCCGACTTTGGCGCGATCGTGAACGATCGCGACACGTCCGGCGCCGGATTATAGCTAGCGTTTCCGGCCTGCTGCGCCGTCACGGTGCAGCTTCCGGCAGCGGAGATGTGGACCGTGCCACTCGTAACCGTGCACGGGCCGGAGGCAATGAACGTGACCGACAGCCCCGAGCTCGCGGTTGCGCTTACGCCGAAATCAGCGTCACCGTACGTTTTGCCTCCGAGGGCGGCAAACGTAATCGTCTGGTCTTGCTTGGTCGCTTTCTTGTTGAAGGTCGCGACGACGTTCTGATTTTGGTCCATCTTGACCGTGCAGCCCTTGTTGGGGTTTGGGTCGCACGTCACGTTCGATGACCAGCTCACGAACGTCGAATCGGACGCGGGAGTGGCCGTCAACGTCACGCTGCCGTTCGACGTGTACGTGGGTGGGGTGCAATTCTGCGTGCAGTCAAAAGCATTCTGACCAGCGCCCTCGCCATGGACCGATCCCGATCCGGTCCCAGCGAATGTGATCGTCAGCGTTCCGCCATCCGTGAACGTTGTCTGTGCCCGCGACTGCGAACCTGACGCCGTGAGATAGAAGCGCACGTTGAGGTCGTGCAGCTCGGGCGCCCACTGGTCCCAGTAGATGTTGCCAGCCGTGTCGGCGTTGACCTTCAGCACGTAGTCCTCGTGAACCGCCGGATCCTCCTGGAAGAGTAGCGTCACTTCCTCACCAGGCTGCCAACCAGAACCCGTGATCACGGCCAACGCGCCGGGCGCATAGTCGTCCTTGTCTGTCTTGATCGTCGCGAAGCGGTACACCTCGGCGTCGTGCGCGCCGGCGCTCGCGGCAAACGCGAAGCCCTCGATGCTCGAAGGTCCTGCAACGGCCGCGGCGCGCGGCGCGGCCATCGCTCCGGTGGCAGTGAACGCACCCTCGCCGTACGAGTAGGGATCCGGGAACACTGCGGGCAGGAACAGATCGGTATCCGCGTTCGACGTGCCGCCGACGATGAGCACGCCACCGTTGTGCGGGAGGAGCACCGCGGAATGCCCCTGCCGGGCGACACTCATTTGCGTTTGCGCCATGGCAAACGACCGCGAGTAG
>Ga0111538_10005383_pt1 | contig 17498 bp, 12 predicted proteins | sample SoiMethybrSBSTD1_FD_79669 | JGI IMG/M metagenome (GOLD analysis project Ga0111538, IMG submission 79669) | Bulk soil microbial communities from a Populus tree surrounding site in Tennessee, USA - Soil MetaG P. TD hybrid SBSTD1 (version 2)... | ecosystem: Environmental > Terrestrial > Soil >...
ATGAAATTTGGCCGGGCTCCGGCAACCAGATATATTTTTGGCTGTTTCAATCTCATCCCTTTAGTCGCAAATATTATTTGAGCAACGTGTCTGTTCATTAGACACAACATCGCCACTAATGCCGTTCGCATAACAACTTAGCAACGTTGTAACACCTAGATGGCAATGTGATCTTAACAGAAGCATCGCACGGACTGCTCGATCATCTGCACATGGGTCAGGTGGATGTAGCTAGTAACGGTTAGGCCTGCTCAGGCCAGTCGTGTATGCCGAAAACACCCGCCCTTGAATTTCTCTCTTCTTACATTAATCATATTTCAAGTTTATGGAGCTTTGCATACCTCACCTTTCATAATTTACAGAAAAGTGGAACGATTTTTGATGTCAGGGACATTTCCTGTGTAAATGGAAGATGCAAAGCCGTTGATAGGAGCTTTGATCTGAAGTCGCATCAGATCATTTGCAAGCTCGAGGGCTTCTAAAATCCCTCCTCCGTGGGACTAGTCAATTCTTGCCAGCTCGAAGTAACGTCGGGATATCCAATGCTGACTCCGCTAAACATTAGGAGCTCTTTCACCTCTGTTGGTTTGCCAGACACCCGCGTGCCTATTGAGACGTCGTATTAACACGTATGAACTGTAATTTGGCAAATAAGGGAGGCAGAGGCCTGCGGGACATGTTGCTTCAAATCTACCACGCATCGGCGACCGCATTTTAACTCCGTAGCACAAACCCAGACTACTGCTGAGTATCGTACTGTCGAAATCACTAGCTCGGCCCCATTGACGATCCTGCGAAAAGCAGGATCATCATAAGTCATGATGAATTGATGAACGTTGGTGACACAGCAATAGCCGGCCCGGCTTGACTCGGCGGCATCCGTTATCGGGGAAACGGCTTCTTTCGTAGACACGAGGTCACCCCCCCATTCCAAGGACATGACGGGAGGGCATGGTAGGAATTCCCGTCCCGCAACGCCGTTCGCTTCGAGCACCGGTGCCGTGATGCTGTCTGGTTCAGTTAGCGAATGCTTGGGGGTAGGACGAAGCTTGGGTCGCCCCCCTCAAGGAGCGCGCTCCTCATCTTATAGAAAATATCCGTCAATCGAATGGTTTCGACCCCACCGTTGCCTCTTGCGGAAATCGCCGTATCAATGTGAATCCGATTGTACGATGCAGTCCGTTTTCTATCGAAACCAGCGCCGCTTCCTTGGGTAGATCGAAAGTTCGGCCGTCTTTCTCAACCGGTGCGAACGCTTCCACAGGCCCGAAATACCCAAACTGGCAGAACAGGCTCAGGCCCCGGTTCTCGACCGTGAAAAGTGGACCACCCGCAACAACTGACCCGCCGCATCTTGTCTTCCGCACGACGCGCTTCTTCGTTGCTCGAGAATGCAAGAAGGAAATCCCGGGACATCCCGGGCGCGACCTCAAAACCTTCAATCCGTAGACGCGCCAAGCTGTCCGCGTGACTCTTGAAGCGCTAATTAAACCTGCATCTCTCATTCGGGTATTGGCTGAGCCGGGGCGTCACTCAGCACTCGCATATTCGGCTCACGGAGCATCTCCGCCAGAATGTCATAGCATTGATAGACGAACAGCAGGGGATCGATACCCTTTTGCTTGGCGTCGCTATATTAGTCCGGGTTGGCGTTTTTACCTCTGTACACAGACGCATCGACATGTGGTGATGCTGGATATGCGCGCCCCCGTTCCATAACGCACGAAATGAGGAAGGATCGCGAGAATGGTACTCGCAAGGCTGCGTTTGTCATGCGAGTTGTCGTTCACCATCTGGCCTAAAATGCTATGTAAGCGCTGCAGTGACCGATCTCCGCCCACCTTTGTCACCTTCCATGGGCCGCGATGAAGAAATCAGGAGCCTTGCGCCGGTGAGCAGCATTCATCGGTCTCACGGTCCCAACGCCAATCCGTTGGACTCGAGGAGCTCCCAGATCTGGTCGTGATCCTTGTTGCAAATATCTCCCAGGCGGAAGACACCGTGCTCAACCTCTTCGCTCTCCACGCCGTCTTCACGTCGGCAAGCCGAAGATGTCTACCTATATGCTGGAATCTTCATCTATCGTTTCTACCTGGCGGTGCTGTCGCAAATCGTAATACATGACAATCCGAGGACGTTCCCCGCGCGAGCCGGGCGATTTTGATGAAATTGGCCGTCTCCCGCATCCATATATCTCCCGGCCGCTTCAATCTCGCCCCTTTAATCGCAAATACTATTGATATAGAAGGCCAAGACCTCTTGATGGGGCTTCGTTTCCAAAATGAGAGACAAAACATTTTAATTCTAGCTCTACCACTAGCCGAACCGAAGATAAGTTGCGATAATTAGGCCTCCCCATATCGGGGATTACCGCTAAAACTTTGATTCGAAACGGAATTACGAGAATCCGGACGCGATGGCTTTCCGAAGCCAGCCAAATCCCTCGAAAGAGGGCAATTTATCTCTTTTTAAGTTAAGAATATCTCAATTTAGTTTTGCCAGATTCAACTTTTCAAAATTTATACCGTAAGAGGTGTGACGGATTTTTGATCTGTAAAGGGCATACCCCGCGAAAGCGGGCGACGCAAAGTCATCGGTCTACCGGGCCTTAGCGCCCCACGACGGCAGGACTGCCAGATAACGCGACTCGTTCCACCGCTTCTTGCGGCGAACAGGCATTTATCGCAAAACTTCAATGGAACGGGATTTTGTTTCCGTTTTTTCCATCTAGTTTTTTTCGATTCAGCGTCATCACGCAGTTCGGCCTCGCTCTAGAGGAGGAACTGAATGTGAATACCAGTAAAGCGCCCCGAAATCTATCCCAGCTCGGCGTTTTTTCCGCCACTGTTGCTCGCCTATCTGCAATTGTTTGCGCCCCGTTCATACATACGGCTTCAGGCACTGGCTTTGCTGCCCATAACCGTTTTGAAAAAAAATGGGCATTTCCCTCCAAGTTAATCAAAAGCCTGGAACGGCACGAGGTTGCGACGAAATTTCGGGAAAAACAAAAAGAATGTCTTGCCTCTCGGCATTTACATATCGGCTTGATCAAGGGCACGTCAAGAGCGACTGTTCTCGGGAGCGTGAGAACAAAAACGAGTACAGCGACCACTGCCACATCCTTTCATGCCTTGCCAACGAGGAAGACCGCTATGAACAAGTTTAAAAAAATAGGCAGTATCTTCACTCTTTCCTTTGCTTGTCAGTATGCCTTGGCAGCGACCTATTATATCGATTCTGAGCTTGGAGACGATAGGTGGTCTGGAAAATCGAGCGCGCGAGCAGGGGGTGCTTCACCTGAGGGTCCTTGGCAAAGCCTTAATCGCCTGGCGGCTGCGCAGCTTTCCCCAGGGGACGTCGTAGAGCTCCAGTGCGGGAGCAAGTGGGCTCAGACACTTCGACTCAAAACTTCTGGCACAACCGATAACCGGATTACTATCCGTTCAGCATCCTCTGGATGCACTAAACCACCCACGATTGACGGTAGCCAACGTATCGATTCGCACGCTTGGATTCGTGATGGTGAAACGATTTACAACTCTTCATGGCCCATTCAAAAGTTTCAAAATGGTAGCCTGGCTCGGGGAGTTGAGGGCTGGACTTCATGGTCGGCCTCAGCAGATCAGAAACTCGTCTACGAGAGCCATTGCCCCGAATCGTCGGGGGGTTGTGCCGCCTTCACAAGTAGTGCGAAGCCGGGAAGCATCGCCACCAGCAATAATTTTCTCGTTGAAGCGGGGCTTTCTTATACCGGTGCACTGACAGCGCGCGTTCCAACAGGGGCCAAGGCCAAGGTAGTGGTTAGACGCGGCACGCCACCTTACGAGCCCATTTCGGCTGTACAGTGGATAACGGGAAACGACACATGGCAAAGATTTAGCTTTGCCTTCGTCGCAAGGTACTCCGTACCCGATGCGCGGCTCGATATCGAGGTTTTTTCCGAGGGGATAAAGCTTTATTTCAAAGATGCGAGCCTCAAGCCTGCTTTCGCGCAACCCCTGGGCGCCTGGAGCGGCGATTTGCCTTTACTACCGGTATATCACCCTAATAGGGGACATAATAGTGAGCGGCCCGATTCTGTGTACGCTACGGTCGCCGCCAACGCTGATGCCGTCCGCTCAAGGTACGGTGGCACGGGCAGCACCTATCTGGAAATCGATCCAGACCTCAGACTGCCGCGGGGCGTTGTGCCGAGACCGGGGAACCGCCTGCGCATCCGCTCGGCTGCGTGGCAAATCGATGAGGTAACAATCACCAGCGTTCTCGGAAACAGACTGAATTTCACGCCAGCAACAAGCTATCCGATACGAAAAGGACATGGATACTTTCTTCTTGATGCCGCCGGCACCTTGGATTCCCCCGGAGAATGGGTTTACGATGCTAATAGCACGTCAGTATCTGTCTGGACACCCAACGGAAATGATCCAAACTGGCAAATTCGGATAAGTGTGCTGGAAAAAGGTGCTGATTTATCCAACCGTTCCAACATTAACCTTGAAGGAATAAATATAACGCGTACCGGGGTCGGCATCGACCTGACCAACGCGCGAAATATCACCGTAACGTCCAACAGTATTGCGAACACTGTGCGTGAGGGGATGATCGCGACAAACGCCAGCGACATCACAATCATGACGAATCGTTTTTGGCGCACCGGCGGAGATGCGATAGCTTCATTCACTTCGAAAATGCTCTGGGTAGAAGGCAATGACATCAACGAAAGTGCTGTTGCAATAAATGGAAATAGTATCTGGAGTCTTCCTACGCCCACACGCGCCACCGTGCAGGCTGGTTCAGGCGCGACCATAATGGATAATCGCATCAACCACTCGGGGGGAAATGGAATTTGGACACTTGCAAATGGTAGTATCGAGAAAAACGCCGTCCTGAGCAGCTGCCTGCTGCTCAACGATTGTGGCGGCATTTACGTCAACCACGCGTCTCCCAACACGAGAATTGTTTCTAACCTCGTTCAGGATGTCGCTGGCAACACTGATGGTGTGATCGATGATCGCGCACACAGCGTAGGCATTTATCTCGATGACCTTTCCACCAAGATGAGGGTTGAGGACAACAGCGTCGCATGGGCCGAGTTCGGAATACACGTACATGATTCATACAATAATCAGATCAGCAGAAATACGCTCTTTGGCAACCGACAGTTTCAGATTTTAATGCAGGAACACACCCACCGCTTGCGTGATGACGGGGACATATATGGAAACAGCGTCGAGGGTAACGTCCTGGTTCCAACGAAGCCGGTTATTTCATTGATGAAACAAAGCAGTGTTGGCGAGACGAGCGATTTTGGGATATTCGATGGGAATCATTATTCGGCTCTACTCTCCAATCGCATCATTGGTCAAAGTACTTCAACCGGGCTTTATTCAGAGCTGCGTTTTGAGGAATGGCAGGCACTGGCGGCTAGTGCAAGGGAGGCGCGTGATGGCAGTGGAAAAGTCAATAAACCCGTCGGCTATGCTGCTACGAAAATCACTGGCAACAACATTGTTCCCAACGGCAAACCGGTCTCCGGAAAGACTGGTTGGTCGACTTGGGGTCAAGTTGCCCCAGTTGGCGAACTCAGCTTTCAGAATTGCGACGTGGTTGGCCCTTGCATATACCGCTCAGCAGGGGGCTCAGCGGGGCTTCTCTCATCCCCCAATTTTTCTGTTAAGGGGGATGTCTGGTACCGCGTGAGCTTTGATGTCAAAGCTCACGACATCGGACAAACCTTTGACATTCTGATTAGGCGCGACGGTTGGGGCACCAGCCTCGGCTATGAATCACTTCTGGGCCGATCCCAATCGTTCACAGCTGGCTCGCAATGGAAAAGATACAGTTTCAGCTTTAAAGCTACCAAGTCCGTTACGGCAGGGGACCCCATGACAGGTGAACGGGGAGCGCGCGTGGATTTTCAGAATATTCCTGCGGGAAAAGCGCTATATATTGCTAATCTTGAAATTGTCCCCATCGCTCCGCTGGAAACAGCACTAAGTCTTCGAAGACTTAGCAATACAAGTCGGAGTGACGACGACATCTCGTGTCCTGACGAGGTTAATTCGCCGGACACGTGTGCAAATTATGTCCGGTTTTCGGACCAGCAGCCGATTTCTTGGCCCCTTACTATACCCGCACTTGGCACCGAGATCATATTTACGCGTGACCCATCGCTAGTGGATAGCGATGGAGATGGGATTGCAGACATTCAGGACAAATGTTCCCAAACATCCGCGGGGGAGATTACGGATGCCGCTGGCTGTGCGATGGAACAGTCAACAGGATGATCACCGCGCAAATGAGCGGTAACGGCGTCTCGTCAGGCGCCGCCTCGATCGCGACTGGCGCTAGAGAAAAAGGGGAATAAGTCCGCTTACCGACGGCGAAAAAGGAGTTGACGAGTTGCTAGGAAAATAAACAGGGTATTCGTCACCAAATAACGTCTCCATAGGCGACGGGGCTCACTGAGCAACCGGTATAGCCATTCCAGGCCACTTCGTTGCATCCACAGCGGCGCACGTGGAGTCGTCCCCGCGTGATAATCAAAAGCGGCCCCGACCCCAATCATCACGGCTTTAATACGACCCCGATGTTCCGCCATCCATTTTTCCTGCTTCGGGCAGCCCAGGCTCACCCAGACGGTGCCTGCGCCCGATGCATTTATACGGGCCACATCCCCTTCATCTTCGTCCTCCGTCAGCGCTCGAAACGGCGGAGACCAAGTTCCAGCGATTTGCAAACCGGGGAAATTCTTTGCAAGTTGTTGTTCCAGAATCTGGAGAGTCTCCGGAGAGCCGCCGTACAGATAAATTGATTCACCCTTGGTTGCTGCCTGTGCACAATACCGCCACATTAAATCGGGACCATTAATCCGTCTTTGCCGGGGAACGCCGAAACGTCGCAACATCCATGCTACGGGCTCGCCATCTGGTGTCGCCATATCTGCGTCTTCCACCGCCTGCCCAAAAACAGGATCATGCCTCGTGGTTACAACTGAGTGAACGTTACAAATGCATACGTAACGGCTTTCGTGAGCTTCCGCCCATGCGTTGATTCGCACGATCGCCGTTTCCCAATCCAATACATCGATGGGTGTTCCCAAGATACTGATCGTGCGCCGATTTGCCATCAAAGGAGTCGACCAGCAGCGTTAGCTGTACAATTGCTGACAGACCTTCGTTGCCGGCTCGGATGGGTTGTCCCGCAATCCGCTCTTTGGATATTCTGTCTACGTGAGCAACTTATGGCATATCGAGTCGGAACAAATACTGTGTGATAGTACCTCTCATCTCGAACAAAGCGCTTTCTACTTGGAAGACCAAGATACTTCATCTTTGGCACCGTTTTTTCTAAGAAAATTGCAAGTCCAGTTCTTTTGATTCTGGGAGCAGCACACCTGTGATGCGCCGAACAGGCGATCATAGGGGTCGCGCCATTGCTGGACAATAGGGTTAGGACTTCCAGATTGAGGATCGATGAGCCAAGAGCCGATTTATTATCCCATGCGTACCAATAAAAACGATCAATTCCCTCAGCCTTCGACAATACGAATGCTTTGAGCACAAAGTTCGCGTCGTCCGCCGAAACTCCTCACCATCGGATGATCTGCGTAACTATCTTTATTATCGAATCGCCAACCCGTTTCCGTGTTCTCCATAGAGGCTTTTTCGCCGACGCCATTCTTAGCCATCACACGGCGCACCTCACCGATGATTGGAACTATTGCCTCGGGTCCCGATTGTGTCACGTAAAAATGATGAGCTACTGTCAACACACTTTTTCCCCTCAGAGGCTAGAAAGTGGTCGAGGTGGTCAATATGATCCTTCCCCCCGGTAAATGCCTCGGGCGACACAACTCTATTCGACGTATCGATAGATTTCAATATTTTGAGGACTTCACACGCCAGTTCGACAAGTTTATCCATGCCTCCGGTGAAATGTGGCCTTAGGTTTGATTCGTTCCAGATCTCATATTTTGGATGCGTCCTTTGTATCTCTCCCCCACTGCCCTCACATGACGGAGCCAATCGTTCACTGTGGCAGGGTTACTGGCATTGCGGGGACTATAGGAGCTGGCTTTGCCGGGCGGGCCTAGAATTAGTTGGGCCAATCTTGATCGGCCAGTGCTGTCAATTCTGATTGGCCAATCCTATTCCTCCCTTGATTCGCGGACCCCCTGGATCGAGCAGTACGTAAATACCCTCAACTCTTCTTCCCACGTCATATCCTGTGCTTTTTTAGCTAAGGGTAAATTTGGTAAGCGCAACGACCCTGCCACGCAATCGCGCTCGCCCGTGCTGGCTGGTTCAGGCGCGACCATTATGGATAATTGCATCACCCACTCGGGGGAAATGGAATCTGGATACTTGCAAATGGCAGTATCAGGAAAAATGCCGTCCTGAGCATCTGCCTGCTCCCTCGCTGATGTAGCGGTATTTACCGTCCACCACGCATCTCGCTAACCTCTATGCTTCGATCCCGCCATGTTCAGTTTCTTAATGCCAAACATCCTTCTATTCCTTCGACGAAATGTTCAACCATATTCTTCAATGAATATCGCGATGCATCCTGTTTCGCCTGAAGGCATAGCCGCGCATAAAGGTGGGGATCAGAGAATAATTCGATAATTTGCTGAGCATAAGTTTCGGGACCCCCTCGCGCGACAATGCTGTTCTGCCCGTCTTTTAAATACGCAAACTCTGGTCCGTGGCGAGCCTCACGTGTCGTTGCAATAGGGATGCCCGCACAGAACGCATCCAGTACATGCAATCCTACGGCCCCGGGATTGAAAAGTACGGTGGCCAGCCTGAAATATGCGGCTTTCTCAATGCTCCTTTTGGCCCCCATATATTTTAGCCAAGGTCGCGATTCCGCCGCGGCGAGTATATTACTAGTGCTCGGCCCGTCGCCTATTACCACCAATCGGAAATCCGGGACCTCTGCATAGATCCGATCAGCTGCGGATATCATGTACTCAATGCGTTTTTCCGGATAAAGCGAACCACAAAATAAGCCGATACGGGCATCGCTCCCGAGACCTGCATCTCTACGTTTCTCGCACAGATAATTTTCAGAAACCGTCGCAAGATCACGCTGAAACCCCTCGTTATCAATCGAATTGTTAAGGCAAGTAATACGGTTCCCTGGATATCCGGTTTGCTCAAGAACTTGCATTGTTGTCTGCGTATACGCAAACCACCAATCGACCTCTTTGAGCGTAAGGCGCTTCCACCGTTCACGCAACCCGTTAGGATTGTTGCTTTGAAAATTGGCTCCATGCCCCCAGTAGGCCAGTTTTTGTCTGCACCACAAGCGTCTAAGCAGCAATGGATAATTGGAAAGAATACGATTCTCCTGCATTATAATGACTAGCTCGGCGTCACGAAGATCAGTCGGAAAAGGCTGCCACAGGATATCGCTTGGACCAAACTCGAAAAACCTGTTCTCAACCTTATATGCCCAAGGTAAGACGCCCTCATCCTTCTTCGCGGACTCGCGTCGTGAGGCTTGGCCATGGACTAAATTTAGGTCAATGCCACGTTCAGCACAGGTATGCCGCAATAGCTCGAATAAAGCCAGTCTGTAGTGGAGCAACCGGTGTTGACAGATTACGACTTTTCTCATAAATAAGCGGAGTTAACAGCGACCGTTGGACTTATAGCACCGGTATCCATTACGTGGGGTGAAGTGTCCGCTATGGCAGGACAAACAGTCCTCAGAGGCGCCTGCCGGGAAAAGCTAGGCAGTCGATGTGCAGAAAGGCCATTGGAAGTAAAGGACCCGCCAAGCCGATTATCTCATATTACGACTTAAGCCCAAGAGGCTACTAGGGAAGATGCGCGGGTTCGATCACGCAATAATCGTAACCTATTTCAGAAAGATAAAATCGACCGTTACGTATCGTAAACCTCGGGGCGTTCAATTGTGGCCTCAGCGGAAAAGCGTTTGCGGATTACCCGGGCCGGTACCCCACCAGCAATGGAATAGGGAGGAATATCTCGGGCAACCACGCTTCCCACGGCAACCACGCTCCCCCTCCCTATCGTTACCCCCGTAAGTATAATTGATCAATATCCTGATGTGCTAGGAATTTCGTCGCCACCTGCCCAGTGAGTCTTCATGTTAGTGATCCGCTTGGGTTTTCCGGATCATTCCGGGGGTTAGTTTTCGGCGTTTGGTTAAACCGAGGCAGGGCTTGGAAGGCCGCCCGGCGACAAATTCAGCTGGCGCCAAGTCGTTGAGAGTCGAGTGAGGTCGACTCTTGTTGTAGTCCCGCCGCCAGTCCTCGATGATCGCTTTGGCCTCTTCCAGCGTTTCAAACCAATGCACGTTCAGGCACTCGTCCCAGAATGATCCATTAAAGGTTTCAATGTGACAATTGTCCGTTGGCTTTCCAGCCGGCTGAAGTGGATTCGGGCTGGGTGATGGTACGCCGAAAGATCGAGCGACTGCCCCGAGAATTCGCTGCCGTTATCGACAAAAAGATATTCGGGAGGACACCGGCGCGCCGCCCATCCGTTTAGAGCGGCGACCAGATGTTCGCTTCGCAAGCGTTGACCCACTTCGATCGCCAACGCGTCCTTGCTGAAGACATCCACAATCGTCAGCGTACGAAACTTCGTCCCGTTGGCCAATTGGTCCGCCACAAAGTCCATGCTCCACGCTTCATTGGGTTTGGTCGGCTTTATCTTTGCCTGGCGTGTCACGACCATCTTGCGGCGCTTGGGCAGTTTTGAAGCGAAGCTGCAGTTGCTCTTCGCTATAAAGCCGATACGCCTGGTTTTTACCTAGCTGCAGCCTTCACGCTTGAGAAGCACGTGGATTCGCCGGTAGCCATAACGGACCCATGTCTGGGCAATCTCCCGCATACGCCCTTGCAATGCCTGCTTCGGATCCTTGAGGCTCTGATAGTACTGGGCGCTGCGCGATTGCTTCATCAACCTGTAGGCCCGCCGCATGTTCAAGTCATGGTGGCTCACGATGTAGTCCACCACGTCACGTCTTAGCGCGGGCCGGGCTATTTTTTTGATGCAACGTCCTGCAGAATCGCCTTGTCCAGGCTCAACTCGGCAACCAACTTCTTGAGCCGTCCATTCTCTTCCTGCAGTTGCTTGAGCTCTCGCACCTGACCCGACTGCATCCCTGCGTACTGCTTCTTCCAGCGGTAAAACGTCTGTTCCGAGATTCCCACCTGGCGGATCAGATCCGCCACCGGCATTCCTAGCTCCGCTTGCTTCAATACCGCTACGATCTGTTCTATTGAAAACCGCTTCTTCTTCATGGCAAACCGTCCTCCTTTTAAGGTTAAGTTTGCCAAAAAACTCACTTTCTGTCTGGTCCGGTTTTCCTAAACCAGACCAGTAAGTCCGGTCCATGGGCACTGCCAAATAATGGAGATAAGCCCAAACACTCCCTGATTATGACTCACCTCTAGTGATGTTTTATTTCTCATGTGGTCCAATGAAAGTAATGATGGCCCTAAGTCTATTAGACAGGGGATCTGATCGCGTCATTCCTGCTCGTTAGTCATCATCGAGATTTCCGCGTCCGGGAGCTTTCGAGCAACAATCAATAGATTAGGTAAAAAAGTAAGAAATCCTCGGTTCAAGACGTCGCCTTTTACAAATCGCCCAAAAATGTCATCGATGAATTGGGGGTAAACAAGTCTTGCTATCCACGCCAAAAGAGTCCATCGATAGCCAAAAAATGGTCCTGTGTAAATCGTGTCTTCGAGAACTTCAAACTGATGGTCCAGGAGCAGTTGCCGTAAGCGTCGGCGAGTAAATGGTAGCGCGTGGGTGTAATCACAATCAAAGAAATAATGCCCCCATCTCACATAATCGGGACAAGCGATGATAAGAACGCCTGCGTCATCTAATACAGTCCGAACCTCGGAAATCAGCTGTGAAGCCTCTGTAGCACCTTTCATATGCTCGATAACGTGAAGCATAAAGCAAATTTGCGAATCTTTTATGCCTGCCGGTAGCGGTGGAACATAGGATTGAACGATGGAATATCCCTCACCCTGCAAACGCGACGCTACTGAATCGTTGCCCTCCACGCCTGTGTACGAAAGGCCCGCATCATGTGTAAAACCGGCGATATACCCATCCCCTGGGCCAACCTCCAAGACATGTTTGAGGTCTTCTTTTGAATGTTTTATGGCTAAGTCATAAATCTTGCGGGCCTGATGTAATTTGATTTTAACGCCGGCTTTGATTCGGTCGCGTTTGGTATATCGATCATAGATCGCCATGATACCTCTCCGTCGCCAAGCTGTTTCTATGGCAGGGGGGTTAGGTTATAGAAATGAGCTGTAAAATTTTAACAAGTCAGTGGAAAAGGATATTGCAGGACAAAAGTTCAGCATTTATCCCCAACCTAGCGACAGATTCTATTTCTAGCAGTCGGCGAACCAGCGACCACATTCCGAAAATCTGTGGCAGCTCATAGCGAATTTACTTTTGTAGTCGATAAAAAACTGTGAGCGGTGGGTTGTTTGGATTTATCGCGGGGTCACTCGGACCAGGAAACTTCATCTCTGGTACCATTTTTCCGAACAAAAGTGCAACTCCAGTTATGGCGGTTTTGCGAGCAGTGTACTTGGGAAGCGCCAAGGAGACGGTCAACTGCATCATGCCATTGTCGGACAACCCGCTTGGGCTTGCCAGATTTTGCATCGATCAAGCCGAGGCCGTAGGGGTTATCCCATGAATACCAATAAAAACGATCGACGCCTTCGGCCTTCGATAACGCGAAGGCTTTAAACATAAAGCTCGTGTCATCCGCTGATATCTTCTTATATTTGTGCACCATCTGATGGTCTGGCGAACCGTCGTCATTCCCGAATCTCCAGCCCGTTTCCGTGTTCCATAGGGGTTTTTCGCTCACCCCATTCTTATTCATGACCTTCCGTACGTCGCGGATTATTGGAACGAGCGCCTCGGGATCATATCTAGTCACATAAAAATGATGCGCTACTATATCGACACAATTTTTGCCTCCCGACGCCAGGAAGCGGTCTAAGTATTCAACGTGGTCTGTTGCTCCTGTGGAGGCGGCTGGCGAGACCACCTGGTTCTGCGGATCTATCGATTTTAATATTTTATAGGCTTCGCACGCCAAATCCACGACTTTACTGATAGTTCCCGAGTAATGCGACTTCAGATTCGGTTCATTCCAGATCTCGTAATGCCGAATGCGACCCTTATAACGCTCCCCAACTGTTCTGACATAACGACGCCAGTCGTCCATGTTTGCAGGTTCACTCGCATTACCGGGCTTATAGCTGCTAGCCTCATTTGGACGGGCCGATGCCCATGTAGGCGTGTTGGCCAAAGGGAGGAGAATCTCGACCTTGTGTTGTTCGGCTAGCGCAACGTCGCGGTCAAGGCGTGAAAAATTCCATGTACCTCGCGTGGGTTCAATATCTGCCCAAGTGACATAGGCATCCCAAAGCCTCCAACTCCCGAAGGGTACGCTAGGCCAGGCCGTTCCTTGATCAGCGCGATGGATATGAAGACCAAAGAATTCTTTTGGGATTGAATCTGACTGGGCAGTTGCGCTTGAAGCGTATAAACACCAAACTGCAAATGTAAACAGCCGTATCGTGACAAAAGGCTTCATCATTTACCCTCCAGGTAAAAATCGTCCATATCCGCACAAGCGCGGGCCTACTCCTGCTTTTTTCGATGCCTCGTACCTTGCCAATATGTTCGGTAAATTTACTTGCAGCAAAGATTGGAATTTGTGGACTAGCCAGGGTAAACAGCTCTTTAAAAGAATGAAATTTACCCAACTAATAGTTTCAGATAGATCAACAGCTACTTCAATAACCTTTCCACGTAAATGTTGTAACCGCAACTAATCTACCCAAACCGCCCATTGCGCGCCACCAGAGCCTCAGCGCGCGATGGAAACTGAAAGGGGCTGCAGCAATACCCGCGAGCCCACAGATAATAAACTGGCCTGTGCCGGTAAGCGCTCTCATGACCTTACGGCTCGGAGACGACGAATGGCTCCGCCAGTAATTTGCGGAGCCACGAAGACGTCGTTCCAATATCCATTGTGGCCGCTGCCGTTCGAAGGGAACAACCTCATACACCACCGCCTCGTCACACCATAGAAACCTTGCTCCCTGACTCTGGATGCGAGAAAAAAAATCATGATCCTCACCACCTGTATTTGCGAGCTTTATATCAAAAGGTGATGCATGAGTATTCAACCAGCCCGCCTTTACTAGGGCATTTCCAGTCCTCGCTTCGCGCACGTCAATTATGGTGCCCGTAGGATGGCGAGGCCGATCAAAAAGGCCACTATGTGTGGCCCAGGGTTTTGAACCTTCCGGAAAAAACGGTACCACCGGACCAAAAACGGCGTCCGGGTCTCCGAGTAACCTAGTTTGCCAGAGCGCTTCCAACCAGTTTTCGGTAGCGGTTTCGTCATCGTCGATCCACGCGATAAAATCGCCAATAGCGAGCGACACTGCCGTATTGCGAGCAAAGGAAATCCCTTTTTTTGGTTCGACCGCATAGCGGAGGGCGAAACTAGGATTCTCGTGTCTTACCTTGCTAATAATTTCTGCGGCACTGCCGGTCGGGTCATTATCCACGACGATGACTTCGAAGAAATCACTGAAACTCTGTTTGACAAGGCTAGCCAAAAGCAACGCCAACAAACGTGGCCGCTGGTATGTACATGTACAGACGCTTACTGCCGGACGTTCCGCGTTATCGACCCCTTGGGGTTCGGGTGGTTGCATAAAGCGGGAATTCATCTTGTTCAACCCTTACGCTTTAATTGGACGCCGCACCGTTGAAATTTATATTCCACGCTGTCGAAAATGGATAGCAAAAGCAAAATTTGAAAAAAATAGCAGCTAGTAGAATAAAGCCATTCGTTATCTAAGCGTTACCAGACAAATAGTTTATGCCCCAGAAGCCGGTTCAGCCTTGCACGTTCTTCGAGGCCGAAAGGCTTTAGGAAATAGCATATTAACAGATAAAGCCCGCAGCCGACGGCGGCGTTAAATACCAGGGCTGGTAAACCACGCAGTGGCACTTGAGCCCACTCCACGAACTGTTGTGCCAATACGAAGGCAGCGAGGGCTGATGCTGAAAGTTTAACAAGTCCCTTAACGTCAGGCCTGTATGCGGTTTGGCGTGCCATAGCCGCAACAACCATCGCGTTAAATATAATTTGACCAGTCAGTATCCCGACAATGGGTCCCCACAACCCTTGACCAAACTCGACGAGTACATATGCCAAGGGGAGAGACAAAGCTCCTAATGCACCACCCCAAGAACACACATAACTCATATCGTTGACTACCGCGACGGTTTCCAATATTTGCCGCTGACTAAAAGGAATGAGCGTTAGCAGCAACGCCGGGAAGTAATAACCGCTGCCGGCGAATTTTGCGCCGCTTAGTAGGTTCAACAGCTCAGAATTATCCAGCGAGACGAAGACCAGAATCGGCATAAGCGCGAAGAGGCTCAACTTGCCTACAAGATTGGCATTGCGTGTCAACGCCCCAACACCGCCTTCGCCCACGTAAGAAGCTATCAACTTGGGCCGAATTACGCTGAACAGCAGCGTGGCAGGAAGATAATTTGCGATCAGCGTATAAAGGCTGCGCAAGAAGCCGAATAACGCTGTAGCTTCTACACCGATATAGCGCTGGATCAGGAAGACGAAGGCTTGAGGACTATACGTGAGAGTTATAAGATGATTGAAGTACATGTGGCGCGCGACATGCCACCTTTCACGCCAGTTTTGTGGCTGCCAGTCATCCTGACCAGCCAAATGGCGGTGTGCTTTCAGATACTGGGCCAGCGCACGCAACGCTATTACCGTCGCCAACATAGAGGCCACCAACTCGATCAGTATCACGTCGTTTAGATGAACTTGACCTTGAAGTACGGTTATGCTTATGAGCACTAACACGACCAGATTGCGCGCCACCAAACTAACCTGAGCTGACCCTTGCTGCAATAGTGGGCCCAGAATATGGTCCCGGATGCTCCGGCCAAAGCCCTCCGCGACCAGCACGAGCAGATATAACTTTGCTGCAGTGGCGTACTGCGTAAGGTCGAGGGATGTGAGCATCCAGGGCATCACTGTAAAGAGCAACAATGAGCCCGCTACTAAAAATCCCCCAAGGGCGGCGGTGATTTGCCATACGAATTGCGCAAGCTTGTTTCCGCTGGCGTAAAGGCGAAACTCGGGCAAATACCGGGCTGCGACCCATGGCAAACCCAGGGAGGCAATGGCGAGTACAAGCTCCATCCCGGCCACCAACGCTACGTACGTACCGTATTCCTCTAGAGAGAGCAACCGCACCAGCCATAACAGAAGAACTAAAGTAATTAGTGCCGAGGCGGCCTTGCCAGCAAGGAAGTGGATAGCGCTGCGCGTGAGCGCCGCGCTGGAATAGGGAGAGGCGCTCACTAACGATTTTTGCCGGGTAAAACATTATACTTTCGGTGTAAGTACGCGAGGTAACCCAGCATCGCCGTAAACACGATCTGGAAACTCATGATTTCCAAAAGCGATGACCGAAAAAATATATAAACAGCGAACAATACCAACGTTGCTTGTATCGCTGCGGCATCAGCCCGAATGACGGGATCGACGATTTTCCGTTGCAACCGGCCCGCCGTTCTCCAAGCCGATGCAAAGATCGTAGCAAACAGGCCGACTCCGAATATACCTACGTCCCAAAGTAGAGTTGAAGCTGCTGTCAAGCCGATCCCATGGTTCGGGTAACGCATTGCAACATGACCGCCCGCAGACGTATGGGAACTGCCGAGGCCATTTCCGAGCTCAAGTGAAACCGGATCGTGCCCACCTTGCTTTTCGGCCCAAAAGGTCAGTACCGTTGTTCGGTTAAGATAATTATGGCCGTACCCTTTTTTATAAACGTTGTAGTCGAGGTAATCCCGAATCTGATCGTCGACTTTTTTTTCGGAAAAACTAAGATAAACATATCCTGATCCGGCAGTTAGCAATGCACCGAGGAGGAGGCCGGCCACTCCGTAATGCGGCTTGGTAATCATCACGCGGCGGTAAAGCACCAGAAACATGAGCGGAAGCAGAATGACGACGGCTTTGGTTTCGCCCAGGAACAGCGGTGCTACTACCAATAAGGCAAGCAGCACGAACCGACGGAACGTCAATATTCTCTCCATCCGCTGTGCAAGCAAGAACGCGAGCACGATGATGAGAAAAGTCGCCATCTCCCCACTTGCTCCTCCACCGTAAAGTGTTGCACCGAAGGTACCTGCGACGACATCGATGGGAACTACATCGCGCAATCCCTCTCGCATGGGAACGAGAGCGATGAGCTCGTAGAGCGCAAAAGGCAGTTGTATCACGGCGACGATTAACAGAAATAGTCGCCACCGGCGCACGTTCTGCTCATGGAAAGGAAACCAGCACAAAGCAAACAGAAGGCCCCACATCTGAAAATACCGCTTAAAGCCGCTGAAGAACTCCCA
>Ga0111538_10005387_pt1 | contig 17491 bp, 11 predicted proteins | sample SoiMethybrSBSTD1_FD_79669 | JGI IMG/M metagenome (GOLD analysis project Ga0111538, IMG submission 79669) | Bulk soil microbial communities from a Populus tree surrounding site in Tennessee, USA - Soil MetaG P. TD hybrid SBSTD1 (version 2)... | ecosystem: Environmental > Terrestrial > Soil >...
CTCAAAAATCCCAAAACATGTTTGGATCGGATCAGTACAGGGAGCGGTAGCGACCTGGTCAGTGATCAGCATGTGACTTTCTTAAGGATTCTAGATCCTCTCGTTTGACCAAGTCGCTATCGCTCCCTGTACTGACCGGGCCCAAGCATACAGTCCGACTTTTGAGCAGAGCCAATTACGCCGAATGCGTTCGCTAGCCCCTGGGACATAATTCCAAATCACGAACAAACCCTGAAAGGGTTCGTGTTGAGAAGAACCCTTTCAGGGTTAGAGTGTTTTTGAATTTATACCCAGGGTTGTCGCTTGCGCTCCAACCCCGGGCTGGAATTAGCGAACGCCTTCGGCGTAATTTCAAACTGATGCACTACCTTTGCCCAATCGACTCAATTCCTGGAGCGCAGATCTTTGATTGTGTCGCGTATCCTCGCGCGATCCGGTGCTTGCGGATCCAGCGCGATATATCTCTCCAGTTCGTCGGCTGCGCGCTTGTACTCCTTGTTTCGCCAATAAATCCCACCCAGATATTTATGTGCCTGTGCTATCTGATCATTGCTACTCTTAATTGAGACTTCAAACTGCGACTCCGCCGTCTCAAACTGGTTCTGGTTCAGCAAGGCTAAAGCAAGATAGTAGTGAGCCGTCGCTGCTGCGTCATTGATCTGAAGAGCTTCCCGCACTTGCTTTTCAGCTTCGACGAATTTCTTTAGATTCAAGAGTGCTATTCCATAATTGAGACGAGCTGCAAAATCCTCCGGCATCAGTTTTACCGCCTCGGCAAAAGCTGCTGCTGCTTTATTCGTTTGTCCAAGCTTTAGATACTGAACACCCATTTCGTTGTAAGCCAATGCGAAATTCGGAGCCTGCGAGATCGCTTGCTTAAACTGCTCGATCGCTTTCGACGTCTCGCCCAGGTGAACTGCTTCAACGCCCTTATTGAAAAAGTCTCGCGCAGTCTTTGAAACATTCGCGAGTGCGGCACGCGTTGCTGCACTCGTGTAATCCATTGCATACGCCCTCTTCGGCTGTAGATAAATATGCACTTGATAAGTTACCGGCATGGCATATTGCGACGGGTTTCCCTGGGCCGGCACAGGTCCCGGTGAGCCTATGGCGACAGTCTCGCTGGCGTTCTCGTATTCGTTGCCACCGTCCACCACTACCGTGTAGGAATCCGGTCTCAAGTGCGTAAAGCCGAAGTTCCCGTCGGCGTCTGCCACCGTGCTCAGCTCGCTCGAACTTGTGCTTTGGAGCTTTACGACGGGTCGCATCACGGAAGGATATTTTGCGGGGAAGTGGATTCTTCCCTGGATTACCTCATTTCCGGCAGTGCCGGCAGTATTTACCTGCGCGTACGTGACCGCGTGCAGGCAGAAAACAGTCGCGAGCGTTACCATTCCCCACAAAGACTTTCGATTGAGCGCAAAGATGCCGCGCGAGAATGAAACCATTGCAACACTCCTCATGAATCGATGAAGATTTCTATCAACAAGCCGTATTAAATCACATATTCCAATCTGTTAATGACCCGGGCCGCGGAGACGTTTTATGAGTTGAACCCCCAACGTTCCGTTAACGATAAAGATCTGTTTCCCACACAGGGCACATAAAAGTACTAAGGGCATACATATGTTACGAGATTTACGATATAGCCTTCGAAGCCTATTGAAGCGACCGGGTTTCACCCTCGTCGTTATTGCGACGCTCGCGCTCGGGATCGGTGTGAACGCTGCAATCTTCAGTGTCTTCAACCTCTTGCTACGCCCGTTGCCGGTCAAGGAGCCGGAGTCCATTGTGCGCCTCATGTTAGAAGAAGGCTCCAGGCGATCAGATCGGTTTTCGTTTGTCGACTACTCCTACCTTCGCGATCACAATCAGTCGTTCTCCGATGTATTAGCCGTATTCGAAGAGGAGCGTTTTCTTCTCGGAGAAAACAGACCTAACAGCGATCCTGAAGAGATTCTCGGCAACTTCGTTTCAGAAAACTACTTCGCGATGCTTGGCGGTGGCACGCATCTCGGACGGTTTTTCACCACCGAAGAGAACAATGTTCCCGGTCGAGATGCAGTCGTCGTCTTAAGTCATGGCTTCTGGCAGCGGCGCTTTGGGAGTGATGCACAGCTCGTTGGTCGCAATATAAAGTTAAATGGAAAATCGTTCACCGTCATCGGGATAACTCATCCCGAGTTCGTTGGCCTCAGGCGGGAAATGCCTGACATCTGGTTGCCACTCGCAATGCGTGGTGCGATGGCGACAGACCGTTATGAAGACGTCGCGCTTGAAAAGAGAGACTGGTTCGCGGGACGTGACTTTCCATGGCTCAGCTTATACGCGCGTCTCAAGCCGGGCACGACCGCGCCTGAAGCGCGCACCGAGATGAATGTCTTGTTGGGCCAACTTCATATTCAGTCGACCACCGACTCAAAGCAAACAATCGCCGTTGATCCGATCAACGAGATGAAGTTCCCCATCGAAGCGTGGATGTTTATCGGAATGGTCCTCGGCGCCACTGGTCTTATCCTGCTGATCGCCTGTCTCAATATCGCGAACATGCAGCTCGCGCGAGCGATCGGGCGACAAAAAGAAATCGGCGTGCGACTCTGCCTGGGCGCTAGTCGTTGGCGAATAATCAGGCAGTTGTTGACTGAGAGTTTGGTGTTGAGCGTCGTGGGCGGCGTCGCTGGAGTGCTGCTCGCCTGGTGGAGTCTCAACCTATTTCTATCCGTGGTTTTCGTGCGCTATGGTGGTGCAGAGATGATGCGTATCGCTATCGATCTCACGCCGGATTGGCGCGTCCTGACTTATTCATTCGGACTCGCGCTATTAAGTGGAATCGCGTTTGGACTCGTTCCCGCGTTGCACGCCACTCGCCCCGATTTGATTGGAGTAGTTAAGTCGGAAGGTGCAAATTCCACTGGACGCTCAGTGCGATCGCGACTGAGCAGCGTGCTTGTTGTCGCGCAAGTGGCGATCTGTTTTGTGCTACTGATTTCAGCCGGATTGTTACTGCGTAGCGTACAACTCAATTTGGCCACCGATCCGGGGTATGAAGCGAAGAACCTTCTCTCAGTGGGTTATAGCCTGGAGATGAGTGGTTATGACGCGGAGCGTGCGAAGGTCTTTCAGCAGCAATTGATGGCGCGACTCGCGGCGCTGCCGGGCGTGAAGAGTGTCAGCCTCGATCTCGTGTCTCGCGCTCCCGGCATCGTTACGTTGTTGGACCAGGGCGGGTCTGGTCCAAAACAATACTCCAACGTACCGATTCAGGAAATTCCTTCCACATTTCTCGATACGATTGGTACGCCGCTGGTTCTCGGACGTGCATTTACGGTGGATGAGGTGAACGCACACACGCCGGTACTGATCGTCAGTGAATCGACTGCGCGAAGTCTCTGGCCTGGCGAGAGTGCGCTCGGCAAGTTATTGCGTATCGAGCAACCGATGCGTGACGGCGGGACCAAAATGATGGTTTCTTCGGCGCAAATAGTCGGCGTTGCGCGCGACACTCAGATCTATTCGTCCGGAGCAACACCGCCGCTCCTCGTTTATCTTCCCGGTGCTGCGCCTGGCGAAATGGATACGAGAGTGTTGGTGCGTACAACGACCGATGCCGCGACGCTTAAAGACCTTGCGCGCCGCGAAGCTTATGCTGTCGAGCCTGTGCTTCGGCTGTTTGTAAAGACGTTTGAAGAGAGAATCGCCGGGGAACAGACCATCATGACTGCTGCGTCACACGGAGCTACTGTGCTCGGTATTTTGGCTCTCATGCTGGCAGTCATTGGGCTCTATGGGGTGATGGCGTGGTCGGTGGTCCAACGCACACGCGAAATCGGAATTCGCATGGCGCTTGGAGCACAGGCACACAACGTTCTGGCTCTCGTGTTGAGACAAGGCATGAAGCTGGTTCTGATTGGCGTTGTTATCGGTATTCCCGCGTCACTCGCCGCGGCGCGACTGTTATCGAGTCTGTTGATCGGATTGACGACAAACGATGCGCTCACCATTGCCATCGTTACAACGCTACTGGTGGGAGTTACTCTGCTCGCCTGTTATTTACCGGCGCGCCGCGCAACCAGAGTCGATCCGCTGGAGACACTCAGATACGAGTAAGCACATCGTGAAACCCTGATGGTCCTTAGCCAGCCTTGCAAAAAACTCTTAAATCCCGCCCACGGTAGTGGGCGGATTCCTTCAAGTCCTTTCTATATACCGATCCTAAAACCCAAATTCTAATCTCGCCAACGGAAGTTGGCGGGATTCAGATTCACATAATTAGTTTTAGATATAAAGGACCTGAACATCTGAACCGGCTTTGTGCAAAGCCACCTGAACCATCCGCCCAGTGCCGTGGGGCGGGATTTAAGAGTTTTTCGCAAGACTGCTTAAATACCTCTAGCCTCGCGCTGGCGGGCGCGGCAGCATCTGATCGTTCCATTTGCTGAATTCACTCATCAGCCGCTGCAGGACCTCGGGATGCTTCTGACTAAAATCCGCTTGCTCATGTTGATCTACTGACAGATCGAAAAGTTTGCGAACTTCTCCATCGCGAACGTATTTCCATTTTCCATCTCGCACCGCGTCCCGAGAATAGATTCGCCAGAAGAAAGTACGATCAATCACTGGGCTGGTGCCTCGAATTACCGGCAGTAGATCAATTCCATCAAACAAATGACCAGCAGCGGCGTCCGCTTTAGCGGATGCAACCATTGTGGCGGTCCAATCCATTGTTATTGCCATCTGCCGTGTTACACGATTAGCGGGCAACACACCGGGCCAACGAACAAGCGCAGGCACACGAATCCCACCTTCAAGCAGGTCGCCTTTCCTTCCGGAAAATGGCCATAGATATGAGAACCGCTCACCACCGTTGTCACTTGTGAAGATGACCAGGGTCTGTTTATCAATGCCGGCAGTTTTGATGGCCTGCATTACCCGACCAACACCGCCGTCCAGGCTTTTCATCATTTGCGCATACAACTTCAGTGAACCGCCCGCGCCCATCGATGCGGGCTCAGGCGCTTTATCAGTGAACTGGACCTGTTCGCCACCCTTTGGTCCCTGCCACGGCCAGTGTGGCGCTGTGTAATGCAGACTCAGAAAAAAAGGAGCGCTTCGTGGTTTCTTCACGTAATTAACTGCACGTTGTGTCAGTAGATCGGTGAGATAACCATTGCGCTCCACGGGCGTCAGATTCTCGTACAAGTCGGGCTGACCAAGTCCGTTCTTGTGCAAAAAGTAATCTCCTGCGCCGGCGAGGATACCGAAGAACTCGTCGAAGCCATGTGCGTTTGGACCCCACTCCGGACGAAAACCAAGATGCCACTTCCCAATCAGCGCTGTGTCGTATCCACTCTGCTTGAGCAACGATGCAACGGTCGGTTGGTTTGGCTCCAACCCAACTCTGGAATTACTGGCGATCAGTGGCTCTTCCAAACCAATTTTGAACCGCGCCGGATAGCGACCCGTGATGTATCCGCACCGCGTCGGTGTGCAAACGGCGGACGCGGAATAAGCATCGGTGAATTTCGTTCCCTGCAACGCGAGCAAATCGATATTGGGAGTGCGGTAGTCGGGCCGTCCGTAACAACTGAGATCGCCCCAACCTAAATCGTCAGCAAGAATAAAGATTATGTTGGGCCGTGATTCCTTGGAACCGGACGAGCGTTGAACTGACTTAGCTGCTTCAGCCGAGCGAACGCTTCCGCTTAAAAACGTTGTTCCAAGAGCAAGGCGTTGGACAAACTTCCGGCGTGTAAGTTTCATGACGGAATACTACGTCGAGAGCATCGCTCTACGTCAATCCCCGCACTGGCAATTCTGACAGTTGTGCGAGATGGGCGGGAGGGGATAGTTACGACTTCAAGACTTCAGGCGCGTGCTTCAGTGTTCGGAGGACAGTTTCATGACCACAGGACCAGCCTTTACTATTATCCAGAGCGTGCTGCATCCCACTGATTTTTCAGAAAGCAGCCAGGTCGCTTTTTACCACGCACTAAAGGCGGCCATGTTGTCCAAGTCAAAGCTGACGCTGCTACACGTTCCAACTAATGAGACTTCGGAGTGGTCACAGTTTCCGGGAGTACGCGAAACTCTCGAGCGTTGGGGAGCGCTACCGAAAGGAAGTCCGAAAGCTGCGGTAGGAAAGCTTGGAATCGAGGCATGCAAAGTCATGGCGCACAAAGGCGAGCCGGTTGACGCCATTGTTAGTTATTTGGAACACAAACCTACCGATTTGATCGTGCTATCTACGAGCAAACGCGATGGTCGCATCCCCTGGCTCGGCAAATCGGTGGCAGAGCCGGTTACCCGCAAGGCAGGGGAGATGACTTTATTGATCCCGGGAGATGTGAAAGGTTTTGTGTCTCGCACAGATGGTTCCGTCAGCTTGAAGCAGATACTCATTCCGATTGCCCGCACCCCGCGGCCTGAACCGGCGTTGAGTGCTGCGGTTGGACTTGTTCAGAAATGGAATTGTCCGGAGGGAACTTTTGTGCTACTGCATGTTGGCAATTCAAATACAATGCCCGCGTTGCGATTGCCGGAAGTGCCCGGCTGGACGTGGAAGAAAGAATTGCGAACCGGCGAAGTTATCGAAGGCATAATCAACTCAGCTAAAGAGAACAAGGCCGACTTGATTGTCCTGGCCACTGACGGGCGTAATGGTTTCCTCGATGCGTTGCGTGGCAGTCACAGTGAGAGAATACTGCGCTATGGCGTGGCGCCCTTACTCACCATTCCAGTGGGCTCGCGCGTCTCACGTTTTCTTAGTTAGGCTACAAAAAGCACAAAATTTGTTTAGGACTCTGGAAGACCCAGTCGCGAAGGAGGCAGGCATGCCGCACGAACGCTGGAACCTGCTTTGGTCCTTTTGGGCCACGAGTCTGGCTTGGACCATCGTCGCCTTATTCACTTTGGCCGCGAACAGTAACGCGCAAGAGGCCCTCCAGCCGTATGCGCCTCCCATCCTGCACACGTTTCTTGACAGCGCGAACGTGTATCCGGAGAGCGTGACGGTGGATCAGTCGAGTGGGACTTTCTTTGTGGGTTCAGTGAAAGAGGGCACGATCTACAAAGGGAAGATAGGCAGGCCCAGCCTTGAGGTGTTCTCCGCTGGCGGTGCGGATGGTCGCAGCATTGCGACGGGAATGTTTTTCGCCAACAACCGCCTCGTGGTTGTAGGGCGGCAAACCGGCTTGATCTTTGTCTACAACACCAAAAACGGTCGTCTAATTTCGAAGTTGGATAATGGTCTTCGCACAGGCCAGACCTTTCTGAATGACACAACCTTTGCACCGGATGGTAGTGCCTATGTGACGGACTCCGTCAATCCTGTGCTTTATCGTGTTGCTCCCAACAGGACAGGACAATATGAGCTCGAGGAGTTCTTAAAGTTTGCCGGCACGCCGGTGACGTATGTGAATGCGCCCGGTGCTGAGGGGATCAATGTCAACGGAATTGTTGCTACCCCGGATGGGCGTTATCTCATCATCGGCAAACGCAATGAGAACATGCTCTTTCGTGTGGACCTCAAGTCGCGAGAGATCATTCCCGTGAACATGCCGGCCGGAATGCTGAATACGCCTGACGGTTTGTTCTTGCAAGGAAACACCCTCTACGTTGCGCAGAATCTGCCCAAGTCAATCGCAGTCGTGAACCTCTCATCCGACTTCTCGCAGGCCGAGCTCGAGCGCACCATCAATCATCCCACTTTCGCGTTCCCGACTTCGGTGGCGCGTTATAAGAACAGGCTGTTAGTCGTCAGTTCTCAGTTTGACACTGCCGGAAGTCCGGCCGCCGTGTCGGGAACCCAGCCGCCCGTGGTTCCGTTTTGGGTGACTGAAATCAGAGAAAGGATAGTGACAAGGATTCCACTGGAGTTCATCTGGACCGATGAAGAACAGATCGACGCCTCTCGCAAGAAATTTCTCAGCCCGACCGACCTAACGGAAATGTTGAAGGTTCATCCGGTGGAGTTCTTCGTGGCGGAGCCGGGCGCACCCTTGAAGCGAATTCCCGTGGACAAGTGCTATGAATTTTGGGAGAGCGAAGTAAAACGACACTTGCTCAGCCCACACGGCAAAGTAGATCGGTCCAATATGCCTGACGAATATGGATATGTTGCTTCTGAATGGTCGGGACACGTTGAAGTTCCAATCGTGCTACTTGAAAAAATACACTAAAGTCTTCTCTGAAAAGTGCACTACCCTCACTCGGCAGCCTGAAGTACAGGCGCCGGCAGGGCATCTTCTGTTGTGTGCGCCGTCTCGTTTCTTTCCCATTTCACCAGTTTCAAATCGAGAACGAAGATCGAATAGATCACTGGCACCAGCAGCAACGTGACAAACGTGGCTACACTTAAACCTCCGATCTGCGCATAACACAACGGTTCCCACAATGGTCCACCGTGCGATGCCAGCGGGAACAGCGCGATCACCGTTGCGCCCACTGTTATCAGTACCGGACGCAAGCGCATGATGCCTGCGTCTAACAACGCTTCGATCAGCGGCTTGCCCTCGTCATGTTTCTCTTCAATGAAGTCGAAGAGCACGATAATGTGACTGACGATCACACCGACGAGACTCACGATCCCTCCAAATGCCATGAACCCGAACGGCGCGCCCATGATCCACAGCGCCGCCAGCGCGCCCACCATGCCAAACGGCACTGCCGCAAAAACAATGAACGGTTTGATAGCGTTCTTGAACTGGCACACGAGCGCCAGGAAGATCGCAGCCACCGAGATCACCAGCACGATGGTCAGGTCGAAAAAGCCCTTCACCTGTTCTTCTTCTTCGCCGCCAACCTCGATGCGATAACCGGCCGGAAGCGTCTGTTGCAGTTCGTTCAGCCTGGGCCTCGCGGCGGTCATGACCTCCGACGTGAGTTTTCCTTGCGCCGGCATGGCCGCGATTGTGATCGTGCGAAACTGGTTGCGCGATCTCATCTTCTCGATCTGCATGCCGTACTCAGTCGATGCTACCTGTCTGAGCAACACCTTTTGCCTGCTCTGGTCGCCGTAGACGTACAAATTCTTCAGAGCGCCTAACTGTGCCCGCTCCTCCATCCGCAACCTCGCAACTACCGGAATCTGCTTATCGCCCTCGCGCAACGTCGTTACCTGTTTACCGTAAGTTGCCGACAGCGACGCCATTGCGACGTCCTGGTTTGTCAGTCCCGCGATATTGGCACGATCGGGATCGGTTTTCAGATGAACGGCGAAACTCTGATCGCCCCAGTCGTCCCGCACTCTCTCCGCGATCTCCGTCTCTTCGAGAATCGCCTTGACGCGGCTCGCATACGAACGCAGCATCTGCACGTCCTGGCCGCTCACACGAATTGCAACCGGCAACCCGACTGCTTTACCCGACTCGAGCTGCCGTACGTCGATTCGCGCCCCCGGAACTCTCGCGGACAAAGCCTCCTGTAACGGCTGGATCAACTGCTCCGTGTCATGTTTGTCTTTGACCTGAAGAATGATTTGCGCGTAGTTCGACTGCTGTAGCTCAGGTACAACTGAAAACCAGAACGGTGGTCCACTACCGCCGACAAAACTCGTGAGCGATTGCAACACATGGCGCGGATTGCCGTCGTCGTCGGGATGATGCTTGCCATAATCCTCAATAACTTCGCGAATGATTGCTTCCGAGTGGGCCGCAGCGTCGTTGGTCGCAGACAGCGGCGCGTCGTTCGGTAACCAGATATCGACGTACGACAAGTAAGACAAATCCTTCGGAAAGAACTGCGTCTTGAGCTGACTCATCAGTACGCCGCCGAGCAGCAGGACTCCCATCGCGCCGGCCATGACTTTCCAGCGATGATTGATGGCCCACGTGCCGACGCGATAGTAGCGAGCGGCGAAACCTTTTTCGCGCCGCTCTTCGATTGTTTTCTCAACCTTCGGTCGCAGCAGGTAATAACCCAATAATGGAATGAACGTCATGGACACTGCTCGCGAAGCGATTAGTGAACAAACGAGCACTACAGGAAGCGAGTAGAGAAACTCACCCACCGCTCCATGGAGCATAAGGAACGGAAGATAAGCGCCGATATTGGTGATCGTCGCAAATAGGATCGCGGTCGCGAGCTTGGTTGGTCCCAGCCACGCAGCCATTGATCGTTTGTGTCCGAGGGCCAGGTCGCGCTTGATCGCGTCACCGGCCACGACGGGATCATCCACCAACAAGCCGAGCGCGATGATCAGCGTCCCAATCGACACTTGCTGAAGATCAATCCCGAGCACGTACATCATGCCGAGCGTCATTGCCAGCGTGATCGGAATCGACAACGCCATTAGTAACGCGGAACGCCATTCCCAGAACCCGATCAGGGCAATCAGCACAACCAGGATGATCGCTTCGTACAGGCTTTTCGTGAAGAGATCGATAACCTCCTCTACCTGTAATGGCTGATCTGAAGTGCGCGCGTAGATCAGGTCTGCGGGAAGCTGTTGTTTCAGTCCCGCTATTGCGACGTCGATCTGTTTACCGAATTCGTCGATCTGTTCTCCGGAGCGCATGTGCACGGACAGTGTGATCGCACGGCTGCGCCGCCAATTGCCCTGGGCGTCACGCGTGTTGAAGTAGTTCAAATAACGCGCCGGTGTCTCGTAGCCTCTAACGATGTGTGCGAGATCTCTTAGGTAGACAGTCGATCCGTTAACGGCGGGAACGAGCACGTCACCAATCTCGCGTTCGCTCTTGAACTCGCCCGAAGGATCGAGATTCACATTTTTTCCCTGGACGTTAACCTGTCCACCGGGCGTGGTGATGTTCCGTCCTTTGAGTACGTTCTCGAGGTTGCTCGGCTGCACGCCGTACGAGGCAAGCCGCTCCTGCGAGTAGACCAGATAAACCGTTTCATCAAGATTTCCTGAGCGCGCGACTTTCGACACCTGCGGCACTGTTTTGAGCGTCTTTTCGATCAGATCGGTGAAGTCGTCCATCTGGCGATAGGTATATTTATCGCCGGCAACGGCGTTCAACTTGGTCAGCGTTTCCTGTGGGTTGTGGACCAGGAATGGCGGCCACGCATCCGGATGAAATTCCGACGATTGCATCCGTTCCGTTACGAACTGTTCGACATAAGCCAGGATCTCCGGTTCGGTCTTATTTGAAGTCCCGTCGAACGCGATAAAGCGATCGCCATTGATGACGTGCAGATCACCGGCAACCCCGGTCTCCCTGGCAAACGCCAAAAACATTTCCGTCGGAGTGCGCATTAGACCGCGGTCGACAGCATCCGTAATCGTTAAGACCAGCGTGAACCTTGACGGGTCGTTCGGATTGTTCGTCGTTGCGCGTTCTGTTTCGATCGCCGATTGGATCGCTTTCGCCCGCAGCGCAATCTCTTCTTCGTCTGTCTTCGGGCTGGCCACTGTTAGCATCAGTGCCGGTGTGTCGCGGAAGTCTTTGATGAAATTGATTGGACCGGCGCCGTTGGGCAGGTCGGTGATCGCATCGAGTTTCAACTTGATGTCATCGAATTCTTTGCCTGTTTCCTTCAGGCTCTCATCCAGTTCGAAGTAGATCACGGCCAGACCGGTACGAGAGATGGATTCGATCTTCGTCACCTTCGCGTTCGCCGCGATCTTTTCTTCAACCTTCTTGGTGACAAGCTGCTCGACTTTCTCGGCACTTGCGCCAGGCCAGGGCACAAGGGACACGGCCGTGCGCACCTGAATCTCGGGATCCTTGCGGTGCGGCATATGCAGGTAGCCGTAGATGCCCCACAGGCAAGTGCCGATGAGCAATACCCAACTGACGTGACGCTTCTTGACGAAGAATCGCGCCGTGTTGCGCTTGCCATTAATCATCTTCTGTTCTGTCTTGCGGCGAGCCATCCGTGTATCTCCAATTCCGGAGACAGGCGCAGCGTGCAGGCGCAGTAGTGCTCCTGCTCCTGTAAACTGCTCCTGCTCCTATTCCTCACTGGACCACTAGCACTTGCTCGCCATCGACTACCTGGCTGACGCCAGTTGTAACGACGAGTTCTCCTGTGGTTACACCGCTCTTGACGATGATGGCATTGCCCACAGATTCTCCCAGCGTCACCGGTCGCAGTTGAGCGAACGTCTTTCCGTCGCGCTGCTCCATCACCATCACGGCGTAGCCTTGCGGATCCTCGGACGCGTGCGTGATGGCGGTGAGCGGTACAATTAGCGACTGTCCTTCTGCTGCAGTTCGCTCTCTCGTGTTGAGGGAAGCGATCATTCCCGGTTTCAACAGTCCCTCTTCGTTCGGAATCGTGACTTCGACTTCAAACGCGCGGCTGTTCTGGTCTGCCGACGGAGAGATGCGCGAGATCTGTCCCGTAAATTCAGTTCCCGGTGTCGCGTCGCTCGTGATCGTCAAGGTATCGCCAAGCTTCAGACTCTGGAGCGACGTGTCAGGTACACCGAACACCGCTTTGACAAACGTCAAGTCAGCCAGCACAAATGCAGCGGTACCTTGCCCGACAAGCGAGCCCACCTCAATCCTGCGGTCGATCACGACCGCACTCATCGGGGCCTTCAATTGCGTGTCCTGAAGCGGAATGCCGGCCGAAACCGTCGTTGCTTCCGCCGTTTTGATCCTCGATTCTGCAGCGGAGATCTGGGCGCGCGCCGTTGCTACTCTCGCTTCCGAAGCTTTCAACTGGGCCTGAGCTGCTTCCAGTTTCGCGGCGGCAATTTCGTACTGTGCCCTGGTCGCGTCGTACTCAGGCTTGGTTATGCTTTGCGTTTCAAACAGAACGCGCGCGCGGTCGTAATCAAGTTTCGCCCGTTCGAAGTAAGCCTTCACGTCGGTCACTTGTGCGCGAGCCGTGTCTACCGCCGCGATCACTTCCTGAAGCTGAGAACTGCTTGCATCGAGCGCTGACCGAGCTTCACCAACCTGCGACTTCGCCTCGTTTACCTTCGCTGCATAATCACTCTGGCGCACGCGCGCGAGTGTTGCGCCCTTGTGCACCGTGTCGCCGGCCTGGATGTAACGCCACTGACCGGCCGAATCTTTTTCGCGCGCGATGTCGTCGATGTAACCGCCAACTTTGAAAGCGACTTCAACCTGTGCCGCGGGCTTGATACTTGCAGAGTAACGCACGTCGCTTAGCGACGAGTGCGTTTCAACTGCTTTCACCTTCACCGGTTTTGCCGCCTTCAGTTTCGTCGTTTCTTTGGAGCAGCCCGGCAGCAAACCCGTCATCAGCAGCAGGGCGACAGTAAGAAATTGTTTGCTGGTCATTTGTCTTCCCCTAAAGCTTTTTCAAAATCGGCCTTGGCGGTCCAGAAAGTGAGCAGTGCTTGTTGATACTCGTAGTTCGCATTAGCGAGCGACGTTTGCGCCGTCAACACATCCTTCAGCAGGACGGCCTCAAGTCGATACTTGTAAGCCGCGATCTGGACGTTTGCTCGCGCGGTTGTTTGTGCAAGCTGCGCGACGCGAATGAGCTGGCAGCTCTCCTGCAACGAGCGAAACCTGCTGTTTACATCCAACAACACGAGGCTCTCAGTTTCGAGAACCGTGTTGTCAGCTTGCGCAATGATGCGGTTCTTCTCCGCGATTTCGTGCTTCTTGCGTCCCCAGTCAAACACTTCCCATTCGACCTGGATCCCGACGCCGTTGACGTTGCGCGGCACGAAGTTCGAGTAGTTCGCGGTGGTGACAGTATTGACGGTCAGACTCACGTCGGGGATGAGCTCTGATTTTTTTACTCGCCTCTCGAGGTTTGCTTGTTGTAATCGCAACCGTGCTTCGCGAATCTCGGGACGTTGTTCGAGGGCGCGTTTACGCGCGTCGATCAAATTCGTTTCGCGCATGGTTGCCTGGGCGGTTGCGAGGCCGTCCGTGACGCTGAATTCGCTTCTCACGTCGCGTCCAAGAAGGTGGTTCAGTTGTTCCTTTTGCGTGCTAAGCGAGTTGTTCAGAGTCAACACTTCGTACTCGGCTTTCGCGACTTTTGTTTGCACATCCATCAGATCGGTCTTCAGTGCGACTTGTTGGACCACATACTCGCCCGTTACGCGATCGAGTTCGTGATACAGCTTTACTGACTCTTCGGCGGCTCGCACGGCGCCCTCGGTTTGGAGAATCGCGTAATACGCGCGCTTCACCTCGTTAACCAACGACTGTTCGGTAGCGTGCAATTTGGTTTCGGAGATCTCGACGTCGAGTTTCTGCTGCTTGATCTGAAGATTGATACGGCGCAGTTGCGTAAGAGGCTGAGTCACTTGTCCGGTCAGGAGTACTGTCGTGTTCGTCGACGACTTGATTACCGTGTCTTGCAGCGGCACTGGAACATTGCCGGGGTAAATGCCGAAGACACCTCTTTCAAAAACCGTGTCAAAGCTGTTCAGCGGCTGCGAAACCAGGGAACTGATTTTGAAAGATGGCAGGCGTCGGGTGCGATAGGCCTGGAGTTTGTCGTCGGCCTTTTCAATTTCGAGCCGCGCGTTTTTCGCTTCCCGGTTGTTCTTCAACGCGATCGCGATCGCCTGGTCCAGCGTCAGGGCGTTACCGCTTGTGCCGTTGTCTTGTGCATTGGCTTGCTGAACCGAGCCGGCGGTGATTAGCAGTGAAAGAAGAAATCCATTGAAAATGCCTACCGTCCTTGACCGCTTCAATGATTTGCTCCACGAATAAGTGTGCTCCATCGCCGCCTCCACCGGTAAATTCCTGACTTGATAACGCGTCAAAGAAGACCGGAAAAGGCCTCTTGTAAAACGGAAGAGCTTTTATTTACAGGGAGTTAAAAGATGAGAGACGGCAAATATCGACACCGCGGCTAACGCGTTCCGCACATCACGGAGACACTTATGCCGCAACCCAAAAGGCCTTTAATTAGAGAACCATAAATGGAAGTTGCCGAATCCCTGGCCGTATTACCACCTTTTAGCTACCGGCGCTGGAAAGTCTGCGGCAAATGCCGCCTGAGCGCGGTGAAACCTCGTAATCGGTCTTGTCATTTCAGTTAAGATGTATCTGTGGTGAATTGGACCCAGTAGCATATAACGCACGATGAAAAAACAGCTTTCCTCCGAGTCGACCGTAATGTGGAAATATGTCTTCCCGGCTTTGTGGATCCCTTTTATGGGTATTGGGGCAATTGCAGTACAGTGTCAGGCAGCAAAGGAGCCTGGTTGGATCCTATTCCTGCTCGGGTGGATCATAGCTTCTGGTTATCTATCTGGTTTGCGAGACGTTTGAAGTTTGTAAGCATTGATGACGACTTTCTCTATGTGTCGCAGCTTCGTAAGCAGATTCAAGTACCGCTTACAGATATCCAACATGTAAAAGAAAATTTCTCGGCGAGTCCGAAGTTAATCACTTTAACACTGAATCATCCTTCGGAATTCGGAACGAAGATCGTGTTTGTCCCGACACGTTTAGCATTCGCTGCGCTCCGCTCGCATCCGATAGTTCAGGAAATTGAGAATGCAGTCCAACGTCGTAGGTCCGCGTCGTAATGAGGCTCATCTTAAAAATTCTATCGGGTGTCGTCGTGGGCTTGGGTTATGGTGTTTTGATCGGAGGATTGCTTCCTCTCATTAGTGTTATCGCGGGCGATCCGCCTGTGGATTTGATGCTCAACTATAAGGCGATCCTCACATCTATAATACTAATCGTAACTATCGTCTGCGGCTCGGCTGGGGCCTTAGTGGGATTGCTGGTTACTCTCTCAAACGCCGATAAGAAAAAAGCAAGAACCATAGGTTTTAGCATCGGGTGGCTTTATTTGATTGGCATTGTGTTCGCAATATGGCCGCAGTTGAAAAACGAACTGTCGGCAATCACCTCCTGGGCTGATGTCGGTTTACTACTTCCGATATTCCTCGTGCTGTTTATCGTGTTTCCCATTGGATTAGCCGTAACCGGCATGGCGGCCGTGCGTATGTCACGCAGGTTTGCATCGCGATAAGTCTCCACGTCTGATCCCATCCCTCAAAATCTGCTGGCCGGGAAACATTTTTCAACCGGCAATCATATATACCGGAGCCATTGCGCATTAACCGGAACTGAGTTCATTAATCGAGAGGAGTATTAGAGATGGCGACACGAGTATTTTTTCAACGCGCGCCAAGTGGATTTCGCACCGTTCAGGGGGAGTTGATTAAGAAGATGCAGAAAGTCCTCATTGCCAAGGACCTTCTCCACGATACGGACGACGGGATCTTCGGCGGCAACACGGAGCGCGCCGTGCAAATCTTTCAGGAGCAGAATCAACTTGCTCCAACCGGGAAAGTCGACGACCAGACGTGGCAGGCGTTGATGTCCTCTCCTGCTCCCGATCTGAAGCAAAGGTGTTTGCAACTCACGGCCGATTTTGAAGGGACGGGATTCACCAAAGCCGTCGGAAATTTCGACGGCGCCGGCATCACCTGGGGCATCATCGGATTCACGCTGTCCAATGGTGAGTTGGGCGCGGTGCTCACTGAGATCAGATCGACTCATCCGGCAGTTTTTAGCGCAGCCTTCGGCGAATTGGAGGCCAGGATAGTTGAAGTAATCCACAGTTCTCATAGCGAGCAGATTCACTTCGCCAATAGCATCTCACTTGGCAGCAGCAAGATGAGAATCCTGGACGTGTGGGCAAAGGCGTTTGAGAAGTTGGGCAGCGATCCGTCCGCGCAGGAGATTCAGCTTCAGCGCACGGAAAAGTTTTTCCAGATAGCGGAACGCGACCGGCAGCTCTTCGATGTGCAAAACGAGTTGGGCCTCGCACTCTGTTTTGACATTGCCGTCCAAAACGGAGGCATCGATTCGACCGAACGAGCTCGCATCAGAGCGAAAATCAACCAAAATCACCCAGCCACGCAGCAAGATCTGCGAATCATCATTGCTAACGTAGTCGCCGAGAACAGCAGGCCGAGATTCATCGAAGACGTGAGAAGGCGCAAGTTGACGATTGCTACGGCTCAGGGCACTGTGCATGGATCAAGATTCGCAGTGAAGACCTGGGGTTTGGACGATCTTCCGGCAAGCTAGGCGCGCGAAAGTCCTCGGGAATCTTCGTAGTGACCTAATTTGAAGTTCTTTTCTGTGCACGCCTCCGTGTTCTCTGTGTCTCCGTGGTTGTTGTATCGTACATTCCTTTAACCACAGAACACAGAGGTTTGCACAGAGAGATCCGAAATTAGGGCAATGGGTGAGCATTCGTTAGCAGAAGATCCCTCGTTCGTTTTTCCCTCCGGAAGCGCAATCAGCATAAATCGTTCAATGGAAGCAGCTCTGCTGTCGGGAATGCTGCTGGCATTCCTCGTTGTTTCACTCGTACTCCTATCGCAAAAGGGCTTATTCATCGACGACTCGATGCACATGCCGGCCGGCTATTCCTATCTTTTAACTCACGACTACCGATTGAATCAGGAGCATCCTCCACTCATCAAACTGCTCAGCGGTTTAGGGTTATGGAAACTGCATCCATATTTTCCTTTCGAATCACCGGGGTGGCAGCAGGCCGCAACACCCGGCGATCCGGAAGATGGAATGGTACGGATCGAGGAAGCGTTTTTTGAGAG
>Ga0111538_10005389_pt1 | contig 17489 bp, 12 predicted proteins | sample SoiMethybrSBSTD1_FD_79669 | JGI IMG/M metagenome (GOLD analysis project Ga0111538, IMG submission 79669) | Bulk soil microbial communities from a Populus tree surrounding site in Tennessee, USA - Soil MetaG P. TD hybrid SBSTD1 (version 2)... | ecosystem: Environmental > Terrestrial > Soil >...
GCCCGCTGTCCACCTCTTCGGCGGCGTAAAGCAGCCGCAGCAGCGTGCTCTTGCCGGCACCCGAAGGCCCGGTGATGAATACGAATTCGCCGCGATGAATCTCGAGCGTCAGCCCCCGCAGCACCGGCGCGTCCGCGCGATAAGCCTTGTGCACGTCCTCGAACAGCAGGACCGGGCGGTGAGCTGCCGCGGGATCGAAGCGGCTACCAGCTCGCAATGCGGGGCGAAAGGCGCGCGTCCGCAGACCAGCATCCATGAGCCGCGAGGTAACAGGGGCCGGCGAATTCCGACAACTTTTGGGCTGAGGTAGCCGTGGCGGCGCGGCTCAAGCTCGCCTTTTTCGGGTTGCCGCTCGCGGCCTGGCTCCTGCACGAGGACGGCCACGATCTGAGGCTGGCCGTGTTGAGCCCCGTCGAAGGGGCGCCGGGGCGGCGTCGCCTGCTGGCTGCGATCGGAGCCGAACGGGTCATCGAACCCGAGCGTGCGGGACCGGGCTTCGAGGCGAACGTCGGCGAGCGGCTGGCGAGCGCCGGTGCCGACCTCTTGGTCAGCTGGTTCTGGACCCGGAAGCTGCCAGAGGCCTTCATTGCCGCGACCCGACTCGGCGGCATCGGAGTCCACCCGTCGCTCTTGCCGCGCCACCGCGGCCCGGATCCTTACTTCGGGGCGATCGACGCCGGCGATCCGACCACCGGAGTCACCCTGCACGCGCTCACCGCAGAGTACGACGAGGGGGCGATGTTGTTGAAGCGCGAGCTTGTAGTCGGCGAGCGCGACGCCTGGCAACTGGCGCGGGCGCTCGATAGGCCGAGTCTCGAAGTGCTCCGCGAGGGGGTGCGGCGCTTCACCCAGGGACCGCCGCTCGAGCCGATCGAGCAAGACCCTACCCAGGCTACATGGGCTCCCAAGCCCACGGGCTCCCTGCTGCGCGTGACCTGGGCATGGCCCACCGCACGCGTGCTCCAGCGCATCCGCGCACTTTCGCCCGTACCCGGGCTCGCGCTCGAGCTCGTCGAAACACCGCTCTTTGTCACGCGGGCGGAAGTGGCGGCCGAGTTTCCGAGCGCGCTTTTGCCGGGCGAGGCCGCGGTACAGGGTGACCCTCCGGACAGGGTCGTGATCCGCACCGGCGATGGAGCGATCGCCGTCACCCGTGCGGTCCTGGCCGAGCAGGACGAGTCCGGGGGCGGCGAGCTCGACGCGCAAGCCGTGGCCGCGCTCGTTGCGGCCGCCCGAACGGCACGAAACTGATACACTGGCCGCCCCTGGAGGGACCTGGATGACCGATAGCGTGACCGCCGCCCGCACTGCTCGCGAGAAATTGGCTCAGGGGCTTGCTGCGCTTCAAAGCCCCGGCGTGCCGCAGCAGCTGATGGACGTCGCCGAACCGATCGCTCAAGCGATGAGCAACCTGCATCGCATCGAGGCGTCGCAAGGGATCGGCATCGGGGACGCTGGGGTCTCGGCACTCAACGCCGTGCGTCGTGCGCTCGCGATGTTGCAGAGCCAGCCCGCCGGTCACCCCGCGATCAGCGACGCGATCGAAGCGGTCGCCGGATCGCTCAGCCTGATCCACGCGATCGGTCAGGCTGCGACGGTCCAAGCGGTGCCGGCTTACGCAGGAACGGTCGTGATGGACCAGGGCGCCGGGCCCGCGACGCAGCCGTCGGCAGCGGCTTACCCCGCCCCCGCCCCGGCGTACCAGCAGCCGCAGCCCGGTGTGCCGCAGCAGGGTTACGGCCAACCCGCCGCCCCGTATGGAGCGCAGCAACCGCAGTGGGGCGCGCCGCCGCCCGCACCCGGGCCGGGGTACGGCATGCAGCAGCAGCCGCCCGCGTATCAACAGCCTCAACCGGCCCCCGCCTACGGCGCCGCGATGCCGGCTCAGGCGCCCGCCTGGCAACAAGCGGCGCCGCCACCTGCCGCGCAGCCTCAGGCGCAGCCCGCGTGGCCCGTTCAACAGCCCGCGCAGCCCGCGTGGCCGCAGCAGCCGCAGCAAGCGGTTGCTGCTCAGGCGGCCGCCGCGGCTGCACCCCAGCGCGGCAAAGGCGCGCCGCTTCGCGTCGAAGCCGAGCTCGGCGCGCACAGCACCACCAACTTCTATAAGGGGCTCAGCGGCAACGACGTCATCGATTCGGGAGGGATTTTCATCGCGACCTATCAGATTCCGCCGATTGGTCAGGATGTTGTCATCAAAGTCAGCTTGCCCGGGGGCTACGAGTTCGAAGCGATGGGCGTCGTCAAGTGGACACGCGATGCGCCGCTCTCCGGCGCCGATGCGCCGCCGGGGTTCGGCGCACAGTTCACGCAGATAACGCCCGAGGGTCGGCAGCTGGTCTATCGCTATGTGCGCAATCGCGAGCCGCTGTTCCACGACGATCTTTGAGCGGCAGGGGCGCGACGGATCAATCTTGAGTGCAGAGCAGTAACGCGAGCGCAAATAGCCCGCGCCCACCTTTTCGCCTGCTGGCGACGGTGTGGATTGTCATCGCGCTCGCGTTCGTGACCAAGCGCGCCAGCGCCGGTGACCCTTGGATCCGCTGGTACACGATCGAGACGCCGCACTTTCGCATTCACTACCACTCGGGCCTCGAACGATTCGCACGGAAGACGGCGTCGATCGGCGAGCACATCCACGGCCGGCTGGTGCCGGAGCTCGGTTGGGACCCGTCCCAGCCGACCGAGATCGTGATTTCGGACTCCACCGACGCGGCCAACGGTTCGGCCAACGTGATTCCGTACAACACCGTGCGCATGTTCGTGACCGCTCCGGACGACATGTCGCCGCTCGGCGACTACGAAGATTGGACGCTCGAGCTTTTGACTCACGAGTACTCGCACGTGCTCCACATCGACAACACCACCGGCATCCCGGCGCTGCTGAACGTGATCCTGGGCAAGCGCTTCGCGCCGAATCAGACCCAGCCGCGCTGGATTCTCGAGGGGCTGGCGGTGGTGATGGAGTCCGAGCACACCGCGGGGGGACGGCTGCGCTCGTCGCAATTCGACATGTACCTGCGGGCCGACGTGCTCGAAGACAACCTGGCGACGCTGGACGAGATCAGCAATCAGGCGCGGCGCTGGCCCGGCGGTAACCTCTGGTACCTCTACGGCGCGGAGTTCATCGAGTGGATCGCCGGTGTCTACGGACGCGAGACGTTCGCTGCCGTCGCCGCCGACTACGGCAACAACATCATCCCCTGGGGTATCAATCGCTCGATCCGACGTGCCACTGGCCGCACGTACCCCGAGCTTTATCGCGGTTGGCGCGCCTATCTCGAGCGCCGCTACGGCCAGCAGATCGCCGAGGTCGAGCGGCGCGGGGTGCGGGAAGGCGTGCGCCTGACCAACCACGGCTGGTCCTCCGGATATCCGCGTTTCGTACCGCCCTGCGGCAGGCAAGGGGAGCGCGAGGAGCTCCTCTACTTGCGCGACGACGGCGACGAAACCGCGGGCCTCTATCGCCTGCCTCTGAACTCCCCTACTTCCGCCGACGAAGGCGCGGCCGAGATCATCGCGCGCTCGAGCGGGCACCTGGGCGCGTACGACGCCGAGTGCGGCATCGTCTACGACACCACCGCGCCGTCGCGGCGCCAGTACTTCTTCAGCGACCTGTTCCGCCAGCCGCCGGACACGACATCGCCGCGCGGGATCGAGAAGTCGCGCCGCCGGCTGACGGTCGGACGCCGCGCGCGCGACCCCGACGTCAGTCCCGACGGCCGGCGCGTCGTCTACGTCACCAATCGCGCCGGCACCTCGACCCTGCGCATCGCCGAGTTCACCCCCGAGCACGAGCTGGTCCACGAACGCCGGCTGGTGCCGAGCGCCTACTGGGAGCAGGCCTACACGCCGCGATTTTCTCCCGACGGCCGGCGCGTGGCGTACGCGGCGTGGACGGCCGGCGGCTACCGCGACATTCGCATCGTCGACGTTGCGAGCGGGCGATTCCAGGAGATCACCCACGATCGCGCGGTCGATCAGCAACCGAGCTGGTCGGCGGACGGGCGCTACTTGCTCTTCACCTCCGACCGCACCGGCATCGCCAACGTCTACGCGTACGAGTTTTCGACGAAGAAGCTCCGCCAGGTGACCAACGTGAAGAACGGCGCGTACATGCCGGAGCTCAGCCCGGACGGCCGTACGCTGATCTACGTCGGCTACACGTCGAAAGGCTTCGATCTCTACTCGATGCCGTTCGAGCCCGCGCGCTTTCTGCCCGCTCTCCCTTACATCGACACGCGGCCCGTCGCGCATCCCGAGCCGCCGCTCGGACGTTTCGAGGTGAAGTCGTACAACCCGCTGCCGACGCTGCGGCCGCGCTCGTTTGACATCGATTATTTCTCGAACGCGGGCACCTTCGGCGGCGATGCGGTGCGGCTCGTCACCACCGGCGGCGACGCGGTCGGACTGCACAGCTTTGCTGCGTCACTGGTGGTTGACACCGAACAACCGTCGGAGGTCGCTGCAGCGCTCGACTACATCTATCACGAGCTCCCGTTCGACTTCCGGGCGACGGTGTTTCGCTCGTCGGCGCCGCGACGCGATTTCATCATTTCCGGTCGCGCGCCCTTCTATGTCCAGCGTCAGACCGGAATCACGACCGGCGTGACCTATCCGATACCGGGCGCATTCGAAAGTCAGACACTGTCTCTCAGCTACACCGCGGCCGAATACCACGGCGATCTACCGATCGGCCCGGCGCTCGATCCCTTCACGGAGGTGCCGCGCGAGCCACCGTTGAACGGCTTCGTCACTACCCTCCACCTCGGCTACGGCTACTCCAACGTCGAAAGCAGCATCTGGGCGATCAGCGCCGAGAAGGGAATGACGATCGGGCTCGGCGCCGATATCGCCGATGCAGCGATCGGCAGCCCGACCAGCTTCGCTTCGCTGTTCGGTACCGCGACTGGCTATATTCCGATGCCGTGGTCCCCGCACCACGTGCTCGCGCTGGCGGCCCAGATGGCGACCGCGGGCGGCTCGTTCGCGGGCCGCGGCGTGTACGCGCTCGGAGGCCTGACGCCAATGACCGTCGGCGAAGTCATCGACGGCTTTCAGAGCGGAATCCGTCAGAGCTCGTTCCTGCTGCGCGGATATGAGCCGCTGCAGTTTTTCGGCACCGAGCTCAACCTGGTCAAGGCGGAGTACCGCTTTCCGATCCTCTATGTCGATCGCGGACTGAGCACGCTGCCAGTGTTCTTGCGCGGCATCAGCGGCGCGTTTTTTGCCGACTACGGCGGCGCCTACTACGACATGGACCTGAAGGATCCACTCGCCGTGTACCACCTGGGCGTGGGTGGCGAGCTCTGGCTCGATCTCGTGCTCGGCTATTTCGCGCACGGTACGGTGCATTTCGGCATCGCCAAGGGCATCGACGAGCTCGATCCGCCGCTCCAGACCTATATGGTCCTGTCCGCCGGGTTTTGAGCGCGCTGCCGGTTATTTTCCCGTGGGGCGCGCGGGCTGATACGGAGGGGCACAGAATGCCCCGCTGGTCCGCGATCCTCGCTTTTGCCGTGATCGCGATCGGGCAGGCGTCCTGTCTCGCGCCTCAAGGTGCGGCCAGCCGTGCAACGGACGCGGCCCGCGAGCTCAACCTGGCGGCTCGTTTCGGCCGTATGGACGTCGCCGTGGGCCGCACTTCGGCCGGGGCTCGTCAGAGCTTTCTCGATCGCCGCGCCGAGTGGGGCAAAAACCTGCGCGTGCTCGATGTGGAGCTCGCGGGGATGTCGATGCAAAATCCGCAGAACGCGCTGATCTACGTAGACGTCGCGTGGGTCCGCATGGACGAGGGCTCGCTGCGCACGACGCGCGTGGCGCAGCGCTGGCGCGACGCGGACGCCGGCTGGCAGCTGGTGCGCGAACAGCGCGTGGCCGGCGATATGGGCCTCTTCGGCGAATACGTCGAACGGCCCCACGCCGAGCGTCGCGACGTTCAGTTTCCGAGCAAGACCATCCGCTGACGGTCTCGCGTCAGCCCGACGACTTCGACCTGCTCTTGGGGGCGGCGCTCGCCTTGCGGGTTTTCTTCGTGGCTTCGGCCACGCGTCGCGCCCGAGCCTTCTTTTTGCGCTGGCGCTTGCGGCGCCGCATCTTCTGCGAGCTTCTGTTATCGAACCTACCCATCGCGTCCGGCTTCTATCAGAAGGCGCGGGGCTTCACGATGGGAAATTTGCCGACGGGGCTTTTCAACCGCTCGAAGCGTCTTCGAGGGCGCGCTCGCGATCGCGAACTTCGAGCCGATAACGGCTGTTGACGGTCTCGATGTAAAACACATCACGAGAGGCCAAACGCAACACTCGCTTGACCGGCGTCGTGACGTATTCGTGCATCCCGTCCGAAAATTCAATCACTACAACCGAACCCTTGCGTGGCGCGCGCACGAGGCGTCCTGTGACGGCTCGTGAGCCCCGACCAAGTTTTCGGAGCACGACTTGCACGAGCAATACTCTAGCAATCCTCGGGCGTGCGACAACCAGCTTGTTCGGGTCGTAGGTCGAGCACTTCAGGAATGGACATGTTTGACCAGGGGTCCCGCGGCCCCGAACATCCCTGTGCTTTCGTGTAGGTGGATGTCAGCACGTCGCCGCCGCGACCACCCGGAAAAATGGCCCACGTACGGCGAGCTCGCCTTGATCCAGCGTGGCAACACGTTCGGGTGCGGCCTGATCGTCTGCCTCGGGCAGCAAATCGAGGGCCGTGCTGGTCGCCCAGCTGTATCCGCCCTCGCCGGACAGCCAGAAGCGGACAGGGCCAGAATGTCGCCCGGCCGATCCGAACACTTCGTAAGCTGCACCCGCTGCGAGGTCGATGCCCACGTCCCAGCTCGAAAACACTCCGAGATCGGCGTCGTCGCTGCGCGCGATATAGGTGCTGCCCGTGGCCGACTCCTTGAGGCTCGCCACCGTGCGCAGCGCGGCGGGCGACACGCGTAGAAACGCGTAGCCGTCCGCCAGCGGATGCCAGCGCAGCTCCGGGCCAAGCGACAGCCGGTGCACGAAGAGCTCGGTGGGCTCGCCTCTGACGTCGCTTTCGACTCCGCCGGCATCCCAGAAGGCCATCACCGCGAGCGACACGTTGCCCTGGGCGAAGAACGAACGGCCGATGCCGAGCGTGAACGCCGTCAGCGCGTCCTTCTCGCTGAACATGTCGAAGCCGCTGTCGCGAATGAACATCGTGCGCGCGCCGAGCGAGACGATGTATGGATGGCGGGCGACGCGTTCGGCGGGCAAAAGATTCGGATCGTCGCGTTGCGAATCGCGCTGGGCGGCTTCGGTCTGCGCCGGATCCGGGAGCGGCGTGTACTGCGCCCTGGCGCGAGAGCTCGTGAAGATTGCGGCGAGTCCGAGGCCGAAGAAAGGTAGCAAGGTTCTGATCATCGGAAACCTCCGAGCAAGAGACCGCCGTAGAAGCGCGAATTCGCCGTGTCGGGGTTGAGCGCGTCGAGCACCGTCGCACCGACGCCGGGAGAGCGGCCTGCCGAGCTCTGCGAATGAAGCGCGATCAGCGTTCGGCCGCCGTCGGGACGCCCGATGTCGAAGACACCGGAAACCGGGCGTTCGACCTCGACCGACGTCGGGTGCAGATTGTTGAAGTCGACGCCGGCAAAGCGGGCCGTCCCCGGCCGGAACGCCCAGCTGCGCTGGCCGTCGGGCGAGACGCTGAGCTGGTAGCCGGTCTCGTCGGTCAGCATCGGGAAGCTCTGCCGCTTGTCGAGATCGAGCACGTAGAACTCGGCTGCGCCGGTGCTTTCGAGCAGCTTCAAGTGGGAGAAGTTCTCGCCCGGCACGCCCTGCACGGCCCGCACCGCAATCTCGATCTCGTACGGATCGACGCTCCGAAACGGCGTGCCGCTGGTCGTTCCGAGCGACCAGAATGCGATGCTCTTGGTCGAATCGCTCCAGAGCAGCGCGATGTCGCTGCTGGCCGGCTGCTCCGTCAGCGCCTCGGTGATGCGCGCGAACTTCGAGAACGGACGGTCGAAGTCGACGTTTTCGACGACGAACGTCGAGGGATCGACCAGCGCTGCCTGGCGCTTGTCGGGTACGAGCGCCGCCAGCCGCAAACCGCCGTCGGTGCGCACGAAGCCGATCGAGGTCGGTATCCCGCCGGCGTCGGCGACGTTGACCACGGCCCGAAACGGCTTGTCGGAGTCCGGCGCCGGGGCGTCGAGCTGCACGACCATCACGTTCGAGTCGTTCTCGAGCCGGACCGCAATCCGCGCATCCGTGACGTCCGTCGGGTCGCCGTCGTGAAACGCGACCTCGAGTGGGGTTCCCGAGCGGCCGCTCGGGTTCTTCGACAGGAAGAGCGTGACCTCGTCGCGTGTCAGATCCGACAGATCGATCAGGGTCACGTCCTGGCTGGTCTCGACGATCAGAAAGCGCCGCGGGCCGCCCGGCGTCGAAAGCTCGCTCGTGAACGTGAGGCGCTCGGGCCTACCGCCGAAGCTCCGGATCGTCTTGGGGACCGGGGTCGAACCGGCCTGGCGCAGGTCGACGAAGATGAGCTCGTTCGGATTGACGACGACGCCGCCCGCGTCGTAGACGACCGCCCACTCGCCGAGCGGATCCAGCGCCAATCCCTGGAGCGGATCGGTGAGCGTGTAGCGGGCGAACAGCCGCGGCGCGTCGCCATCGATCACGCTCAGGCTCGGCCGCTCGTCTTCGGGGTTGCGCCGAGGCTGGGTACCGCGCGAAAGCACGAAGAGCTTGCTGAAGTCAAAGGAGGGCAGCGCGGAGACCACGTTCTTGCCGACGCCGATCGACGTGGTCGCGAGCGCTTGCTGGCCGGGCGAGGTGACCATCACGACGCGATCGAGCGGGCTGTCGACGAGCGCGACCGAGCCGCTGAGACCGATCGCGTTGGGGCGGCCGAGATCGGCGTCGTAGCTGCTCGGCCGATCGCCGCAGCCGGCGAGCAGAGCCGGTACCAGAAGCGTGAGCGCAAGCGTGCTGAGTCGGTGCATGCGTGTCCCCTTCAGTCGACGACTTTGGCGCCGAGCTCGAAACCGGTCAGCGTGCGCGCGCTGCCGCTTTCGAGATCGACGAAGGTGATGCGGCCCTCGGGATGTTTCTGCGCGACGAAACCCTGACGCGCGGTGCCGACGATTCCGGTCGCCAGCGGCGGGCTCGCGAGCTTCATCAGATCGACCTGCAAGCTCGGCATGCGCACCAGATACGCGCCGAACACGCGCGTGCGTTCATCGCGGATCGTCACGATCGCGCGATCGGAGCCGGGGGCTGGGCTCAGTGCCACGGCCTCGGCCGGCGCGTCGGTAGCGACGATCTTGGGGGCGATTTCGGCCGCGATGCTGACCACGCTGAACGCACCGGCCTTGGTGCCGTTCGCGGCCGGCTCCTGGAGCACGAGCGCGTGGCGCGCGTCCGGCGCGGCGAACACCGCGCGCACTGGCGACTTGACCGCCACCGTGCGGTGTTCGAGGTAGTCGGGACCGGGTGCCAGGTGCACGATCGTCAGGCGGTCGCTGGGAATCGCGTTCGTGAACAGGAGCGCCGCGCTCGCATCGGGTGACAGCGAGACGCTGCCGAAGACTTCGCCCGGCACTGCGGCCACGCTGACCGCGGCCGGATCGGTTTGCGCGGCCGGGATCTCGAGCAAAAAAAGCTCCGAGCGCTCGCGGACCACGGCCACTGCCCGCCGGCCGTCGTCGCTCAGATCCAGATCGGTGACGGGGCCCGAAAGCGTGCGCACGCTCCTCGCCCCGCCGTCGAGCGGCACGAAGCCGACGTCGGGGCTGCCGTCGCGGCGCACCAGCGCGAGCTTCCCGTCGCGCGTGATGGTCACGTCGCGCGAGGCCGGAGCATCGAGCGGATCGTCGGTGACTTCGACCAGGCCGACCACGTTCGGCGCGGCGCCGTCGAGCGCGATGACCGAGATCCCGGGCTCGGAAACCACGAACAACCGCGTCTCGGCGGCGTCAAAAAACAGCGCGCTCGGACGATAACCCACGCTCAAACGCGTCGAGTTTTCCGCGCCGCTGCCGAGCCCGATCAAGGTGAGCTCCTGAAAGCCGTCGGTGGGATCGGGCTGCGCGACCAGGTCCGCGTTGCTCCACGCGGCCGCCCACTTGCCGCCCGGGCTGATCGCCCACGCGTTGGCATCGGTGTGAGTCGGAAAGCTTTTGGTGGTGAGCGCGCCGTCTGCAGCGACGCGCAGCAGAGTCGCGTCGTGACCGCGCACGTTCAGCACGATCGCGGCGTTGGCGTCGGCATTGCCCGGCTCGGGCACCGCGGCCAGATAAGTGGGCCCGAAACCCGCGTCGGTCAGCCGAACGTCGAGCGTGGTGGCGTCGATCAGCGCGACCTTTCCGCTGTCCGGGTTGGCGGTCCACACGTAGCGGCCGGTGGCGATCGGCGCGCGATACGCGCTTTCGAGCTCCTTTTCGGGCGGCGCAGCGTCGATTGGAGCGCCACCGGCCGCTCCCGCAGCGCCGCCGACGCCGCTGCCGGAGGCGTCTTGCGCGAAGCCGCCGCCGCTGCTGACGCGGGCGGCCGGAGCCGCATCTTCGGCGTCCGCGCCGCAACGAAGCTGCAGCGCTACCAGCAGCGCGCCCGCGGCGAGCGCGAAACCCCAGTTGCGTTCAGCGCTGGCCATCGACCACCTTTGAGCCGAGCTCGAAGCCGGTGAGGGTGCGCGCTTTGCCGCTCGCGAGCTGCACGAACGTGATGCGCCCTTCCGGATGTTTCTCGGCGACGAAGCCGGCCTCGGCCACCGGTATCATGCCGGTGGCGAGCGGCGCGCTGGCGAGCGGCAGCCGGTCGATCACGAGCTCCGGCATGCGCACCAGGTACGTGGCGAAGGTTCGCGACGGCTCGTTGCTCACGGTGACCAGCGCACGCCCGAGCGGTGCCTGGGCGATCGCGACCGAAACCGGCGGCGCTTCGGTGCCCTGAATCTTCGGCGGGAGCGTGCTCTTGATCGGCACGACGCTGAACGCGCCCGGCTTCGCGCTGCCGGCGTCAGGCTCGAGCAACGCAATGGCGTGGGACGCGTCCGGCGCCGCGAAAACCGCACGGATCGGCGCTTTGAGCGCCACCGTGCGATGCGCGAGATAGTCCGCGCCGGGCGCGATGTTCAGGATCGTCAAGCGGTCGCTGTCGAAGGCGTTCGTGAAGAGCAACGCGGTGTGCGCGTCCGGCGACAGCGCGACGCTGCCCACGCGCTCTCCCGGCAGCGTGACGACGTCGAAGCGCGTCTTGTCGCCGGCGATCGCCGGGATCGGCAAGACTGCGACCTTCGACTCGGCGGGCGGCGGCGGCGCTGCATCGAACCCAGCGTCGCGGGTGTCCGCCGCGTCAGCCGCGTCTTCGCTGCCGCTGTCACTGCTGCCGCCGTCAGCGCTGCTCGCGTCGCCGGCGTCGGGCCCCGCGTCGCCGGGCTCGACAGTGTCCCCGCCGCGCATCACCGCGACCGCCCGCGTCCCGTCGTCGGCCAGGTCGAGGTCGGTGACCGCGCCAGGCAGGGTCGCGGTGGTGAGCTCACCACTCGTCAGGGCGACGATGCCGATCTTCGCGCTGCCGTCGTGGCGCACCAGCGCGTAGGCGCCGTCGGGCGTCACCGAGACGTCGCGCGCCGCGGGATCTGCCAGCGCTTCGTCGCTGACGGCGATGTCGCGGCTGATCGCGGGACCGGACGGTGCCAAGAGCTCGATCACGGTGATTCCAGGCTCGGTCACTGCGAACGCTCGTGATTCGTCGGCCGCGATGAAGAAGCGGGTCGGTCGATACCCGACGCTCAGGCGCGTCGAGCTCGGCGTGGCGCCGCCGAGGTCGATCACGGTGATGTCCTGGAATCCTTCGGTCGGATCGGGCGCGCCCATCAGCGAGACGTCGCTCCAGGCGATCGCCCAGCGCCCGCGCGCACTGATCGCCCACGCGTTGGCTCCGGGGTGCACCGGCGCCGTTTTCGTAGTGATGGCGCCGCTCGCTTCGGCCGAGAGCAAGGTCGCGTCGTGGCTCTTCACGTTGAGCACGATCGCGCGCGGCGCATCGGGTGCGCTCGGGTTCGGCACCGCGGCCAGGTAGGTCGGTCCAAATCCGGCATCGACGGTTCGAACCTCGAGGTTCGTCGCGTCCACGCGGGCGACGCGGCCACTGTCCGGGTTCGCGGTCCAGACGAAGCGCCCGGTGGCCACGGGCGAACGGAACGCACTCTCGATCTCGCGTTCCGGCGGTGGCCCGCCCGCGGAGCCGCCGGATCCGCCCACGCCGGCGTTGCCGCAACCGACGCCAAAGCAGCTGCCGCCAGCTCCACCCCCGTTGGTCGGAGGACGATCAGCCGCCTTTTCCGAGGTCCCGGCCGCCTCGCTGCAACTCGTTGCCAGCGCGGCAGGCGCTGCGAGCGCCGCGACGGCAAGGCTCACCCTTAGTCCACCGAGCCCCATGCGCCGGGCGAACTAGCAAGCTCCACGCCAGCCCTTCAATACTGCGATTTTCGACGGAGGCGTGACACGACCCCTGACAATGCTGTCGCGGACTTTGGCACGCTTCTGTTGGGTTCAGCAGCGCGCTAGCCAGTCTTTCAAGCGCCGTCGCTCCAGGATCCGCGGCGCGAGATCGCTCGTCCTTATCAGCTCGTCGAGCTGCGCGGCAACCGACAGATCGGCAACGCTCATGGTGTCGCCCGCGAGCCAGCTTTCTTTCGCCAGCAGCGCCTCGAGCGCGTCGACCAGCGCGAAGAATTGTTGCTCCACGCGCGCCCGCGGCTGCTTCGCGAGACCCTGCTGTTTCAGCTTGCGCGGATAGCGCCTCTGGAAAACGACCTTCAACAAGGATCGCTCCCAACGCGGCCGCCCTTCGCAGATCAGGTCGAGCGCCCGCTCGAGCGAAACCGGATCGAGCATCCTGAAATAGATTTCATAGAAGTAGAGCGACTGGCCCGCCCAATCTTCCCAGAAACGAGCACGGGCGAGGGCGTGCTCATCGCGCGGGTAGAGCGGCCGCTCGGGATGTTTGCGGTCCAGAAACTCGGCGATACGGCTCGAGTCCTGGATGCGCTCGCCGTCGTAGTCGAGCACCGGTAACTGGCCGGCGGGAGACAGTGCAGCGGCCTTGCGCGCCAATAAGCCGTTGTAGTTCACGACTTCGTAGGCGAGCCCCTTCCGCGCCAGGCAGCGCCGCGTCTTGTTGCAGAAGGGCGACATCTGCCACTGGTGGAGGATTATTCTGGTCACGGAGTCAGGGCGCGACGATACCCTTCATGCCCTTCTTGGCGAAGTAAGAGCGCAACACGTCGCGCGCCAACTCCGGGCCCTTGATGTGCCAGGTCGGCGTGTTCACGACCAGCGCCGCGACCGCGACTTCCGGCTTTTCTACCGGAGCGAAGCCCACGAACCACGTATAGAGGCGATTCTCTTTGTTCTTGGCCAGGGTTCCGGTCTTGCCGGCGACCTCGACGCCCGGAAGAAACGATCGGCCGCTCGTGTCGTGAAAGGACTTGTAAGCCGAGCCGTTGGCGACGGTTTCGACCATCATCGTCGTGAGCGCCCGCGCGGTCTCCGGCTTGATCGCTCGCCGCAGGACCAACGGGTCACGGCGCTCCTCCCAGACCTTCTCGGTGCCCTGATAGACCGCGTTGACGATGCGGGGTTCGAGCGTCACCCCGCCGTTGGCGACGGTTTGTGCCATCGTGACTGCCAGCAGCGGCGACAACGTGGTGTGCCAAAAGCCGGCGGCCGATCGGGCGAACTCCAGAGGATCGGAGGGGATTTCGATGGCCGGCGCTTGGTTCGGCGCAGGAAACGGCACAGGAGAGCCGAAGCCGAACGCGCCGCCCATTGCGGTGAGGTCCTCGGGCGTGAGGTGCTTTCGCGCCAGCCTGCCGAATACGACGTTGAGACTTCGTCCCATCGCGATCCCCAGCGTCGCGCACCACTTGTCGCGCCGCGGATCGTCCTCGAGCTCGTCGGGCATGAGGCGGCTTTTGCCGCCGCGGTAGCACTGCTCGGTTCCGGGGTTCAGGCCGCCCTTTTCCACGAGGGCAGCGCCGGTGACCACCTTGAAAACGCTGGCCGCCGGGGCCTCGGCGCGGGCGTTGAAGTCGAACTTCTCGCCTTCGTTGACGTAGCTCGCGTAGGCGAGAAGCCTGCCGGTCTTGACCTCTTCGAGCACGACGCCGCCCTCGGGGACTCGATACTTCTTCAGCTGAACCAGGGCCGCCCGCTGTACGTCCGCGTCCAGGGTGAGCTCGGCGGTATGACCGTTCTTCATCGGCAGCGTGACGCGCCGTGGTCGGATGTCCATCCGGAGCATGTCCAGGCCGCTCAGCTCGGGGGCGCTCTCCGCGGGCCCGGAGCCGATCCGGCGCTGCAGCTTGCCGAGAGGGTCGCGCATGTCGATGCTGCCGCGCACGACCGGCACGAGGGCCGAGATGACGCCGATGGCGGCGCCGATCCCGACCCATCTGCTCCAGCGATGCATGGGTGACGGGCTTACCGGTCACGACCAAAACGGCCAAAAAAACCGGCAAGGAAATTACGGGGAGAGTCGATCGGCCGTGCACGTCGGGGGCCGACGAACTATGCTCCGAGCACTGGCCATCGAGCACAAGTCCACCACCGCTCTGAAGAACCGGGAGGCGTCTCACACGGAGAGCCTCGAGGTCGAAAGCACTTCGGTTCTGCTCGCGCTGTCCGGTCCGCAGATGAGCCTACTCGGGGAGGTAGCCCGGCAGACCGGCGCCGACGTTAGCCTGCGCGGCAACGTGATTTACCTGGCCGGCAGCGAGGCGGACGTGCGGCTCGCTCACCGTTTCTTGAGCGGCGCGGCCGAGCTCGTCAGCCGCGGCGTGCAGATCGAGCCTTCGGACGTGGCGCGCTCCGTGCGCGAGCTCCGGACCGATCGCGGCGCGTCGCTGGTCGAGCTGCTCGACGAGGCGATCATCGTTTCGCCGCGGCGCCGGCCGATCGCGGCCAAGAGCCCGGCCCAGCGCCAGTACATTTCGACGATACGCACTCGTGACCTGACGTTCGGCATCGGCCCCGCCGGCACCGGCAAGACGTACCTGGCGATGGCGATGGCGGCGGCCGCGCTGATGGAGAAGCGCGTCAAACGCATCATCCTGACCCGCCCCGCGGTCGAAGCCGGAGAGAAGCTCGGGTTCCTTCCCGGCGACCTCGCCGAGAAGGTCAATCCGTATCTCCGCCCGCTCTACGACGCACTCCACGACATGCTGGAGTTCGATCGCGTCGAGCAGCTACGCGAGCGCGGTCAGATCGAGGTGGCGCCGCTCGCTTTCATGCGCGGCCGCACCCTCAACGACTGCTTCGTGATCCTCGACGAGGCGCAAAACGCCACGAGCGAGCAGATGCGCATGTTCCTGACCCGGCTCGGCTTCGGCTCGAAGGCCGTGGTCACGGGCGACATCACGCAGACCGATCTGCCCCAGGGCGCTCGCAGCGGCCTGCGCGAGGCGCGTGACCTCTTGAACGGCATCGAGGGCATCGGGTTCTGCCATTTCACCGACGTGGACGTGGTGCGCCATCCGCTGGTCCAGAAGATCATCGTGGCCTACGAGGCCCGCGATGCAGCGCGGCACGCCGCGGCAGCGGAACGCCGGGCCGAGCGCGAGCGGCTGAGCAGCGCCGCCCGCGACGCCGTCCACCGCGTGCACACTCCCCCCTCTTCGCAAGCAGAAGGCAACGGTCACGGCGAGGGCGAAGCCCGAGCCGACGACGCCGCCGCAGCCGGTGACGAAGACGAAGCCTGACCTTTGATTTCAGGGGGGCTTGCTCGTAAGGTGGTGCATTCTGGAGACCACCCCGACAGGCCCCGCGGAAGCCGACGCCGTGCCGAGCGTCCGCTCCGTGAGCTCGCGAACGCTCGACAGCGTCGACGCGATGAGCCGGCTCGCCGCGATGGTGCTCTCGGAAGAGCGCATCAACGACAAGTTCGTGTCGCGGCCGCACCCGCTGCTCGTGATGGTGCGGCGCGGCGGCTTTCAAGTGCTGTTCGTCCCGAAGGCGGTGTGGGACAACGGGCGCGACCTCCTGCGGCCCTTCGCCGACGCGATCGCCGCCTACGAAACGCGGCTGATCTTGCTCGGCCGCCCCGCCGATCCGGATCTGGCGCAAGCGTTGAACCGCGGCGTCTGCGCGCTGTTGTCGGACGAGCCGTCCGCCGAAGAGCTGGTGATCGCCCTCTATCAGGCGTTCGAGCTGATGGACACCAAGGCGCGCAGCGAGAGCCGCGGCAAGTGGCTGAACCGCTACCGCTACGAGCTCGGGGAGTTGATCGAGATCGCGCGCGCCATCACCACCGAGCGCGAAATCGACAAGCTGCTCGGGTTGATTCTGGAGAAGGCGCGCTTCGTCAGCGGCGCCGACGCGGGCAGCATCTACGTCGTCGAGGGCGACGATCCCGACCTGCCGCGGAATCAGCTCAGGTTCAAGCTCAGCCAGAACGACTCGCTGACCTTCGACTCGAGCGAGTTCACGATGCCGATCAGCCCGCGCAGCATGGCCGGCTACGTCGCGCTCGAGAAAAAGACGATCCGGATCGAGGACGTGTACGAGATGCCGGCCGGATCTCCGTTCGGCTTCGATCGCTCGTTCGACCAGAAAACCGGGTATCGCACCAAGAGCATGCTGTCCACGCCGCTGGTTTCCAGCCAGGGCCGCGTGATCGGCGTTTTGCAGCTGATCAACAAGAAGCGCGAGCACAAGCACAAGCTCTTGAACGCCGACGACTGCGAGCGGCTGGTGGTCGCCTTCGACGAACGCAGCGAGGAGCTGCTCGCGACGCTGGCGGCGCAGGCGGGGATCTCGCTCGAGAACGCGATCCTGTACGAGGAGATTCGCGGCATCTTCGAAGGCTTCGTGCGCGCTTCGGTGGACGCGATCGAAGCCCGCGACCCGACCACCAGCGGGCATTCACGCCGCGTCGCCGACCTCACCGTGGGTCTCGCGCTGGCGGTCGAGAAGAGCGATAGCGGGCCGTATCGCGAAGTGCGCTTCCGTCGCGAGGACATGCGCGAAATCGAGTATGCCTCCTTGCTCCACGACTTCGGTAAGATCGGCGTGCGCGAGCCGGTGCTGGTGAAGGCGAAGAAGCTCTATCCCCACGAGCTCGGCGCGATCCGCGCGCGCTTCGACTTCGTGGCGCGTACGCTCGAGACCGAGCTGCTCCGGCGCAAGCTTGAGTTGATCCAGCGCGCGGCGCCGGCGGATGACCTGCTCCAGATCGATTACGAGCTTGCGCGACGCCTGGCGGAGCTCGAGGACGCCTGGCGCGTGATCGAGAGCGCCAACGAGCCGACCGTGCTGGTGGGAGGAGAGTTCGAGCGCATCGAGGAGCTCGGGCGGCGCACCTACGTGAGGCTCGACGGCGAGCCCACGACGCTTCTTACTGCGAGTGAGGTCAAGTCGCTGAGCGTGATGCGCGGCTCGCTCACGCCAGAGGAGTTCGAGGAGATCCGCAGCCACGTCTCTCACACCTACCGCTTCCTCTCGAAGATCCCGTGGGGAAACA
>Ga0111538_10005392_pt1 | contig 17483 bp, 18 predicted proteins | sample SoiMethybrSBSTD1_FD_79669 | JGI IMG/M metagenome (GOLD analysis project Ga0111538, IMG submission 79669) | Bulk soil microbial communities from a Populus tree surrounding site in Tennessee, USA - Soil MetaG P. TD hybrid SBSTD1 (version 2)... | ecosystem: Environmental > Terrestrial > Soil >...
AGGTCATGAACATGGCAGATGATCGGAGCGGGATGGATGCGGCGGGCTACCTCGGCTGGTTCTTTCTCGGCGCGGTGGCGGGCGGGGTGACGGCCCTGCTCCTCGCCCCGAAGACGGGGGCGGAGACGCGCGAGCTGCTCGCCGAGCAGGGGGGCCAGCTCCTGAATCGCGCGAAGACGCACGCGGGCGACGCACGCGAGAGGGCCGGGGATCTGTTCGAGCGGGGGCGCGAATATCTCGAGGAGCAATCGAACCGCCTCATCTCCGCCTTCGAGGCGGGGCGCGCGGCCATGCGCGACGAGATTTCACAGGGGCGACCCGGACTCTAGCCGCGGATGGCGGAGGTCGAGGTCCCGAACCCCGAGGAGCTCCACGAGCGCGGCGAGGACCGGTTCGGCCGGCGCGTCGCGCTCGTGACTGCGGTCTTCGCCGTCATCCTCTCCATCTCCTCGATGGGCGGCAACAACGCCACCAAGGAGATGCTCCTCGCCCAGCAGAAGTCCTCCGACCAGTGGGCGTTCTACCAGGCTAAGGTGATGCGCGAGCACCTCTACCGGGCCCAGAAGCTCCGGCTGGAGGCGGATCTCGCCGAGAAGGGCGGAGCGTTGCGGCCGGACGCCCGCGAGCAGCTCGAGGCCCTCGACAAGAAGTTCGACGAGGAAGAGAAGCGCTACGCGGCCGAGAAGAAGGACATCGAGAAAGACGCCAAGAAGCTGGAGGGCGTGCGCGACAAGAACTCCACGCGCGATCCCTACTTCGACCTCGCCGAGGTGTTCCTGCAGATCGCCATCGTGATGTCCTCGGTGTCGATCCTCTCCAAGTCACGTCCGGTGTTCTACTTCAGCCTCGTCCTCGCGGTGATCGGCACCACCCTCACCATCAACGGCTACGCCCTCTTCTTTCACCTGCCCTGGCTGCACGATCCTCACTGACGTGAGGGCCGGGGGGCGCCCGCGGCGTCGCACTCGACGACCCGCGCCCCGAAGAAGGCCTGCTCGCGTCGGTTGTGCGTGAGCCGCGCCGCGCGTCGGTAGGCTTGGGCCGCCTCGGCCCAGCGGCCGAGCCGGCGCAGGCAGTCGCCGCGGGCCGCGGGAAGATGGTGATACCCCGCCAGGGCCGGGCCATCGAGGGCGTCGAGCACGGGAAGCGCGGCCGCGGGTCCCTCCGCCATGCTCACCGCGATGGCGCGGTTCAGCGCAATCACCGGCGACGGGGTGAGCCCTTCCAGCCGGGCGTACAGCCGCGCGATCGTGAGCCAGTCCGTGGCCGTCCAGCCCGGCGCGCGCGCGTGGCAGGCGGCGATGGCGGCCTGCAGGCGGTATGGGCCCGCCTGGTCGAGCGGGCCCGCACGCTCGAGCAGCGCCAGCCCGCGCGCGACGCGCGCCGCATCCCACCGCGTGCGGTCCTGGTCGGCGAGGAGGACCACGTCGCCGTGCGCGTCCGTGCGGGCGGGGGCGCGGGCCGCGGTCAGCTCCATGAGGGCGGCGAGGCCGAGCACCTCGGCATCGTGCGGCATCAGCTCGAGGAGCATCGCGCCGAGGCGCAAGGCCTCATCACACACCTCGTCGCGCAACAGCCGGTTCCCCTCGCGGGCGGTGTGGCCCTCGTTGAAGACGAGGTAGATCACCGCGAGCACCGAGGCGAGGCGCCCGGGCAGCTCGGCCGGCTCGGGTACCGCGTAGGGCAGGCGCCGGGTCCGGATCAGCCGTTTCGCGCGGACTATACGTTGTCCAAGGGTGGTGTCGGACACGAGGAACGCGCGCGCGATCTCGCCCGTCGAGAGCCCGCCGACGAGACGCAAGGTGAGGGCAACCTGGCTCTCCGGCGCCAGCGCGGGGTGACAGCATGTGAAGATGAGGCGCAGCCGGTCGTCGGCGATGGCCGCAGGCGCCTCGGTCTCGCCCGGCTCGTCCGTCGCGGGATCGGACTCGCGCGCGAGGGCCTCGGCCTTCCGGGCGTTGCGGCGGCGCCGCCGCAGTTGGTCCCGTGCGCGGTTGCGCGCCACCGTCATGAGCCAGGCGCCCGGATTGTCGGGCAGGCCGTCCGTGGGCCAGCGCACGAGCGCGGCCGCCAGCGCCTCCTGCACGGTTTCCTCGGCGGCATCGAGGTCACTCAGCATGCGCGCGACCGAGGCGACAAGTCGACCGTACTCGCCCCGGAAGACGTGCTCGACCAGGTACCCCGCGCCGCCGAGAGCCGTCGCTACATCTCCCAGACGGGACGGACCTCGATGAAGCCGTCTTCCACGATCGGGAGCTTCGACGCCCACTCGATCGCCTCCGCCTTGGAGGGGCAATCGATCAAGTAGAAGCCGCCGATCACTTCCTTGGTCTCGGCGAAGGGGCCATCGGTGAGCTGGGGCTGCCCGGCCTTCACGCGGATCCGGGTCGCCTCGGCTTGCGGGCGCAGCCGCTCGCTGGCCACCATCTTGCCGGCCGTGCGGAGATCCTGTGCCACCTTCATGTGCTGGCCGACCACCTGCTTGATCTCCGCCTCGCCGCGCCGCGCCAGGGCCTGCTCGTTGCCGTGGATGAGAAGGATGTACTTCATGCGTCGCTCCTTTCTGCGGGCGGGGCTGCCGCCCGTCTCACCCTCTACGACGCCGGGCGGCGGCCGATTTCGACTGTTTGTCATCAACGGCGGGTGATGCGAGCCCCGAGGTTCTGGAGCTTGGTCTCGATGTCCTCGTAGCCGCGGTCGATCTGCTCGATGCTCCGGATGACGGTGCGGCCGTCGGCGCAGAGGGCGGCGATGAGAAGCGCGATACCCGCGCGGATGTCGGGGCTCGGGATGCCACCGGGCTCCCCCCGGAGCCGGGACGGCCCGTGGATGAGCGCGCGGTGGGGGTCGCACAGCACGATGCGCGCGCCCATGCCGATCAGCCGGTCCACGAAGAAGAGCCGGCTTTCGTACATCTTCTCGTGAAACAGGACGGCGCCTTCCGCCTGGGTGGCGGCGACCAGGGCGACGCTCATCAGGTCGGCGGGGAACGCGGGCCAGGGTCCGTCGTCGACCTTGGGGATGGCGTCTCCCAGGTCGCTCTGTATCAACAGCGGGCGCGCGCCCGACACGAAGAGATCGTCGCCTCGATACTCGGTGGCGATGCCGAGCCGGCCGAACACGTTGAGGGCCATCCGGAGGTCCTCGCGGCGCACGCCCTCGATGAGCACCTCGCCGTCGGTCACCGCGGAGAGCACGATGAAGCTCCCCACTTCCATGAAGTCCGGCCCCAGCGTGAAGTCGGCGCCGTGAAGGGCCGCGCCGCCGTGGATGGTCAGCACGTTGGAGCCGATGCCCTCGATGCGTGCCCCCATCGCCACGAGCAGATGGCAGAGGTCCTGGACGTGGGGCTCGGAGGCGGCGTTGCGCAGCACGGTGGTGCCCTCCGCCCGTACCGCGGCGAGGATCACGTTCTCGGTGCCGGTGACGCTGGCCTCGTCGAGGAGGATGTCCGCGCCGCGGAGGCGGCGCGCGGCGAGATGGAGGACCCCGCCCTCGCTCCGCACCTCGGCGCCGAGGGCGCTCAGCCCCAGCACGTGCGTGTCCACGCGCCGGCGGCCGATCTGGTCACCACCGGAATGGCCGAGCTCGGCCCGGCCCTCGCGCGCGAGGAGGGCCCCCATGAGGACCAGCGCGCCCCGGATCTTCTTGAGCAGCTCGGGATCCGGCCGCGTGCTCCGGAAGCTGCCCGCGCGGATGGTGATCGTGTGCCGGTCGGCCCGGTCGACGGTGACGCCCATGGCCTGGATCATCGTGAGCATCGTGCGGACGTCGTCGATGTCCGGCAGATTGCGCAAGGTCACCGGGTCGGCGCTGAGCAGCGCGGCGGCGATGGCGGGGAACGCGGCGTTCTTGTTGCCGCCCGGCCGCACGCGTCCCTTGGTGCGCGCCCGGCCTTCGATGACGAATTCGGCCATGAGTCGCCCCCTCGCGCGGTTAGCGGCGGAAGTCCGCCTTGCCGGGCAGGATCCGGTCGGCGATCAGGTTCCGCATCATCTCCACGGTGCCCCCGCCGATCGCGAACATGCGAGCGTCCCGCACCATGCGCTCGAGCGGAAGCGTGCGTCCGTAGCCGGCGGCGCCGTGGATCTGGAGCGCCTGATTGGTCACGGTCTGGGCCATCTCGGCGGCGAAGGTCTTGGCCTTCGCGGACTCCAGCGGGTCGGGGAATCCATCCACCGAGGTGCACGCGGCGCGATGGATGAGCAAACGCGCGGCGTCCAGGGCGACCGCCATCTCCGCGAGCTTCCACCGGATGCCCTGGAAGTCGGCGATGGGGCGCCCGAACTGACGCCGCGCCTGCGCGTAAGCGAGCGCCTGCTCGTAGGCGCCCTGGGCCAGACCCAGCGCCACCGTGGCCGCACCCAGGCGCTGGCTGTTGTAGGCGCGCATGAGCTTCTTGAAGCCGTCCGGCGGCCCCACCAGGAGCTGCTCGCGCCCCACGCGGCACCGCTCGAAGTGAAGCCGCCCCTCGGGGATCCCGCGCAGGCCCATGGTGCGGTCGCGCTCGCCGATGGCGAAGCCGGGCGTGTCGCGCTCGACGAGGAGCCCGCCGATGCCCTCCGCGCCCGCGCGGGCGCTCATCCGGCAGTACACGAGGTAGAGGCGCGAGGTGCCGGCCCCGGTGATCCAGCGTTTCTCGCCGCCGAGCGTCCACCCCTCGGGCGCCTCGTCGGCCCGCGTGGCGAGATCGGTGGCGGCGGAGCCCGCCTCGGGCTCGGTGATCGCGATGGCGGGCTTCTCGCCGTCTTCCAAGACCCAGGGGAAGTAGCGGCGCTTCTGCGCGTCGGTCCCATAGGCGGTGAGCGCGCCGACCACGCCGAGGCTGCCTTCCACCACGATTCTCGCGGTGACCCCGCACGCGCGCGCCACCTGCTCCACCACGAGCAGCACATCGAGCACGGAGCCGCCGGGTCCCCCGTACGCCTTGGGGATCGTGATCCCCATGAACCCGGCGCGCACGAGGTCCTTCACGTTGTCCCAGGGATAGGACTCCTCGGCATCCCAGCGCGCAGCGCGCTCCCGGAACGCGCCGTCGGCAAGTTCGCGCGCCCGCGCGCGCAGCGCCTGCTGCGCCGGCGTCAGCTCGAAGTCCATCAGCGCGCGAGGGCCATCAGATGTGGATGGCCTGGCCCAGCGCCGCGAGCGTCGCCTCGAGCGCGGCCTCGGACAGGGTGGGATGGGCGTGGATGGTATGGATCAGCTCCTCCAGCGTGGCCTCGAGCGTCCGGCCCACCGCGAACTCGTGGATGAGCTCGGTCGCCTCCGGGCCCACGATGTGCACGCCCAGGATCTCGCCGGTGCGCTTGTCGGCGATCACCTTGAGGAAGCCGTCCGTCTCGCCCAGGGCCACCGCCTTGCCGTTGGCGGTGAACGGGAACTTCCCGACGCTGATCTCGCGCCCGTTCCCCTTCGCCGCCGACTCGGAGAGGCCGACGGAGGCGACCTGGGGGCGGCAGTACGTGCAGGACGGCACGTTGCCGTAGTCCACCGGGCGCGGGGTGTGCCCCGCGATCGCCTCCGCCGCCACCACGCCCTCGGCCATCGCCTTGTGGGCGAGGAGCTGCCGGCCCGCCATGTCGCCGATAGCGTAGATTCCTTTCACCGAGGTCTCGCCGGTCGGCCCGACGGTGACGAACCCGCGCTCCATCGCGACGCCCAAGGCCTCGAGCCCCACGTCCTTGACGCGCGCGGCGCGGCCAACGGCCATCAGCACCTGCTCGGCCCGCAGCGTCTCCGTCTTGCCCTCGGCCTCCACGTCCACCGTCACTCCACCGGCCCCCGACGTCACGGACTTCACGCGCACCGCGGTGCGGATGGTGATGCCCCGGCGCCCGAAGAGGCGCGCGATCAGGGCGGACGACTCCTCGTCCTCGACGGGCAGCACGCGCGGCAGCGCCTCCAGCACGGTGACCTGGGTGCCATACGCGGCGTAGACGTCGGCGAACTCCATGCCCACCGCCCCCGCCCCGATCACGATCAGGGTCGCGGGGCGGCTCTCGTTCCGCACCGCCCCGTTGGATGAGATCACCGTCTTCTCGTCGATCGCGACGCCGGGCAGCGACTTCGGCTCCGAGCCGGTGGCGAGGATCACCGCGCGAGCGGCCTCGAGGGCCTGGACGCCGTCCTTGCCCGCGACTTCCACGACGCGCTTGGCCTTGAGCGCGCCCCGTCCGGGGAAGAGCGCGATCTTGTTCTTGCGGAAGAGGAACTCGACGCCCTTTGCCATCCGGTCGGCGACTTTTCGGGAGCGCTGCACGGCGTGGGCGTAGTCGGCCTTCCACTCCTTCACCGTGATTCCGTACTCCTCGGCACGCGACACGAGGCCCACCACTTCGGCGTTGCGGAGCAGCGCCTTGGTGGGGATGCAGCCCCAGTTGAGGCAGACTCCCCCGGGACGGTCGTCCTCGACAGTGGCGACGCTGAGGCCGAGCTGGGCGGCGCGGATCGCCGCGACGTAACCGCCGGGCCCGGTGCCGACCACCACCATGTCGAATTTCTGGGCCGCGGCCATCGCTAGACCAGAAGCCGCAGGGGCTCTTCGAGCAGGCGCTTGACGTCCTGGAGGAAGCGCGCCCCCATCGCCCCGTCCATCACGCGGTGATCGCAGGAGATCGTCATCTTCATGCGCCGGCCGACTGCGAGGGCCCCGTCCACCACCACCGCCTTTTCCAGCATGGAGCCCACCGCGAGGATCGCGCCCTCGGGCGGATTGATGATCGCGGAGAATTCCTCGACGTCCAACATGCCGAGGTTCGAGATCGTGAAGGTGGCGCCGGACAGCTCGGACGCGCGGAGCTTGCCCGCCCGCGCGCGGTCGGCGAGGTCACGCGCCTCCGCGGCGATCTGCACCAGCGGCTTCACGTCGCAGTCGCGCAGCACAGGCGTGATGAGCCCGGCATCCAGCGCCACTGCGAGCCCGATATGCGCCCGGTGATGCATGCGGACGGCCTGCCCCTGCAGCGAGGCGTTGACGCCGGGATGACGCATGAGCGCGAGGGCGCAAGCCCGGATCACGAGGTCGTTCACCGAGACCTTGGGGCTGCCGTCGAGGGCGTTCAGCTCGGCGCGCAGCTCGCCGGCCCGGTCCATCGCGACCTCGGAGGTGACGTAGAAGTGCGGCACCGGCCCCTTCGAGAGCGGCATGCGCTTGGCGATGGTGGCGCGCATGGCCGTGAGCGGCACGTCCTCGTACTCCGCGTCGGTGCGGGCGGGGACGACGAACGGGGCGCGCGCGGGCGCGGCGGCCCGGGCGGCGGGGGCCGCCGCGCCGGCCGGCGCCGGCCCGGCGGCGAGGGCGTCCTCGACGTCGCGGCGCACGATGCGGCCGCCCGGCCCGCTGCCGTGCAGTCCGGCCAGATCCACGCCGCTCTGCGCGGCGATCTTCTTCGCGAGCGGCGAGGCCTTTACCCGTGCGCCCGCGGCGGGCGCGCCGGCGGGCGCCGAGGCGACCAGGCGTGGTCCCGTGGGCGCGGCGGCCGCCGCGGCCGCCGCCGGCGCGAGCTGCGGCCGCCCGGACTCGGGCGTCATCGGCACCACCTTGCCGGTCTCGGGCGCCGACTTGTAGGTCTCGGTGGACGGTACCGCGCCCGGCGCGCTCGCCGAGGGCACGGCCGCGGGCTTGGCGGGATCAGGGGGCGCGGCGGTCACCGCGGGCGCGGGTGCGGCCGGAGCCTTCGGCGCGGCTGCGAGCACCGGATCGATATTCTCCGCGGGCTCGGCGATCACCGCGATCAGGTCGCCCACCGGCACCTCGCCCCCCTCGTCCACCACGACTTTTCGCAGGACGCCCGCCCCGAACGCCTCGATCTCGACGTTGGCCTTGTCGGTCTCGATCTCCGCGATGATGTCGCCGCCCTTGATGCTGTCCCCTTCGTGCTTGATCCACTTGATGACCTTGCCGGTCTCCATGGCATCGGACAGCTTGGGCATGACGACCTTCGTGATCATCGATAGCAAACCTTGCGGATGGCGTCGGCGATCTTCTCCTTGGAGGGCGTCTTCAGGCGCTCCAGGTTCTTCGCATACGGCATGGGGGCGTTCTCGCCGGTCACCCGCTCCACCGGCGCGTCGAGATCGTCGAAGGCCTCCTCGGCGATCTCGGACGCGATCTCCGAGCCCATGCCCGCGAAGCCCGCGCCCGCCTCCAGCACCACGGCGCGATGCGTCTTCCTGACCGACGAGACGATGGTGTCGGTGTCCATGGGGCGCAGCGTGCGGGGGTCCACCAGCTCGCAGGAAATGCCCTCCTTGGCCAGCTCCTCGGCGACTTCCATGGCGCGGTACATCATGCCCATGTAGGCGATCACCGTGACGTCGGTGCCCTCGCGTCGGATGATGGCCTTGCCGAGGGGGATGGTGAAGTCGGGGTCGTCGGGGACTTCGCCCTTCACCGCGTAGAGCGTCTCCGCCTCGATGAAGATCACCGGGTTGTCGTCGCGGATGGCCGACTTGAGCAGTCCCTTGGCGTCGGCGGGCGTGGTGGGCCGGACCACCTTGAGCCCGGGCACGTGATAGAAGTACGTCTCCATGCTCTGGGAGTGCTGCGCGGCGAGCTGGGCGGCCGGGCCACCGGGACCGCGCACCACCAACGGGATCGGGTACTGACCGCCGGACATGTAACACATCTTCGCCGCCGAGTTGACGATCTGGTCGAGAGCGAGGATGGAGAAGTTGAACGTCATCATCTCGATGACCGGGCGTAGACCCAGCATCGCGGCCCCCACCCCGATCCCGGTGAAGCCCGACTCACAGATCGGCGTGTCGATGATGCGCTTGTCCCCGTAGGCCTTGAGGAGACCCTGCGTCACCTTGTACGCGCCGTCGTAGAGGCCGACCTCCTCGCCCATCACGAACACGCGCGGATCGCGGTCCATCTCCTCGCGCAGAGCCTGGTTCAGCGCCTCCCGGTACGTCATGATCGCCATGGCGTCAGTCCTTGTAGACGTCCCGGAACAGCTCCTCCGGGGCCGGCTCGGGGGACGCCTCGGCGAACGCCACCGCCTCGTCCACGAGGTCGTTCACGTCCTTCTCGACCGTCTTCACGTCGGCATCGGCGAGGACGCCATCCTTGAGGCAGCGCTCGGTGAAGACTGCGATGGGGTCACGCTGCTTCTCGCGCTCCACCTCTTCCTTGGTCCGGTACACCGCGCCGGCGGGATCCCGCATGGAGTGACCCCGGAAGCGGTAGGTGCGCGCCTCGATGAGCGCAGGGGCCTTGTCCTTGCGTGCGCGCTCCACCGCCCGGCCCACGCAGTCCCGCACCGCCAGCACGTCCATGCCGTCCACCGCCTCACCGTGCATGCCGTACGTCTCGGCGAACCGCCACACTTCCGTCTGCGCGAGCGCCCGGTGGATGGCGGTGCCCATCGCGTAGCGGTTGTTCTCGCAGATGAAGACGACCGGCAGCTTCCACAGGGCAGCGAGATTCATCGACTCGTGGAACTCGCCCTCCGGCACCGCGCCGTCGCCGAAATAGCACAGCACGACCTGGTCCCCCCCCTGGTACTTGATCGCGAACCCCGCGCCCGCGGCGAGGGGCAGGTGCGCGCCCACGATGCCGTGGCCGCCCAGGAAGTTCACGCTCTTGTCGAAGAGGTGCATGGAGCCGCCCTTGCCCTTGGAGAGCCCGCCGGAGCGGCCGAAGAGCTCGGCCATCACCTTGCGGGGGTCGGAGCCCTTGGCTAAACAATGCCCATGCTCTCGATACGACGACACCGCGTAGTCGTCCGGCCGGAGGGTCGACGTCGCCCCCACCGCCACCGCCTCCTGGCCGATGTAGAGATGCAGGAACCCGCCGATCTTCCCCAGCGCGTACATCTCGGCGGCCTTCTCCTCGAAGCGCCGGATCAGCGCCATCTGCGACACGAGGCGCCGGGCAAGCTCGGCATCGAGCCGCGGCGCCAGCACTATGGTTTTCGCCTGGGCCATGAGTCACGTCCTCCTGGACAATCCCGTCGAGCCGTCCTACCGAACCCGCGTGGTGCGGCCTAGCCTCGCATCACCGAGAGCTCGTCCACCGAGAGCCGGCGGCGGAGCTGGAAGATCGCCACGATGATGGCGAGGCCCACCGCGACTTCCGCCGCCGCCACCGCCATCACGAACAAGGCGAGGGCTTGCCCGTCCACCGACCCGTGGCGGTGGCCGAACGCCACCAGGGCCAGGTTCGCGGCGTTGAGCATCAGCTCGATCGACATGAAGATCACGAGCGGGTCGCGCCGGATCAGCACGCCGAGCACGCCGATCACGAACAGGCCGGCGGACAGGGCCACGTAGTAGGACTCGGGGACCATGGGATCAGGATACCTTACGCTTGGTCAGCGCCATGACCCCCACCAGCGCGGTGAGCAGGAGCACGGAGGTGACCTCGAAGGGGAAGAGGAAGTCGGTGAGGAGCAAACGGTAGAGGGGCTCGCCGCTGGGATTCGGCGCGGCCGTCACCGACGCGGACTGGAGCACGGAGGACCGGAGGACGAGCAGCGTCTCCAGCAGGAGCAGGCCGGCGAGGGGCACGGCGAGCCAGCGGTACCCGCGAAGGGGATCGGGACCGGTCTCCTCCTTGCCGGGAATCAGGACCATGATCGCGAACACGAACAGCACCGCGATGGCGCCCGCGTACACGATGACCTGCACGAGGGCCAGGAACTGCGCCTGCAGCATGAGATAGAGCGCGGCCACCCCGGCGAGGTTCACGGTGAGGAGCAGGGCGGCGTGAATGGGATTCCGCACGAGGATCACGCCGAGGGCGGAGCCCCCAACCACGATGGCGAGGAGGAGGAAGCCGGCATACGGCATCACACCCTCCGGTCCGCCGGGATGGGCACGGGGGACGTCGGCGCGCCGTCCGGACGCGCGGGCTCCAGGGCGAGCAGCGTCTCCATGTCGTAGACCATGCCGCGGCGGCTGAACGACGAGAACTCGAGGATGCCGGTGTCCATGCGGATGGCGTCCTCCGGGCAGGCCTCGACGCAGAAACCGCAGAACACGCACTTGCCGAGGTCGATATCGAAGCGCTGCGGCACCTTCTCGATGTCGGGGTTGGGGTGCTCGCTCGCCACGATGTAGATGCAGTGGGCGGGGCACACCGTCTCGCACATCATGCAGGCGACGCAGCGCGGTGAGCCGTCCTCACGGCGCACGAGCCGGTGCAGGCTCCGCAGGCGCGGGGCGTAGGGCCGCCGCTCGTCGGGGTACTGGATGGTGACCGCTCCCCGCGCGCCCTTCACCCCGAACATGTGCAGCGTGTGCTTCCACATGTTCGAGAAGAAGCGCACGCCGGTGAGCTTGAGCCCCACCAGCACCTCGATCAGATAGAAGCGCTGCCGTAGTGAGAGCTTGTTCGAGTGGCGCGGATCCATCTCGGCGCGACTCGTCTGATAGTGGGTGGGCATCCGTCTATCTCCCCAGCGCGAGCAGCACGATACCGGTCAGGACGATGTTGAGGATGGAGAGCGGGAAGAGACCGAGCCAGCCCAGCCGCATCGCCTGGTCGTAGCGGAAGCGCGGCAGGGTCCATCGAATCAGCATGAGGAACCAGATCAGCACCACCACCTTGAAGAGGAACGAGCCCACCTGGAGGCCCACCACCGCGAGATGCGGCAGGGCCACCGACGCCCCCCAGGGGAACACGAACCCGCTGGCCTGCAGATACGGCACCTGCCAGCCCCCGAGGAACAGTGCGGTCGTCATCCCGGCGATCACCACCGTCTCGAGGAAATCGGCCATTGCGAACATGCCGAACTTCATCCCGCTGTACTCCACGAAGTAGCCGATGATCTCGGACTCGCCCTCCGGCGTGTCGAAGGGGATGCGCTTGGTGGCGGCGATGCCCGCGGTGAGGAACAGGAAGAAGGCGAGCGGCTGGGTGAGGATGCCCCACGCGGGGATCCAGCTCCCGAAGACGCGAGGCAGCAGCGGCTGGCCCTGGCCGCGGGCGATGTCCTGGAGGTCGAGCGAGCCGTAGACCATCACCACGCCCATGATCGACGCGCCGATGGCGATCTCCGCCGAGATCATGAGCGCGGCGGCGCGCTGCCCGCCGAGGAGGGCGTAGTTGCTGGCGGAGGCCCAGCCCGCCATCATGAGGCCGTAGACGCCGAGCGAGAGCATGGCGAGCACGTAGAGGATGCCGACGTTGAGGGTCACCGCCTGGAGCGGGATGTCCCGCCCGAAGAGGTGCAGGGTGTCCCCGAAGGGAATGGAGGCAAAGGCGGTCAGCGCGAAGAACACCGAGACGAACGGCGCGAGCTTGAAGAGCAGCCGGTCCGCCCGCGCCGGCATGAAGTCTTCCTTGGTGAGCATCTTCACCGCGTCGGCGAGCGGGTGGAGGAGTCCCAGGAGGCGGAAGCCGAGGATGGAGGCGCGGTTGGCCCCGATCCGGTCCTGCATGATCGCCGACTGCTTCCGCTCCACCCAGGTGAGCAGCCCGCCGAAGTTCAGCACCACGAACATGATGAAGGCCACGGGAATCGCGGCAGCGATGAGGTCGCCGGGCAACCCCTGCATCAGGTCAGCCGGCGTCACGCCTTCACCAGCTGGCCGGTGTCCCCCAGGCCGCGGTAGCTCATGCCCGCGAAGGCGGGAACCGCCCCGACGAGCGCGGTGAAGACCTGCTCGGGACGCTCGGCGGCCAGCGCGGCGTCGGCGACGGAGGCAAGACGCGGCACTCGGGAGCGCAGCCGCGAGAGGATATGCCAGTGCGGCAGCGCCCCACCCAGCGGCGTCATCGCGGCCCGGAACCGTTGCACGCGGCCCTGGAAGTTCGTGAACGTGCCGTCGTACTCGGCGTAGGCCGCGGCGGGGAGGACGAGCCCCGCGCGTGCGGAGGTGAGGCTGGCATTGGTGCCCTGGAACACGAGCAGCTCGGCGCCCGCGAGAGCGGCCGTCACCCGTGAGGCGGCGAAGCCCGAGTTGATCAGATCGTGGTGCAGCACCCAGAGGAGCTTCACCTTCTTCTCGGCCGCGGCCTCCAGGATGCCCCCCGCGTCGAGCCCGCCCGCGCCCGGGCCAAGGCCCAGGAGCTCGGCGCCGCGCGTGTTGGGGTTCTTGTCGGCGCGAAGCAGCAGCTTGTCGTCCTCGCCGGGCTCGCGGGGCGGCACCGCGAAGTCGCGGTTGGCCACGCCGAGCCCGTCGAGAACCCGCCGAAGCGTCCAGAGGTCCTCATTGGACATCTGGGGCGAGGCGAGCACTCCGATCTCCTCCGGGCGGTAGCGGCCGAGGGCCTCCGCGAGCACGCCAAGCGCGTCCTCCCAGGTCGTCTCCACGAGCTGACCGTCGGCCTTCACGCTCGGCGAGGTCAACCGACTGTCGTCGTCGATCCACCGGAAGCCGTAGCGGCCCAGGTCGCAGATCCACCACTGGTTGACCTCGGCGTTGTAGCGCGGCTTGAGCGCGCCACCCGCTTGCCCTGGTTGTGATGCATGCGCTCCCGGTTGGTGTGGATCTCGACGTTGCAGCCGCGCGCGCAGCCGTTGCAGAGGCTCCGGGTGGTGTCGAGGTACCAAACGCGGACCTGGAAGCGGAAGTCGCGGTCGGTGAGGGCCCCCACCGGGCAGATGTCGATGACATTGCCGGAGTAGAGGTTCTCCAGCGCGGTGCCGGGGAAGAGCCCGATCTCCGAATGGTCTCCACGCTGGAAGATGCCCAATTCGCCGGTGCCGGTGATCTCGTCGCAGAAGCGCACGCAGCGCGAGCACAGGATGCACCGCTCGGCGTCCAGCATCACGTGGGGTCCCAGGGGCACCGCCTTGGGCTTGTGGACCTTCTCGTCCGTCATGCGCGGGTCGTAGAGCCCGTGTTTCATGTAGTAGATCTGCAGCCAGCACTCGCCCGCCTGATCGCATACCGGGCAGTCCAGCGGATGGTTGATGAGGTGAAACTCCATCATGGAGCGCCGCGTGTCCTTCACCCGGGGCGTCTCGGTCTCCACCACCATCCCGTCGGCGACCTGCGTGTTGCAGGCGATCTGCGGCCGCGGCACCTTGTCGATGTCCACCATGCAGAGCCGGCATTGCCCGGCGATCGAGAGCCCGGGGTGATAGCAGTAGTGCGGCACCTCGACGCCCGCCGCGCGCGCGGCCTCGATGAGGTTGGTCCCCGCGGGGACTTCGATCTCCTTGCCATTGATGGTCACCTTAGGCATGCGCGCCACTCCGGATCAGGGCCTCGAACTCTTCGCGGAATTTCTCGATGTAGCTGATGTAGGGGCCGACGGCGCCGTCGTAGAACGCGCAGATGGTCGTGCCGGCCCCGCGCTTGGCCACGTCCAGGATGGTGTCGAGGTCTTCCTTGCGCCCCTTCCCCTCCACGATCCGGTGGGCCATCTTGTAGATCCAGCCGGTCGACTCGCGGCACGGCGTGCACTGCCCGCACGACTCGTGCGCGTAGAAGCGCGCCACCACCATGAGGGCATCGGGAATCGATACCGTGTCGTCCATCACGATCACGCCGGCGGAGCCGATCATCGAGCCCTTGCTCTTGGGCCCGTCCACGTCCATCGGAATGTCGATCTCGTCGGGGGTCAGGATGGCCGCGGAGGAGCCGCCGGGCACCACCGCCTTCAGGGCTCGGCCGCCGCGGATCCCGCCACAGTGCTCGTAGATGAGCTGGCGCAGCGTCACCGAGACCGGCGCCTCCACCACGCCCGGGCGGACCACGTGGCCGGACACCGAGTAGAGGCGCGTCCCGCCCTGGGTCTTGGTGCCGAGCCCCGCGAACCACTCCGCGCCGCGCGTGAGGATATGGGGCAGGCAGGCGAGGGTCTCGACGTTGTTCACGATGGTCGGCTGCCCGAAGGCGCCCTTGACCGCCGGGAACGGCGGCTTCACCTTGGGCCAGCCCTTCTTGCCCTCGAGCGACGAGATCAAGCCCGTCTCCTCGCCGCAGATATAGGCCCCCGCCCCGCGATGGACGACGATGTCGAAGCCGCCCCCGGGCACGCTGAGGCCGAGGAGGCCCGCGTCGTACGCCTCCTTGAGCGCGGCGCTGAAGATGCGCCAGGGCTGCACGTACTCACCCCGGATGTAGACGTAGCCGAGGCGCGAGTCGATGGCGCGGGCCGCGATCATCATGCCCTCGATGAGCGCGTGGGGGTCGCGCTCGAGGATGTAGCGGTCCTTGAAGGTGCCCGGCTCCCCCTCGTCGGCGTTCACCACGAGGTACTTCGGCGCCGTCGAGCCCTTGGGGATGAAGCCCCACTTCACCCCGGTGGGAAAGCCGGCGCCGCCGAGCCCGCGGAGGTTCGACTTCTTGACCTCCTCGGTCAGCGCGGCCGGCTCCATGCCGCGCGCCTTCTCCCAGCCCTTGTACCCGCCGGCGTCGCGGTAGACCCCAAGCGTGTGCGAATCGCGGACGTCGAAGTTCCGCGAGAGGATCTTCTCCGCCATCAGGCGAGCCCCCCGAGGATGCGGTCCACCTTCTCGGTGGTGAGCAGCCCCTCGTAGCGATCGTCCACCTGCATCATGGGCGCCTGCTCGCACGCGCACAGGCACTCCACGGTGAGGAACGTCACCTTGCCGTCGGGCGTGGTCTCACCCGGCTCGACGCCGAGCCGCTCCTTCATGTGCTGGATGATGTCCTTGGCGCCCAGGAGGTGGCAGGAGAGGTTGTGGCACACCGAGACGATGTGGCGGCCCTTGGGCTGCTGGAAGAACAGCGTGTAGAACGTGACCACCTCGTGGACGTGGGCGGGCGAGAGATCGAACAGCGTGCCCACGTAACGCTCGACGTCCAGCGAGATGTAGCCGAAGGCGTCTTGGGCGAGGTGCAGCACGGGCAGCAGCGCGCCCCGCTTGTCGGGATAGAGCCCCTGCAGCCGGCGCACTTCCGCCAGCTGCTCGCCGGTGAATTCCGGACGCTTGGGATCGGGCATCAGCGGTCGAGCTCCCCGCCGATCATGTTGACGGAGCCGAAGGTGGGAATGATATCGGCGATCATCTGGCCCTCGATCATGCGCGGCAGCGCGGCCACCGGCGGCAGGCATGGCGGGCGGCAATGCACACGGTACGGCCGGTCGGTGCCGTCGGACACCACGTAGAAGCCCAGCTCGCCGTTCGCGCCCTCCACCGCGACGTAGGCCTCGCCGGCGGGGGGACGGATCCCGTAGCCGTCCATCACCAGCATGAAATGATTCATCAGGCCTTCGATGGAGCCGTACGTCGTCTCCTTGGGCGGGAGCACGACCTTCTTGTCGGGCGCGTTCACGCGCTGCTGGGCCTCGCGGCCCTGGCCCTGGAGATTCGGCGAGAGCTGGATGGGGACGAGCAGCAGGCCCTCCGTCTTGCCCTGCTTACCCCGATCGACGTAGGCGGCGGGATCGATCGCCTTGCCCTCCCAGTCGACCTGGATCGATCCGCCGGGCAGGCCGTCGAGCCCCTGCTCCGCGATACGCATCGACTGCTCCATCTCCTTCATGCGCACGAGGTAGCGGTCGAAGTTGTCGCCGTTCTTGCCGAGCGGCACCTCGAACTGCATGCGGTCGTAGGCCCAGTAGGACTGCGCCTTGCGGAGGTCGTAGTTGACACCGGTCGCGCGGAGCAGCGGACCGGTGATGCCCCATGCCACCGCGTCGGGGCCGGAGATCGCGCCCACGCCCACCATGCGATCCATGAAGATCCGGTTCGCGGTGATGAGGGTGTGGACCTCGTCGAGCACCTCGCGCACCTCGCCGAACGCCTTTTTCACCTTCAAGTCGAAGCCGGCGGGCAAATCGGCCTTCACGCCGCCCACGCGGCCGTAGGAGATGGTGAGCCGGGCCCCCGTGACGTCCTCCACCAGCTCCCACAGGAACTCGCGGGCCTTGATCATGTAGAGGAACACCGTGAAGGCGCCCAGCTCCATCGCGGAGGCGCCCACGCACGTGAGGTGGTCGCAGACGCGCGAGATCTCGCTCATGATCACGCGGATGTACTTGCAGCGGTCGGTGATGTCGATGCCGAGGAGCTTTTCGACCGCACTCGCATAGCCGAAGTTGTTGATGAGCGGCGAGACGTAGTTGAGGCGGTCCGTGTAGGGTATGGCGTTGTTGTACGGCCCGATCTCGCAGTCCTTCTCGAAGGCGCGGTGGAGGTAGCCGATCTCGACGTCGGTCTTCACCACCGTCTCGCCATCCAGCTCGGCGAAGATGCGGATGATCCCGTGCATGGCGGGGTGGGCCGGACCCAGGTTCACGAACATGTGACCGCTCTCGCCGGCCGGCGTCGCGCCCTCGCCCAGGAACATCTCTCTGCTCGTGCGCTCGTTCATTTCCGGAGTCCCATATTGCTCGCCTCGCCCTTGGCTGCGGCTCGCTTGCCTCGCTTCGCTCGGCCCCCACTGTTCATATTGCTCGCCTCGCCCTTGGCTGCGGCTCGCTTGCCTCGCTTCGCTCGGCCCCCACTGTTCATATTGCTCGCCTCGCCCTTGGCTGCGGCTCGCTAAACAATTGGCCCGATCAAGGGCTGACGCCGCTCGATCGGGTAGTCCTTGCGGAGGGGGTGGCCCTGAAA
>Ga0111538_10005396_pt1 | contig 17482 bp, 16 predicted proteins | sample SoiMethybrSBSTD1_FD_79669 | JGI IMG/M metagenome (GOLD analysis project Ga0111538, IMG submission 79669) | Bulk soil microbial communities from a Populus tree surrounding site in Tennessee, USA - Soil MetaG P. TD hybrid SBSTD1 (version 2)... | ecosystem: Environmental > Terrestrial > Soil >...
GCAGAGGCGAGGTCAGGCGATCGCGGCCGTGCTGGTAGTGATCGAGGCGGTGCGCTTTTTCGCAGGCGTAGCCCTGCGATGCCGGGTGTTTCCGATCGCCGCGCACTCGGACCAGGTGCCGCCCGTCATCGCCGCCGAGCTCGATCTCGAGCCCGCAATTGCACTCGCAGAGGATGCACGCCGATGGCTTCCAAGCGTCGTTGGCCATGCGGTGGATTGTTGACAATTTGGTCTCTTCATGCAACTAAATTCCGGAGACACGATGCGCCGCCGCTTCACCGAAATGAACTGCTCGATCGCCCAGGCCCTGGAAATTCTGGGGGATTGGTGGACGCTCCTGATCATCCGCGAAGCCTTCCTCGGCACGCGCCGCTTCGGCGATTTCGAGGCGAATCTGGATATCTCCAAGAACGTGCTGACCCAGCGCCTGGCCGCGCTCGTGGAGCACGGGGTGCTCGAAGCGGTGGACGCCGGCGTTCACGGCACGCGCTATGAATACGTCCTCACGCCCAAGGGCAAGGACCTCACGACCGTGCTCACCGCGCTTCGCGAATGGGGCGATCGTTGGGTGTTCGGCGAGGGGCGCGAGCCACTTCTGATGATCGACCGGCGCACGGGTCGCAAGGTCCCGCGCCTGCGCATCCGCGGCGAAGACGGGAAGCCGCTCCCCGGGAGCGATATCGAGTTACGTCTCGGCCCCGGTGCGGACAAGGAGCAGCAGCAGCGCGCCACTCTGCCTCACTCGCCCATGCGCTGAGGCGTCTGCGGCGTCCCCGTGTATTGGATCGACTCTCGGACCATGTATTGCAATACGGGGTCTGTGTTGGCGACACGCGGGTTCGCCTGCGCGAGCTCGGCGACTTGAAGGAACGCAGCCGCCGCCTGGTTCTGCCAGGGCTCGAGCTTGCGATCGAGCGCCTGCTGGCGCCGCTCGATCTCGGCCGCCGCCTCGAGCGACGTGTCCTGGCTCACCGATGGAAGCGAGGCGCGCAGGCGCGTCTGCAAGCCGAACAGAATGTCGGCCTTCGTGTAAAGCGCAACGATCTTCCACTCTAGGCTTCCGCGCGCCGCCACCTCGTCGAGCGTCGCAATGATCGGCGCGGTCACGGAGTTCAGCGCCTGAATCGACGCGTCGCTGTCGGTGAGCGGCACGCCCGCGACGGCGGGGTCCACGACGCACGCCGCCGCGGAAACCCGCGCGGAAAGCACAGGATCGGCAATGCGGGTGGAGGGCGGAATCATCGCCACGGCCCGACACCTTTGGGGCAGGGCCGACAGGTTCAGCGGAGGAGTGGCGGCCGCAACTTCGGGCGTTGACGCCAGAGCTGCCGCAAAGGCAAACGCTAGTAAGCGCATATCGGGGCTCCTTTCCAAGGACGTAGAAGCAAGGCACGTGCCCCGAACGATGCGAGAAATCACTCAGCAGGTGAGCGAGACCACACCGCGGCGTCAGCGCTCCGGAGGAGGAATCGGGTAGCGCTCGTACACTTCCCGATTTCTACGGAACCCTGCGGCTTCGCGATGAATCACGAGATCGAGCAAGCGCTTCTCGGCCAGGCGCCGTTGACGATTGAAAGCGTCGGTCGCCGTTTCGAGATCGGGGCCGCTCGCGCCAGTCGCTCGAAGGTTCGCGAGCTCCGCGCTTCGTCGCTCGAGCTCCTCCAGCGCGAGCTTCAACCGTTCCTCGGTCCTGCCCAGCGCGTACGCGATCTCGCCGGCGATCTCCGCTTGCAAAGCGTCAAGGCTTTGTTGGGCACCCGCGCGGGCCCGCGCGTGCTCGAGCTGCCCGCTGTCCGTGTCGGGCTTCGGCGACGGAGATTCGCGACGCATGCGCAAAAGTTACGCCCAAAGCGTCGTGCGAGCCATCCCTCGAAGGCACATGCACAACTTGCGCGGGACGGCTCGCGTCCGAGCGTTTCTCCGCGTTGGAGCTGGCGTGGCCATTGCTTCGACCCTCGAGAAAGGACGACGTCCCATGAGAAACAGACGCATTGTCGTCAGTCACTACGGCGGGCCCGACGAGCTCCATGTGGTCGAAGAAGAGTGCCCCGAACCGAAAGACGGTGAGGTGCGGGTGAGGGTGCTCGCGGCAGGTGTTTCCCTTCCCGACGTGATGATGCGCGAGGGCATCCATCCCGAGACTCCCCGGCTGCCCTACACGCCGGGTTGGGATCTGGTCGGCGTGGTGGATCAGCTGGGATCCGGTACTTCTGGAATCGAACCGGGTCAGATCGTCGCCGCGCTGCCGATCAGTGGGGCGTATGCGGAGTACGTCTGCCTTCCGCAACGTGAGCTGGTTCCGGTCCCACCTGGCGTGGACCCCGCCGAGGCCGTCAGCGTCATCCTGAACTACATCACGGCGTACCAGATGCTGCATCGTTCGGCCAAGGTCAGACCGGGCCAGCGCGTGCTGATCCACGGCGCCGCAGGCGGTGTCGGCTCGGCGTTGATGCAGCTCGGGCGCGTTGCCGAGCTCGAGATGTACGGCACCTGTTCATCGCGAGGGGCGCAGGCCGTTTCCGACCTCGGCGGTATCCCAATCGATTACCAGCATCAGGACTTCGTAAAGGAAGTTCAACGCCTCACGCACGAAGGGGTCGACGCCGCCTTCGACGGAATGGGTGGCACGCACATGTGGCGTTCCCGCAAAGCTCTCCGTCCTGGTGGAAGGGCGGTGATTTACGGCCTTACTTCATCGCTACGCGGCGGACGACTGGCTTCAGGTCGCCGCAATCGCTTTCGTCATCGGTTCCATGGAATGCCCATCTTCGGGCTCTACATCGCCGGGGGCTGGCTGCTGCCGGGTCGGAGGCGGGTGGTCCCGTACAGCATTCAATGGCTCAAGCGCTTGAGGCCCGAATTGTTTCGGCAGGATTTGGACATCCTCTTTCAACTGCTGCGACAGCAAAAGATCAAGCCGTTGATCGCGCAACGGCTTCCTCTCGCCGAGGCGAGGCGTGCGCACGAGTTGCTCGGGCAGGGAGTGACGGGCAAGCTCGTGCTGGTTTGCGACGGGTCACCGCACTAGCCGTCAACGGAGGACGTAGAGCAGGTTGCCGTGCCGGGCCATGCCGCTGAAAACGCAGGGATCCCCTGCAGGACTTCCGCCGAGCAAACCGTCACGCGTGCCCTCGAGTGTTCCGGCGACGTAGTTCGTGGCGACGTAGTTTCCCTGGGGTCCTTTGCTCACTTCCACGATCCAGCTACCGGCGTCACTGCGATCCGCGGCTCGGCTTCCGACGACGAAGAAGCGGCCGTCCGACGTGAACGAGCCGCGCTCGGTGTTTTGCAGTTCTTCGGGCGGCAGTGCCTCCGACAAGCTGCACGCCGGCAACAGAGACGACAGCGCGAGGGCGATCGTCACCAAGTGGTGGTCGAGTTGCATGGTACCCCTTTCGAAAAATGCGCCGCGAGCAAAACGCCCCCCCTGTGCGGGCGACGGTCAGGAATGGCCGCCGATCGTGTGTCGCGAGCCTAGCAACGAGCCAAGCGCTTCGAGAAGAGTGCTCCGCGGCCAAAAGCGCGACAAATCAGGCCACGCGTGCGGCTACGAGCGCAGCCGGTGCTTGGCGCGATAGTCGATCGGCGTAAGACCCGTCCAGCGCTGGAACGCGCGGCGAAAGTTCGAAGGATCGCGATAGCCGAGCCGCCAGGAGATCTCCTTGATGCTGTGGTCGGTATCGATCAGATAGGAGACAGCGTGCTCATGGCGCGCTTGTTCGAGCAGTCCTTGGAAGGACTCGCCCGATGCTTGGAGCTTGCGCCGGAGCGTACGGGCGCTGAGCCTCAGGTCCCTCGCGATGCGGGTCAAAGACGAGTCATCGGGCAAAACGGCCGAAAGCCGCTGGCGCACCTGAGCCGCCAGATCGATCGGCAGGCTGCGGCGCAATCTCGCCAGCTCGGCATCGAGCTGCTGCCGGGCGAGCTCCAGAAGGTACGGATCTCCCAGGAGCCGGCGCTCGAGCGCGCTCGCGGGCAGCCGGACGCGCAGCACGGGCGCCTCGAAAACCAGCCGCCCGGTCACCTGCGAACGCAGCCGCTGGTGATGGGGCTGCTCCGGGTAAGGGAGCTCCAGCTCGACTTCACTGAAAGTCCCGTTCACGTATCGCGCGCTCTCCTTGTAAGCGAGCGCGATGACGAAGTCTCCCATGACGATCCCCAGGTCGGGCGGAGGCGGCCCGTCCGCGGGAAACTCGACGATCGCCGCGCCGTTCTCGACGCGCAGCGCGACGCGACCGGCGTGATCGAAGAGCCTCTGGTAGTGCATCTGCAACTCCAGACGCTGGCGCAGCGTCAAACACGAGAGCATCGCGTAGCCCCAGAAGCCGAGCATGCGAATATCGAAAGCCTCCGCCAGGCGTAGCCCGAGCCCGGGATCCCCGGTACGTCGATGCAGCGCCCGCAGCACGCCTTCGAGCGCGTGCCCCGTGATCGGCGTGTGTCCCTTGTCTATCGCCGTCACGTCGAGTCCGGCTGCCGTCAGCAGATCGTCGCGCGAAATCCCCTCTTGCTCGGCAACCTGCCAGACGAGCTTCACCAGTCCGGCCGAGACGAAGCTCACGCCAACGAGTGAAACACGCGCCTCGCGCGCAGGCAATTCGCCCGCGAGGTCTGCCGGTCTGGACATTGAACGCGCGCGTGGGAGAACAATTTTCGAGCTCGGTCGAACGCGGCTTGCCGCCGCGGACATCGCGCCGGCGTTGGCCCGGAACGTCACTTGTTCTCGTTGTGACGCGCGCTTTCGCACGCGAGAGACTGCAGCGAGGGTCCGATGGTGCGTCGCGCGAACGGCGAACCGCTTTCGCTCGAATCCGCGCACGTCGCCGTGCGAGAAGACGTTTCAGTGTAGCGAGCGCTCTACGGCATTGCGATGCGCATCTGGCGTTAGGGCTTCCGCTCCGAAAAATGGCGCCGCGGTTGGACCGGCCGCGGAACGTTGCACTGCAACCGAGTAGTCAAGGCCGCTGAGTGTGTTGCTCTAGGCGACAAAGAATTTCCAGATCGCGATCACGCGAAGCAAGTTTGCGTCCGCGCGTTCACCTGGGCCGAGCGCCGTGTTAGTTGCTTCCACGCGCCCGGTTTTGCGATTCGCTCGTGTTCGACGCGCGAACCAAAACCAGTCGGTGGGAGCAGACGATGAACACGCCCTTCTGTCGCGGCCGATTCTGGTCGAGTGCGCGAGCGCTGATCGTGGCCCTGGGATTGATGGGCTGCTCCGAAAGCGGTCCGGAGCGCGATGCGAGCTCCGAGAACGACGGATCTTTGCGCGGTGAGCTGATCGTTCACATCGTCACGTTGAACGACGGCACCAGCCAGACCGAGTATTACCTGCGCGTCGACGGCGACGAGCAGGACGAGCGGCGCTTGGCGTTGAAAGCACCGCCGGATCTGCCTTCCGGCACCCGCGTGAAGGTGTGGGGCGTCGACAGCGGGGAGCAGATCGAGGTCGTCGAGCTGAGCCGCGACGAGGCGGCGGAAAGCGGCATCGGCACCACCCGCCAACCACTGATCAACGGAACGAAGCAGCGCGACCGCACGTTTGCCTGGGTCTTCGTCAATATCGGTGGTGGTGCAGGCACCTTGACGAATGCGGAGGCAAAACGGCGACTCGTGGGCACGAACGCCGGGGACAAGTCGGTGAAGCAGTACTTCCTCGAGACCTCGTTCGGCATGCAGGACATCAGCGCAGAGGTTTTCGGTCCGCTCAGCTACCCCATGGGCGGTTGCAATTTCACCGGCGTCACGTCGTTGCGGAGTCAGGTCGGTCAGTTCGACCACTACCTCTGGTACTTCTCGACGCCTGCCTCGGCTTGTAGTTGGGCAGGCAGGGGAACGGCCGGGTCACCCGACAACCCTGGCCGCGATACCTGGTACAACGCGTCGGCGAATTGCCTCGTGTTGGTGCAGGAGCCCGGACACAACTTCGGCATGATGCATTCGTCGTCGTTCCGTTGCGGCAGTCAGCCCTTCGCCGACAACCCGGCGAGCTGCACGCACGATGAATACGGCGATCGCTACGACACGATGGGCTACGGCAACTGCTTTCACATGAACGCCTGGCAGAAGGCGTATCAAGGCTGGTTTGGCGGCTGCAACAGCGTGAAAGTCGGAGCCAGCGGTACGTACACGCTCCACCCGCTCGAGTCGGCGTGCAACGGAATCCAGGTGCTCCAGATTCCGATGCCGAAGACGCGGCCTTACACCTATCCGTCCGGGGGAGGGACCGGCGGCGGCTCGTTGACCCTCAGGTACTATTACCTCGAGCTTCGCACGAACGTGGGCTTCGACAGCAACCTGCCGAGCACGCCGTTCGTCCTGGTTCGCGTGGCCGACGAGTACAGAAACTCGCGGCAGATCGGCCAGCACACTTGGATCTTGGACATGAAGCCGGCAACGACGGGCACGAACTCGTTCGACGGCATGCGCGCCGGCGAGAGCTACACTGATCCGGCCGGCGGTACGACGTTCAGCGTCGAGTCGATCAGCCAGACACAGGCGTCGATTCGCGTCGAAGTGGCGAATGGTTCGGGCTCGTCGGTCTGTATGGACGGAACGACCTTGGCCCCGCCAGGACCTCCCAGTTGCGGCGAAGGCGGTGTGGGCGGCGGCGCCGGCACGGGTGGCGAAGGCGGTACTGTCGGCACCGGCGGGAATGCAGGTACCGGTGGCACTGGTGCTATCGGCGGTAGTTCGGGCGTCGGCGGCGGTGCGGGCATTGGTGGCAGTGCGGGCGTCGGCGGCAGTGCCGGCGAGGCCGGGGCCGGCGGCTTCGGCGCTCAGGGGGGCATCGGCGGCGCACTCGGATCAGGCGGCTCGACCGGCGGGGCCTTCGGCGGTGCGGCGGGGCAGGGCGGAGCGGTCGGCGCCGGACCGGGCGGATCCGCGGGGGCCGGCAATCCGCTCGGTGGAAACGGCCAGGGCGCCGTGCCTGGCGAGGAAGACCCGGTGGGGATCGGGCCGGAGATCAAGCTCGGTGATGATCAAGGCGGGTGCGCGTGCCGCACTGGAACGCCAGCTCGGCCCCGAGCATTCGGGTTCCTCGTCGCGCTTGGCGTTTTGAGCGCCCTTGCTCGACGGCGATCGAGGCGCGCTTAGCGCTACCGTCAGTGCAGGGCCCGGCGATAGACCGCCGGCGACAGCCCCACGTAACGCGAGAAGACGCGAGTGAGCTGGCTCTGGTCGGCGAAGCCGCACGATAGAGCGATCTCGGCCAGCGGCTTGCCGGCGGCGATCAGGCGCCGCGCGCGTTCGAATGGCATCGTCGAAACAGCGTGGACGCAGGGGCGCGCGAAGCAAGGAAAGCTCCCCTCTGCTTCATCTTTCACGAGGTTGGATCAACCAACCTCGGGACCGATGGTGCCGGTGAAAAAAATTAGCGAAGCGTGACCGGCGAGAAGACGCCTGGCATTCGAGTGGCCAAAGAGGCTGGTCGAAACAGAGCGTGCCCAAGTCCAAATTGAAAGTGTTGGAGCTCGAAAGTTAGTTTGCTCCGCCCGAGAACTCCGCTCGAGAGCGGAACCTCGAGCGGAGAATCAACAATGCTCGACAATACGATCTCGAAGCTCCTGGCGTCCTTCTTCGCCGCAAGCGTGCTCTCGGCGTGCGCCGCGGAAACCAGCGACCCCGTGAACCGTCCCGGCCGCGGCGGCAATGCCGGCTCGAGTGGAGCCTCGGGAAGCGGTGGTGCTGGCGCCGCGAGTGGCTTCGGTGGTTCCTCCGGAACCGCTGGCAGCTTTGGTGCGAGCGGCAGCGGAAACCAGGGTTTTGGTGGCGCGGGCGGCGGAGGATCTTCGGGCGCGGCTGGCGTCGGCGGCAGCGACGGGGTTGGCGGCAGCGACGGGGTTGGCGGCAGCAACGGGGTTGGCGGCAGCAACGGGGTTGGCGGCAGCAACGGCGTCGGTGGTAGCAACGGCGTCGGCGGCGACGCGGGGGCCGCGGGATCGGGCGGCAACGACAATCGTCCGCCCTGCATGAAGAATCCAAATCAAGTCATCTCGATGGGGGACTCGTACATGAACTGGGGCACACACACTTTTCCGCAAGACCTGAATGCGGCGGCCGGCGTTACGTTCCGCCCGACCTATGCGATCGGCGGATTTTCGATGGGTTCGGGCGGTATCGGGTTGATTCCTCCGCTGTTCGACACCGCGGTCGCGCAGAACAAGGACATCATCGCGATCGTGCTTGACGGCGGCGGCAACGACCTCTTGATCCCGGCGCTCGGCCGCCCGGACTGCAAGAACATGGCGAACGCGGCGACGAACACGGGCTGTCAAGCGATCGTGACGGATGCGCTCGCCGCCGCCAAGGCGCTGACCCAGAAAGTAGCTGCCGCTGGCGTCCACGACGTCATCTACTTCTTCTACCCGCACGTGCCGGAGCCAACCGCGCTCGGTGGTTCCCACCCGAACGTCATGCTCGATTACGCGCTGCCCAGGGTGAAAGCGTTTTGCGACGGCGTGGCGGCGGACACGCAGGACAGGGTTCACTGCTGGTTCATCGACACGATTCCGTTGTTCCAGGGCCACTCGGAATACTTCGCGCCTGCGGACGTTCACGAGAATTCGCAAGGCTCGAGGGCGATCGCAAACGCCGTCGTCGACGTGATGAAGAAGAATTGCATCGCGCAGCCCGCCTCGAGCGGTTGCTGCAGGCCTTGACCTCTTCGCGCAGCTCAGGCCCTCCGTTGCCGTAGCTCCGCGGGCGATTGCCCTGTCCAGCGTTTGAACGCGCGGCGAAAGCTCCGTTTGTCGCGAAAGCCGAGCTGCTGGGCCATCGTCTCGACTGAAAGCGGGGCCGAACGCGTCCACTCGATGGCACGAGCGCGGCGCGATTCCTCGAGCAGCTCGCGGTACGACGTGCCCATCTGCTCGAGGCTCCGCCGCAGCGTGCGCGTGCTCGTTTGAAGCGTACGCGCCAGCTGGCCGAGATTGGGCGGCGAGCCCACCGTGGTCAAAAGCAGCGTGCGCATTCGTGCCAGTAGACCTTCGACCGTGGCATCGACCGCGAGTTGCTCCGCGCAATACCGCCGCGCGAGCTTCGCGGTGGCCGGGTCGGCGAACGGGATCTTTGCCTCGAGCAGCGCGGCGTCGAACTCCACCCGAGTCACCTCCCGATCGAAGTGCATCGGGACGTCGTAAAACTCACGATAGCGCTCGGCGTGCGGCGGGCGCGGATAGGCCAGCGCGAGCCCGCGCACCGGCAGGGCTCCGCCCAAGAGCTGGCGCCCGATCGTGTCGATCGCCGAGAGCAAGAGCTCCGTCGCATACACGCTGAACGGCCGTCGCGGAATGGCTTCGCGCACGACGATGAACGCGCTCGGCGGCTCGATCGACAGCGACAAATCCCAGGACGGAGCGAGTGCGGGTGAGTACTCCAACCAAACGGCGAGCGCGTCCCCGATCGTGCGGCTCGTCATCAGAGCCAGACCCATGACGCCCATCTGGGCTGCGCCGAGATTCTTGCCGACCTCGATGCCCAACCCCGAGTCACCGGTGAGCCGCAGCGCGTTCGCGATCACTATTCCGTACTCGTCGTACGAAATCCGCGCTTCCGGGCTCGCAAATACTTCCGGCGTGAGCTCGGTACCTTCGAGCAAAGCGTCGATCGCCACACCGCGCGCTCGCGCCGTTTCCACCAGCACCCACGGATGATGCATCGGGACGATCCGGTCGGCGTGCGTGACGAACTTTCGCATGACGCCTGCCTCCCGGCGTTGGACACGCCGTCACGGCAGCGCGTGATTCTGAAACGTCTCTCAGGCGATGTCGATGATTCCGAACGAGCGGTAGTTGCCGCAGTGCGTCCCGTTTTGCACCGTGCAGAGGATCGTCTCCGCGCCGTCCTTGCACATGTCGTACGCCTGGCAGGCCGAGTGCTGCGGAAGGGGCTGCGGCTGGTCGCTGCACGTGTTCGGCTCGCGCCACGTCGCGAAGTTTTTTGGCGCGCCGGGAAACATGACATCCGGTGAGGGCAGTCGAAATCGACCGGCGCCACGGCCGCGATCAGGTCGGCCGCGTCGCAGGCGACCTTGTAAGGTCATACCGCCGCCGTTCGAGCAGCCTGACGCGTAAACGCGCTTCGTGTCGATGCACGCCTCTTTGGCGAGCCCCTCACCACCGGTGCCCGCCGCGCCGCCGGTCGTGCCGCCGGAGCCTGTCGTGCCGCTGCTTCCAGAAACGCCGCCGAGCCCGGCGCTGGCTTCCATGCCGCCGTCAGCGGCTGACGCACCGCCAGAACCACCATTGCCCAAGACGCCGCCCGAGCCAGTCGCTGCGCCGCTGCCGCTCACGGCACCCGCGCCAGCCGTGCCGCCGACGCTCCCACCGGCGCCGCCCGCTCCACCCGCTCCGCGACCGCCCGAGCCTTCGCTGTTCGAGCCGTCTTCGGATGAAGTACAAGCAGCGAACGAGAACGCCGCCATCGCGATGGCTGCCAGTCTGGTCACGCGCGAATGCGAACTGCCCATCGGGCGGACACGCTAGCAACGAGAATCGATGCTCAGCTTGTCGGTTCCGGACTTCCTTGGACGATTCAGGACCTTGCGCGCCGTTGGCCAGCGAGGCGGTGGAAATTTGTAGACGCGCTGCATCCTGCACTCGACGGTTCGAGCAAAATCTTCGTTCGAATTAACGACGGAAGGCTCGGGGTGAAGGCACTGCTCACCAGTGCCCCGAGTAGCAATTTTTTCTCGTTCGAAGCTCCTGTTCGCGCCGGCCTTGTGGACCGCGCTCACAATCAGCGCGGTATTCGCCTGTTCCGGCGAGGACGACGCCTCCAGCACACCGGGAAAAAACGGGGGGAGGTCCGGCAGCGGAGCGCAAGGCGGATCCGGCGGTTCGGCTGGAGTATCGGGCTCGTCAAGCGGTGGTGTTTCAGGTGCCGCAGCCGGCAGCGCGGGTATCGCCGGAACCTCTTCGGGCGGCGCTGCGGGAGCAGTGGACGGCTCGGCGGGCGATGGCGGGGCTGGGATGGGTGGAACAGAAACCGGGGGCAGCGCGGGGGCAACGATGGGGGCCGGTGGGACGAGCGGTGACGGCGGGACGAGCGGTGACGGCGGAACCAACGGTAACGGCGGAACCAACGGTAACGGCGGAACCAACGGTGGCGGCACTGGTGGCAGGGGCGGTGCGGGCGGTACCGGCGGTGGCGCGGGCACTGCAGGCACTGGCGGAAGCGGCGGCGTGGCGGGCGCCAAGTTCGTCGGCAACATCACGACGCGCGGCCAGGTGCGCTCGGATTTCGTCCAGTTCTGGAACCAGATCACGCCCGAAAACGAGGGCAAGTGGGGTTCGGTCGAGGGCTCCCGGGATCAAATGAACTGGGCCGGCATGGATCGCGTGCGCGACTACGCGCGGCAGCAAAAAATTCCTTACAAGGCGCACACGTTCGTGTGGGGCAGCCAGCAGCCGAACTGGATCGGCGGTTTGCCGCAGAGCGAGCAGCGCGCCGAAGTCGAAGAGTGGATCCGGCTGTTCTGCGAACGCTATCCCGACGTCGCGCTGATCGATGTCGTGAACGAGCCGCCACCCCATACGACACCGCCGTACACGGCTGCGCTCGGCGGCGCCGGTTCGAGCGGCTACGACTGGATCGTGCAGGCGTTCAAGTGGGCGCGGCAATATTGCCCGAACGCCATTCTGATCCTGAACGACTACAACACGATCGAGTATCAGAACGACAACAACCACATCATAGACATTGCGAACCGGGTCAAGGGTGCCGGCGCGCCGATCGACGCGATCGGGGTTCAAGCGCACGCGGCGTACAACATCTCGACGACGACGGTGGAGAATTTTCTGAACCGCATCGCCACCCAGACGAGTCTGCCGATCTACGTCACCGAGTACGACATCGACGTCGCCGACAACAACCGCCAGCGCGACATCATGCAGAGCCAGTTCACGATGTTCTGGAACAACAAGAACGTGAAGGGCATCACGCTCTGGGGTTACGTGAGCGGCTCCACCTGGCTCACGAACAGCGGCCTCATGTCGAGCGGTGGCCAGCAGCGCCCGGCAATGGTGTGGCTGATGGATTTTCTGGGCCGCTGAACGGCGCGTTACTTGTAAAGAGGGGCGGAGCCAAGGGTTTTTCGCCGGCGCGGGCCGCCCCCAATTCGCGGCGCCAACTTTTCCGAGAATCCGCTAGCGTAGCTAGGATGGGTGCGTCTGCGGACGATACGGCTCGAGTACTTTCCGGCCCGGCAGGGGCGAAGGGGGATGACTTCGCCAATCGCTCGGGTCAGGTCATCCGAAGCCGCTACGAGCTCTGCGACGTGATCGGCAAGGGCGGCATGGCCATCGTGTACCGCGCCGCGGACGCGGCGAGCGGCCGCCACGTCGCATTGAAGCAACTCGCGCTCGGAGCCGGCGACAAGGACTCGATGTACGCGTCGCTGTTCGAGCGCGAATTTCGCACGCTGGCGCAGCTGTCCCATCCGCGCATCATCGAGGTCTACGACTTCGGGGTCGACGAGTACGGACCGTTCTACACGATGGAGCTGCTGGACGGCGGGGACCTGCGCGCGCGGGCGCCTCTGCATTGGCGAGACGCGTGCGTGATGGCTTACGATGTGTGCTCCTCGCTCGCGCTCGTTCACTCGCGGCGTCTGGTGCATCGCGACGTGACGCCGGCCAACATCCGTTTCACGCGCGACGGGCACGCGAAGCTCATCGATTTTGGAGCCATGGTTCCGATGGGTGCGGGCAGCGTCGTCGTCGGGACGCTGCACTTCATGGCGCCGGAGGTGACGCTGCGCTCCAATCTGGACGCCCGAGCAGACCTCTTTTCGCTGGGTGCCACGCTCTACTACGCCCTGTCGCGCAGGGCGCCCTACCCGGGCAAGGATCTAGCTGGCCTGGGGCACTCCTGGGCCTCCCCACCGGCGCCGGCCTCTCAATACATCGAAGGCATTCCCGAGGCGCTGGATGCACTCGTACTCGCTCTGATCGGCATCGAGCCCGCGGCACGGCCGCGCACGGCATTCGAGGTGATGCAGCGGCTGGCTGCGCTCGCGGGCCTGCGCCACTCGGAGCCGCCCCAGGTTTCACGCGCATACCTGTCGACCCCGGTCATGGTCGGTCGCGATCAGGCGATGCAGCGAATTGCCGGCGAGATGGAGCTCACGCTGTCGGGAAGCGGGCGGAGCGTGCTCTTGCTCGGCGCGTCCGGCATGGGACGTTCGCGGCTGCTCGATGCCAGCTTGCTGCGGGCCAAGACGCTCGGTTTGCGCGTGCTGCGCGCGCAAGGCAACGCCATGTCGGCGGGCGTGTTTCGAGCCATGCAGCGCTTGGGCGAAGAGTTGCTCGACGACTCGCCGGATCTGGCGCTCGCCGCGGCGAGTGCCGAAAGTTCTGCCGAGCTTCTTTTCGAGAGCGCGACGGACGTGTCCAGCCGGCCCAGGCTTCGTGATTTCCTCGCTGCGAAAGTGCCGCGCTACGAGCTCGTGTCGGCGTTCTTTCGCTGGATCCGGCGCGTCGCTGCTCAATTGCCGCTCGCCGTCGCCATCGACGACGTGCATCGCATCGACGAACCCTCGGCGGCGCTGATTGCGGCGCTCGCCGGTCAGGTCCGAGAGCAGCGGCTGTTCGTGATCGCGACCGCCGAAGCCGACGCAGAGCCGCGCGATCGACTGGCCTTCGACGTGCTCGCCTCGCACAGCACGCCGATCGCGCTCGAGCCTCTGAGACTTTCGGACAGCGAGCTCCTGTTCGAGTCCATTTTCGGGGATGTGCCGAACGTTCGTACGCTGAGCGACGGAATCCACGCGATTGCCGGGGGCAACCCCCGGGACGCCATGGACATCGCCCAGCACCTCGTCGACGAGGGCAGGCTGCGCTACGAGGGCGGGAGCTGGACGCTTCCCGCGCGTCTCGACGCGGACGATCTGCCGCGTGACGCCCAGGAAGCCATTCGGGCGCGCCTCGGCGTCTTGAGCCCGCTCGCCCTCGAGCTCGCGGAAACACAAGCGCTCGCCACCGCCAAGGCTTTCGCCCGCGACGACTACGTCAAGGCGAGCCCGAGCGCGAGCGTGGACCGAGTCGACCTTGCGATCAGCGAGCTGGTCTCACACCAGGTCGTGACGAGCGACGGCCGTATCTACTACCTGTCGCACGACGCGTGGAAGAGCGCGCTGGTTCGGCGGCTGAGCAGCTCGGAGCAGGCACAGCGGCATCGGGCGCTGGTGCCGCTGTACGAAGACAAACTGCGTCTGGGTGTCGTTCACCACGCGCTGCTCGGCGGGCTCGAAAGCCGCGCGCTCGACGAGCTTTCCCCGCTTTTGCCCGGTTTGCCCGAAGCGACGAATTTCCACGAGCTGACGGACCTCAGTGCGCTCGAGGTGGCCGCGACGTTCGAGCGCGCCCTCGAGGCGGCGCAGCGGATCGGGCGCTCGGAGCTCGAACTGAATCAATTGCGGCGCTGGCTGGCGTCGCTCAGCGTCGTTTCGGACGACACGTACTACTTTCGCGTAGCTCGAGACTGGCTCGAGCGGCTGAAGCGGGATTCGGGCTACGCGCGCTGGGAGCAGCTCGCCGATCTTCCCGATCCCGGAGAGCGCCTGTCACGCGCGATGCAGGAGGCCTTCGCGGCTTACTCCACGACACCGGAGGCCGAGCGCGTGTATCGGCCGGACGAAGCGCTGAGGGGATTGGCACACTTCGTCGGGATTTCGCTGGCGATCGGATCGAGCCGGCTCGAGCACTCGATCACCGAGTCGTTGCCCGCGCTGCTCGAGCCGTTCGCGCCGATCGCTCCGCTGGTCGACGTCATCTGGCAGAACAGCGTCGCCGCCTACGAATCGTCGTGCCGCGCGCAATGGGAGCGGGCGCACGCGCGCTGGAGCAAGGTCTACGAACGCCTCAGCGCGCTCGCCGACGCCGAACCTCAGTTCGTGGGTGTGTTCCGGCGTGCGGTGGCGTACGCGCTCGGCGCCAACGAGGCGACGATGGGGATGGCGAGTGCCGCGCGATGGGCGGACCTGCTCGACGACGATCCGGTGCAGCGCGTCAACGGCCTTTACATCCGCCGCATCGCCCGGATGCAAGTGGGGGACCTGGAAGGGGCGGAGCAGTGTCGGAGGCAAGCCGAGATTTTGACCCTGCAAGCTCGCGGACGGCAGATGTTCGCGCATCTGCACTGGGTCGAGCTCATGGCCTGCGGCCTGGCCAGGGATCTCACTGCCGTGAAGCAATGCGAGGATCGGATTCGCGTGCTCGCCACGCGCTCGGCGGGCTGGGTTCCGTACTTGCGGCTCGCCGAAGGTTTGTCTGCCGCGTGCCGCGATGATCTCGACGCGGCACGCCGCGCCTTTGCAGACGGCATCGCGCTCACCGCGCCGCCGTCCCGGCAGCCGTATCGCGTGCCGGCGGCTTGGTGCCTGTGCACCGCCGGCTACCTGGACGCTTTGATCGGCCTCGGTGAAGACGCAGAGGCAAAAGCAACCGGAGATGCCGCGCTCGCGATCTGCGAAAGATTCGAGGTCGACGTCGCGTCGCACGGCATTGCGCGCGCGCTCGCGCTGGCCGACGCAAAGCTCGGTCACGTAGAGCAGGCTGTCTCGAGAGTCGATGCGGTGATCAGCAGGCAATCGGAGCTGGGCGTGACGGGATTGCAGCTCGGCGCCTCGTACGAAACCCGCGCACGGATCGCGATCGCCGCGAAGGATCGGGACGGCTTCGACCGCTACTCGGAGCTCGCCGGGCGTGCCTATCGCCAGGGCAGCGGCTCGGCGCTCGCCGCGCGTTTCGAACGCTTGATGCGTGAAGGGGTCGTGTTCGCGAGCAGCTTGCGGCCCGCGCCATCCGATGTCGACTCTGCTACCTCCGTGCGCCCTCCGGACTTGACGGACACGAGCAGCGCCGAAGAGCGGGCGCTCCGCGCGCTGCGCACGCTGTGCGAGGTGACGGACGCGCCTTCCGGCCACCTCTATCTGCTCGAAACGGACGGCCCGCGCTGTGCGGCATCGTACCCCGCAGGCGAGCGGCCCGAGGGTCTCGACCGATTCATCCGTGACCGCGCCGAGCGTCTCGCCAGCGACGACGGCGAAACACAAGTCGTGGACGACGAAGCAATGGATCGGATCGCCCAAGGCGCGGCGTTCGACGCTCCAGATGGGGTGCGCTACGCTCTGACCGACTTGCTCGGCGTCGACGACGATGGGCCGCGCTATGCCGCCGTCGTCGCGTTGGCGCTGAACGAGAACAGCAAGACGATCCCGCACGACATCGGCGTCGCGCTCGGCTCGGAGCTGATCCGCGCCGGAGACACGCTCGGCTTGCGAGCGGTCTGATTCGACTATCACCGAGTCAGAGTCGACAAGCCGAGCCTCACTCTGCTTGGGGGGCCGCCAACTCCACCCCGCGCGTCGCGGCCGCGACCTCGCCGCTCAGGCGGTCGATGGCGTGGCTGAGGCTGGCGGCCGCACCGCGTACGTCCTCGCTCGCCGTCGCTTCATGGATGCGGAATTCGTTACCGCGCGTCGAGCCCGCCTTGCTGCGCAGCGTCCACCGCGCCCAGAGCTCGACGTGGTGGGAGTCGTGTCGCTCGAAACGCAAGAGCTCGACCTGCAAAGTGTACTCGGGCACGAGCCCGATGCGGCGAGCTTGGACCGAGATGCCCTGCGGCGAGAGCCGGCGGGCGAGACACTGCCTGAGAATGCCTTCGAAGGCCTCGTTTAGCGGCTCGGCCCAGCGATCCCGTTTGGAGTACACGATGCTGTACTCGCCCGTCCGCGTCACGACCTGATCCCGATTCAGGTAAGACGGAAGCTCTACTGGAGCGATCACGAGTACGAGCGGGCTATTCTGCGGCTGATCCGCTACGCGCGGCGGGGCTTCCGGCGGTGTCGACACGTAATAGTCGTATTGCGGTGGGTTCCCGCCGAGGGAACAAGACGTAGAGAGCGCGGCCACGAGCGCGGCGGTCTTCACTTTTCGGCTCCGCGCAGCAACGAGCCGGGGTCGCGCTTGAGCTGATCCGTCAACTGGCGGAGCGAGCTCGCCGCCGCACGCACCTCGCTCAGGGTCGCATCGAGTTGTCGCGTCGCCGTACCGAAAGCTTCGGCGAAGAATCAGCCTGCGCTCGGCTCGGCATGTGTTTCAGTCACGGTGGGCAAGCCTGTATCCCAAAGGTTGGGCAACCGAGGCACGCCCGCAACCGCGCAAAATGACCCAATGGCGACTTCAGCTCGGATGCCCCGCGACCGAAAGGCGGCGGTCGAGATCGTACGCAGCGCTGATCAGCGCGAGATGCGTGAACGCCTGCGGGAAGTTCCCGAGGTGTTGCGCGCGCGGTCCGAGCTCCTCACCGTACAGGCCCACGTGGTTCGCGTAGCTCAGCATCTTTTCCATGAAGTGGCGCGCTTTCTGAACGTCGCCCATTCGCGACAGACATTCGACGTACCAGAACGAGCACATCGAGAACGTGCCTTCGCCAGGCGGCAGGCCGTCGAACGAATGGTCCTCGATTCGATAGCGATAAA
>Ga0111538_10005397_pt1 | contig 17482 bp, 14 predicted proteins | sample SoiMethybrSBSTD1_FD_79669 | JGI IMG/M metagenome (GOLD analysis project Ga0111538, IMG submission 79669) | Bulk soil microbial communities from a Populus tree surrounding site in Tennessee, USA - Soil MetaG P. TD hybrid SBSTD1 (version 2)... | ecosystem: Environmental > Terrestrial > Soil >...
GCTCAGCGATGGTGCCCAGGTTACAAATCCCCGCAAGGAAGGTAATGACGACGTCGTTGACGTCGCCGTAGGCAGCGATAAATTCATCCTCTATATAGACAGCACCACGAAGTTGCCTTCCAGGGTTGTGAGCATGACCTACAACCCGAACCTCGGTGACGTGGCTTTAACTACAGAGTTTGCGGACTACGCGGAGGCTGACGGAATGAATCTTCCGCGCAAGATCACCTCCAAGACCGATAAGTATGTGGTTGCCGAAATCGCCGTCTCGAAACACACGATCAACGGCGATGCCGGCAATCTCGAAGCGGCGGCCGATGTGAAATCCGCCGAGGCCCCACCTCCGGCTGCGCCCGTGACGGTGGAAGAGGTGGGAAAGGGTCTTTGGTATCTCACAGGCGGCAGCCACCACAGCATTCTCGTGGAGTTCGCGGATCATCTGGCTCTGATCGAGGCACCCCAAAACGAGGCTCGCACTCTGGCTGTGATCGCCAAGGCGAAAGAGATCAAGCCCGATAAGCCGCTGCGATTTCTTGTGAACACGCATCATCACTTTGATCATTCCGGAGGGATTCGCGCCGCTATTGCTGAAGGACTGACGATTGTTACACACGAAGCAAACAAGGCGCTCTACGAGGAAATCGCCGCAAGAAAGCACACCATTGTCCAGGACGCGCTCGCGAAGAATCCGAAACCCGTACAGATTCAGACCGTGAAGGACAAGTACGTCATGCAGGATGCGACTCGAACGATGGAGATCTACCATATCGCGGGGAATCCGCATGCCGAGACTCTGCTCATGGTCTATTTTCCGGCCGAACGAATCCTTGTCCAGGGAGATATGTACACTCCGCCGGCTGCCGGCGCGGCTCCACCTCCGGGCTTCCCGTTTGCGCCGAACACGATCGAAAACATCGACAAAGCGAAATTGCGCGTGGATACCCTTCTTCCGATCCACGGAAGGAAAGTCCCTTTCACGGAAATGAAGAACGCCGCAACCGCCGAAGCGAAGCGCAAACCCGTTTAGTTTTTGGGGACAGACAGGGGAAATTCGGGGACAAGAAATGTTCGTTGTTCAATGTTCAATTGTCGTTTGTCATCGGTGGTTGCGCTTCGCGCAATTTTTTCTTAAAGATGCCGCGCCGAAGGCGCATCCGAAAATGACAAACAACAATTGAACATTGAACAACGAACATTTCTTGCCCCCGAATTTCCCCTGTCTCCGTCATGACGACTCGCGTCTTCCTGCCTGAGAAGATCGCCCGCTGGATTTCCGTACAGCTGCCTCTTGCGGATCTCGACAGAATTCAATTCCGTTTGTGCCGACGGATTCCCTTTTCATGGCTCGTGGGGAATCGAACGCTGGCGGGTATTACTTTCTGGAGTCGGATTTATATGACGGAAGGAAGTTGGTGCATGGAGCCGACAAGTCGATCAAGCCTGGAGCTCGTCGTCCACGAACTCGTGCACGTTCTGCAATACCGCCGGAGTCCGCTACTGTTTCCGATCCGTTACGCGATTGACCATCTTCGATACGGATACGACAACAATCCCGCTGAAATCGAGGCAAGGAATATCGCGTCAAGAGTTGCAGATTCTTTTTTCGTTTAGATATGCTTCCGCGCATGCAAATCAGAAAACTTCCACTTCTGGCCATCGTCGTTCTGACTTTTCATGTTATCGCTTCGCTGCTGATCGCCCAGACCAGGCCCGCTGCACCCACGTCGGTGCGGCTTTATATTCTGGACTGCGGGACAATCGGAGCAATGAATCCGGCCGATTACAGCTTGAAGCCGGAGGAGATCAAGGGCTCGCTGGACTTCATTACCCCCTGCTACCTTGTCGTACATCCAAAGGGCACGCTGATGTGGGACGTGGGACAGATACCGGATGCGAACTTCCCGGCAAATGGAGGTACGGCGAGGCAGGGCGTCTTTACATCCACCCAGAAATTACTGCCTCAGTTGGCGGCTCTGGGCTACAAGCCTGCGGACATTACTTTTATGGCAATGTCGCACTATCACTCCGACCATACTGCCAATGCGAACGAGTTTGCGGGATCCACCTGGATTGTGCAGGAGGCGGAACGCGCCGCGATGTTTGGAGCAACGGCTCCACGCATGGCGCAGGTTGCCAACTTCAGCAAGTTGAAAGACGCGAAGACGATCGTTGTGCCGAATGGCGATCATGACGTGTTTGGGGATGGGACGGTGGTGCTCAAATCGACACCGGGTCATACGCCGGGCCATCAGTCACTTTTCCTCAAGTTCGCGAAGAGAGGGCCGGTCGTATTGGCGGGCGACTTGTATCACTATCCGGAAGAACGCTCACTGGATCGTATTCCCACCTTTGAAGCGAGCCAGGACCAGACGCGGCAAAGTCGAAAGGCTATGGAGGAGTTTCTGAAGAAGAGCGGATCACAGCTGTGGATTCAGCACGAAATAGCACTTCAGGCCAAATTGCCGAAGGCCCCGCAGTTCGTAGATTGAAAAATTGGTGACGTTGACGAATTTCGCATCGCGAAATTCGTCAACGTCACCAATTTTCCCCATTCTCTACTTGCCGACCATGTGGGGAAGGTCGCGGTTGTTTTCTTCGCAGATGCTTTCGATGAGGTCCGTATCGGGAATGAGTCGCCAGGTCAGTGTCACTGTCCAGGGCTTTGTATAGGCCTTGGGGTCCTCGATGGTGACATCGATTTTCATCGTTCCGATGTTCGTGCGACTGTAGCGTTCCGTCACTTTGAGAGTTTCAGTTCCCGGCAGGCCACGCATATCGAGCCAGGTCTTCCCGTTTTGTCCGATCGTTTCGACGATGAGTGTGTCGCCTTCCCAGCGTCCAACCGAGTATCCCATCCATGTGGGCTGTGCGTTCTTAGGGAGCGAACGGCCATCGAGGAACACCTGGCGATAGATCGTTCGTGATTCATAGAGGAACACGATCAGATCCGGGGTTTGGACGATTTTCAGACCATCGGGAATGCTCAGCTTTTCCGGTATACCCGACGGGAGGCAACGAACTCCTGGATGATCTTTGCCGTTCGTTTCGATCCTCTCTTTATAGACCTGCTCGGCCCAGGGAGTAAGCGGAACATCTCCCGGTTTGAGGTCGGCGTCGAGTCGTATCAGTTGCCTCGCGGATTGGGCCGGCATCCAGAAGCCGTTAAGGTCTGGCTTGCCGTCTGCGGCTTTACGAGTGGCGCCGTTCAGGTCCACTTTGCCATCTGCCAGACGCGGCACATTCTTCAATGGATACGGATCCCATTGGGCTCCTGCCAGTCCTGTTGTGGCGCAGGCGACAACGAATCCTGTCAAGGCGAAGCGGGCGATGGCCCTCCGGGTCTGTGTCATGTCAGCTCCTCTTCTTGCGTCGGGCCCACCCTCGGGATCGTTTCGGTACGCCGCCTTTCGGCGGCCTCCTTACTTCCCTCCGGTCCCCCCACGGCTTCTTAGCGTCTCTTTGCGCAGGAATTCTAACCCGAAATAAGGTGATGTTTGACATCAGGCAGCGAAAAGATTAGTGTGCCGATTTGTACGCCAATACAGGAGTGAGTACATGAGATACGTGGGAGTTTTATGTTGTGTCGTGGCGGTTGTACTTGTCGGCGCCTACGCAATGCCGGCAGCAGCTCATCATTCTTTCGCGGCGGAATTTGATGGCGCGAAGGTTGTCACGATGACCGGTAAGGTCAGCAAGGTGGAGTGGACCAACCCACACGCATTTTTCTACGTCGATGTGAAAGACGAAAAGACCAACGAGGTCGCGACTTGGGCGTGTGAACTGAATAGTCCGAACAGTTTGATGCGTCTGGGTTGGACCCGCGATTCGATGAAAGTGGAAGACATCATCACAGTTACAGGAAGCCTCGCCAAAGACGGCAGCAAATTGCTGAACGCGAGAACGATCGTCATGGCCAATACGGGGAAGCGGCTGTTCGCCGGTTCCAGCGACGGTACACCGACCCGGTAACGCCTCCTTCCTCACCTCTTTTTTAGACAGCCGGGCGACGCCAGGTCTCCCGGCATCACTTTCCGCGATTATAGTAAACCGTTGATTCTATGGCAGTAACGTGGTGCCATTGACGAGTCTATGCCCAAATCCTAAAGTTTTCTTCCACGCACTCTCAGGGAAGGATCCCGAAAAGGGTGTGTGCGCCTCTTCTTCATACGAAGACAGGAAAGCTCTGGAGGGCCTATGGTAAGGAATGTATCAGGACTTCTGCGTCAGTGGCGTTCCGCTCTCGTTTCGTTACTCAGTGCCGGCTTTGTGCTGGCGGTCGCCACAGTATTCTTTCCAACTCTTGTTCAAGCCCACGACGGAGACTCGAATCCGGCCGTGGTTCATGCATGCGTTCAACAAAGCAGCAAGCAGGTGCGCATCGTTGGCGTAAACGGCGCCTGCTCGAATTCAGAAACTGCCGCTCATTGGGCTATTTCGGGACCGCAAGGTCCAGCCGGGCCTCAAGGCTCGCCCGGTGTGGCGGCCCAGGGGCTGCCGGGAGCAACTGGGGAGACGGGACCTGCGGGACCAGCCGGACCTGCGGGACCAGCCGGACCTGCCGGGCCTGCGGGAGAGCCGGGACCCACCGGGCCGACGGGACCTCCGGGATTGAACGGTGCAGACGGTGCTCAGGGCGCCACGGGACCTGCGGGGCCTGCTGGAACGCCGGCAGTGTTGGCATTCAACATTGTCCACACGCTACCCGACACACGATTGAACGGCGGTCAACAGAACAACGTCTGGTACGTTCTGACCAAGCGGACGTTGCCTGTGAATAAGGTTTCGCCGACATCAAAGCTGAAGATTACGTACCAGGATACATTGGGGGCCCGCGCATTCGCCCATAACGCGTGTCAGTGGCGGATCGTGATTGACCTTAATGTGCTGGGGCAGTTTTCAGCGGGAGACCTCGAAGGCGCCTATGGCTGGCGCATGCAGAATGCCACGCATACAGCCTGGGCGTTCGACATTCCGGCCGGCGCGCACGAAGTTCGCGTCGAAAACATGCGAACGTCGAACGCAACCGATTGTCTTTCCGGCTGGAACACCACCGGGAACTTCCTCACCGTCGAAGAGATCCCGTAAAAATCACTATTGCTGCAGACGCGAGATGACCCCGTCTGCAGCAATCCCGAAATTTGAGTATCGTTATGGTATGGCCTTCGATGTCTATGCGATGGGCTTTTCAAATCGCCCCTGGGCGGAGACGCTCGAAATCCTTGAGGCATTCTCGATAAAGCGGCTAGCCGACATTCGAACCGTGCCGGGATCGAGGCACACTCCTCAATTCAATCTCCAGCACCTGCAGGAAGCATTGCCGAAGGCAGGAATCGACTATTTCCATTTGAAAGACCTGGGCGGCTTCAGAAAGCCTCTCAAGACCTCCAGCGCGAATGCCGGCTGGAAGAATTCCGGATTCCGCGGTTATGCGGATTACATGCAGACCGACCGTTTTCGTGAGGCGCTTCAACGGCTGATCGAACTCCTTACAGAGGAGAAGACCGTCTACTGCTGCACGGAAGCCGTGTTCTGGCGGTGCCATCGCCAACTTGTGTCCGACGCTCTCGTCGTGCGCGGGTACACAGTGGGGAATATCTTCAACCCGACGAAAGTCGACAGCCATAAGCTCACCGAAGGGGTAAGCGTGGTGGGCGAAACCATTACCTACCCCGGTAATTCTCAAGAAACCTTGATCCGATCTCTGCCGTTGTAAGTCGAATGTCATATGCGGACTATCGCCGGACTTCTGCTAGGCATTTTGTTGTTTGCAGTTCCGTCAGGTCGTCTGTGGCAGGCGTTTCAAAGCCATGTCCGCCTGACGGATTCCGAGATCTCCACGGTTGAGCGCGGCGATATCGTTTCAAAGGTTCTCCCTTCGAAGAACGAGCGTGAAGTGGCAGCTTTCGGAATGATTCGAGTGGATGCGCCCGGCGAGGTTCTCCTCACGCGATTCCGGGACATCACGAATTTCAAGAAAGCGGAACAAGTGCTCGAGATCGGAAAGTTTGGGGCTACTCCGTCCCTGCAGGATCTTCAGACATTAACCTTGACCGCTGAGGATATCGACGAGATCAGGACGTGTCGTGTCGGCCAGTGTGGACTCCGACTCTCGAGCAGTATGATCGAGCGACTCCGACGTGGCGCGCCGGCGGGCGATCCTTCTCAACTTTTCCGACAACTTCTCTTGGAATACGTTCAGTCCTATCTAGTAAGCGGGAATTCCGCCCTTGTGAAGTATGCCGACAAGACCGCGACAACGAGTCTCGCGTCGGAGTTTCAGGACCTGCTCACGACGGCGCCCTATCTCCGCGAGTACTCTCCGGACTTTTTCGCCTACCTTCAGAACTTCCCGCGCGGAAAGCCTCAAGGTGCGGACGACTTTCTCTATTGGTCGAAGGAAAAGTTCGGACTCAAACCCGTCATCAGCATTACGCATGTCTTCCTTTATCGACCTTCTACAACCGACGACGTATTGATCGTTTCGAAGCAGATCTATGCCAGCCACTATTTCCATTCGTCAATAGGCCTCACGGGGTCTGTTGCACGCACAGGCCGTCCTCAATCCTACTTGTTCTACTTGAACCGATCGCGTGTCGATGCGCTGGGTGGGATGTTCAGTGGAGTCTTGACGAATCTCATACGAGGGCAGATTCAGGACGGTCTCACAACAAATCTCAAGCTGGCGAAACAACGATTGGAGCGTCCGTAACGTCACGGGATCGAAGTGACTTCCACGGCCTGCTTCTGGCTTTCCGCAATACTCACCGCGCGTCCCATCTCTTCGTAACGGCGCATGAAAGCGGGATCCTGCCATTGGCGATCTTCGACGTTTTCAAACGCGAACACGCGATACTCTCCAGGCGGCAGCGACTCCATGACGAACTGACCCAGGTGATTTGTGCCGGCGACGCGATAGAGATCCGTTCGCCACAGTCGATGTTCCACTTGCGGTAGAAGAACAACCGTAGCTCCTGTGGCAGGCTCCTGCCGGGAGTTCAAAACTCGGCCGTTGAGGCTGCCGACATCGGAAGCCACCGTGACGTCCAGCATCGTTGTGGGTTGTTCATCGATTCGAAGGCGCCCGTTCAGCACGTCTACGCCTCCCAAGCGAATGGACTTGACGTATGTGGCCTGAAGCGACGACGGCACCGCTGGCGGTGGTGGTAACTGCGGCACGAGAATCGGCGCAACGAACACTCGATAGTCGCCGGGAGGTACGGTTCTGAAAGTGAAGGAGCCGTCGGCTGCCGGTGTTGCACTGAACTGCGGTGGATTCAGGATTGGAAAGTCCATGCTCAAGCGAACGGTGAAAGCCGGCGGATTGGGGCCATTCAGGCGTCCGGAGACCGACAGGTACGGTTGGAGTTCAACTCTCGCGTCGATATCCGCGTTACGCACTTCTATGTTCGTGAGTTTGGCGAGGCCGGCGGGCTGCAGCAGGCCCAAAAGCGCGTAGGGTCCCGAAGGCACTCGAGGGATCGAATACATTCCCAGCGCGTCCGCGGTCGTTTGGAATGTGCGGCCATTCGTCAACGAAACCATCAGGAGAGCCGCGCCCGGCGCCGGCTGCCGCGTCGTGCCGTTCAATACCAATCCCTGTACTCGCCACGCACGAACTGGAGTCAGGCGGATGTCGATTCCACGCACATCTGCGCCCGGCTGGAGGTCGACAGGTGTCGCGGCGTTTTCATCGGCAGTGTCAGGGAAGAATATGGGCAGGTACGCTTCAGTTTCTTTTAATCCGCTTCCAACTGGGAATATTGTGACGGTGGATTGATCAGACCAAAGGGAACGGCCCGCGGGCTGGCCGTAAGGATTCAGGACGAGAGGAATTCCACCTCCCGGAGGCGTCTCGGGCGGCGGGATGACGTTCACGTAGTACGAGCCGGGCGGCACCCAGAAAATCCGGTACTCGCCAAGGTCGTTGGTGAGCATCGACTTCATGACGGTCATGGTCTTTCGACCATCCTGAAACAGCGGCCGCACGAGTTGGACAGCAACGCCAGGCATGGGCTGACCTGATCCGTCGAGGATGCGACCGGATACAGATGCGGTGGGCGTCATTGCCACTCGCAACCCGGTGACTTGCTGTCTCGGGGCCAGTGGAATGGGAACCCCGCGGCGTGCGGGGCTGCGCTGCCCGAGTTCCGCAGGTAAATACCCGTTTCGCGTCGCGACAACGAAATATTCGCCAGCGGGGACCGCACGGAAGAGAAAGCGTCCATCTGTCTGCGTGGCGGCGAACAAAGGTTCCACAGCGCCCGCGCCATTCCACTTCAATTCAACAACTGCCCCCGCCACAGGTTCGTCCGTACCGGCAACGATTGCCGTGCCCTCGACCGAAGCCGGTGCTCGATCCTGCGCCAAAAGTTGTGCGGAGAGAAGCAACAGGGCAATACGCGGAACTTTCATGGAATCACTCTCAGTTCCAGGTTGTCCTTACCATTCTCCTGAACGCGTATGGAACGCCCGCCACCTTCGTAACCCAGCATCATGGTCGCGTCTTCCCAGGCGCCTGGAGGGATGTTGTCGAACGCAAATATTTTGTAAGAGCCGGGAGTCACGTTCGGTAAGCGAAACCTGCCGGAGGTATCTGTGGTGGTCGTGCGATGAAGGTCGAAACGATGTCGAAGCGGAACATCGGGAAGCAGCACGACCGTTCTATACGGAACGATTTGTTGCTTCGCATCCAGGGCAACGCCTTCGATCGTTCCTGTGCCGAGGCCGAGAACGATTTCGAGTAGCTGATCGACAGGTCCGTCAACATGAAGCCCGCCACGCTGACTGTCTCCAACCTCGGGATAAAACTTCGCGTTGAGAATGTCCTGCGTTCCCATCTTGATGGACTTCACGTAGGTGCCCGGCGGGCGGACCCCCTGGACATAAATCTCAAAGTCCCAGCCGAGCGGGCCCACATTCTGCACCGTGAATGAACCGTCGCCCGATGGTGTTGCCTGGGGCGGAGAAGGCACGCCTGCGATTCCAGGATCCTGCACGAGTGCGATCCGCAGTCGAGGCAGGTCTGGATCATTGTCGGTTGGCGGGCGTCCGTCAAAGCTCACTTTACCTTTGATGGGCACTCCGGGCTTCGCGACGAGACTTATGTTTTCGATATCGTCCGTTCCCGCATCGATCGCTTGAAAGCCGAAAAGGCTCCCCGGGCCCGTGCCCGTTCTGAAGTGAAGGTTGTATCCCTCCGACGTCAGACTCCGAATTGTGAACTTTCCGTTGGCATCGGCAGTCGTGTTCGGAGCAACTCGGCTCGCCATGAAAATTTTCGGCAGAGCGCTGATGTAAGCCCCGGGTGCCGGCTGGCCGGTGGCTCCGTTTATGACCGTCCCCTGAATCTTCCTTGCCCGGACGGTGCCGCCGGCGAGAGGAATGTCAATGCCCGGCACGGTCGTGCCCGGCCGAACGTCGATGGGCTGTGCCCGCAGCGGATTGGTCCCGCCCCCATAGAAGGTCAGTTCGTACGTTTCCAGAACGACTTCGTTATCGACAATCGTCCGCGACAACGGCGCTATGGAAGACACTTCTTCAAAGTACTGCCCAGAAAAGTCGGGCGTGTTCACGAATGTTGTTGTAGCCGCAATCTGGGGATCCTCCGGCCGGACACCGACGTAATACTTGCCCGGCGGCAGCCAGAACAATCGAAACTCCCCGCGATCATTTGTCTGTACAGCTTGGACGAAACTCAATAACCGGTTTCCTTCGTGGTACCAATCCTGCATCGCCAGCACGCGGGCGTAGGCGACGGGTTCGCCGCTTCGATCGTAGATGCGCCCCGTGATCGCGCCGGTTGCGGCCATCTCGAGACGAACGTCTTTCATCACTTGGGCGGAAGACAAGACAAGCGGAGTGCCCGTACTCCGGGGCGTGCGCTGTCCATAACGGGCGGGATTGTAGGTTCCACCCGGCTTTACTGCGACCAGCCGGTATTCCCCGGGCGCAAGGCTCCGAAAAGCAAACTTCCCATCGTCTCCGGTGGTCACCTTCACGGCTTCCCAAATCGGAGTTCCTGTTGTGTTGGAGGTTTTGCTGAGTTCGACCACGGTGCCGGAGATGGGATCATTTGTTCCCAGAACCACGACCACCCCCTCAATGGAGGCCGAGCCCATCTGTATGGAGAGCAGGGAAGGGCTGAGCGCCAGAAAGACGCAAGCGAACAACCACATACGGATTCAAGGCGTCATCGACAGGTCTCCTGTTCGAAGAGCTGATGGACCGTAGCAAAAGAGACTACTGCAACGACGAAAGAGATGGCGAGGAAGTTCCATCCGCGTAATCGGTTTCATCCGTGTAATCCGTGGCTAAAAGACCCCGCCCCGAACTATACTTTCGCGGTTGTCTCGAGACTCAAAAACCCCGGAAAAGGGAGGACTAATTGGTTAAAGGCCTAACGTTTGGCGTTGGCGCCCTTTGGGCTGCCATGTTGTTCCAACCGGTGCGTGCGCAGGAACGTCCGATGGAGCCTGCAGTCGCGGCTCAGGCAAAGGTTCTCGAGACGTATTGCGTCACCTGCCACAACGAAAAGTCGCGTACGGGCGGCCTTTCCCTCGAAAATGCAGATCTGCGCGACATCCCCAAAGGGATGGATACTTGGGAAAAAGTCATCCGCAAGGTCCGCGTTGGAATGATGCCTCCGGCCACCGCCCCGCGACCGGACGACGTTACCCTCGACCGGTTTGCTTCCTTCCTGGAAACGTCGCTGGATCGTCCCACCCTGGCAAGGGTTAATCCCGGGCACGTCGTGATGCATCGCCTGAATCGGGCGGAATACGCCAATGTCATCCGGGATCTCCTTGCCCTCGACATCGATGCAACGGCGTTGCTGCCGGCCGACGACGAGAGCAGCGGGTTCGACAATATTGCGGATGTGTTGAGGGTCTCGCCGTCACTGATGGAGCGGTACCTGTCCGCATCCTGGAATATCAGCCGCGCGGCTGTAGGCAACAAAGGCATTACGGCGAGCACGGTGACCTATCGTGTACGGCCGGACCTTTCTCAGGATCAGCACCTCGAAGGAATGCCCCTCGGCACCCGGGGCGGAGTCCTTGCCCAGCACAATTTCCCTCTGGACGGCGAGTATCTGATTAAAGTCCGGCTCTGGAGGAACACCTTTGATCTCCTGCGAGGCATGGAAGATCCACATCAGATCGAGATCGCCATGGACGGCAATCGCGTGCAGCTGGTGACTGTCGGTGGACAGGAAGATTTTGCCGCGATGGCCGAAAACCCAGGGACGTTTGGCGCTGAACTCGATCGCCGCCTCAGCATCCGGATGCCCGTCAAGGCGGGTGTTCACACCCTGACCGCCGCCACTATCCTGAGAAGCCATGCGCAACGCGACCATCTGATTAAGCCATTCATGCGCACGACGATCGATGGCCTCGACATTACCGGCGATCCTTCTGTGGATCGGCTGACTGTCGAAGGTCCCTACGGCCAGACGGGCGCCGGAGACACGCCCTCGCGTCGCAAGATTTTCACTTGCAAACCTGCGTCGGCAGCCGAAGAAGAACCCTGCGCGCGAAAGATCTTTTCCTCCCTGGCTCGTGCCGCGTATCGGCGACCGCTGGACGATTCAGACAACGATCTGCTGATGGACTTTTACAGGAAGGGTCGCGCAGGTCACAGTTTTGAAAGCGGCATTGAGGCGTCACTGCAGTACATCCTCGCGAGTCCCGAATTTCTTTTCCGCTTCGAGGCAGATCCCCCGAATGTCGCCTCCGGTTCCGCATACAGGTTGAATGACCTGGCAGTTGCTTCACGTCTGTCGTTCTTTTTGTGGAGCAGCATTCCGGACGAAGAACTCCTGAACATCGCCTCTCAGGGAAAACTGAAAGACGCCGCTGTCCTTGAACGTCAGGTCAAGCGCATGCTCGCGGATCCCCGGTCCGGCGCGCTGATTTCGAATTTCGCCGAGCAATGGTTGTTCCTGAGAAATATCAAGAGCAGCGTGCCGGATCTTGAGGCGTTTCCGGATTTCGATGACAACTTACGCCAGGCCATGAAGCAGGAGACGACGCTGTTCTTCGACAGTGTTCTTCGCGAAGATCGGAACATCATGGACCTGCTCAACGCGGACTACACCTTCATCAATGAACGTCTCGCTCGACACTACGGCATCCCGAACATCTACGGGAGTCAGTTCCGGCGAGTTGCCGTTCCATCGGATGCTCGACGTGGACTGTTGGGCCAGGCCAGCATTCTCACGGTCACCTCGTATCCGAATCGCACGTCGCCTGTGGAGCGCGGTAAATGGATCCTGACGAATCTTCTCGGTGTGCCACCTTCACCGCCGCCCCCGAACGTCCCGCCATTGAAGGAAGAGACGGCGGACGGAAAGCCTCGGTCGTTACGGGAAAGCCTGGAGGCTCACCGGGCGAACCCGGTTTGCGCCGGTTGCCACAGGAATATGGACCCTATCGGGTTCTCCATGGAAAACTTCGACGGAGTGGGACGATGGAGAACGAAGGACCATGGTCTGCCGATCGATGCGTCTGGAAAGTTGTTTAATGGTGCGACCGTCGATGGCATTACCGGGCTTCGGCAGATGATCGTGAATCGCCCCGATGTTTTCGTGGGAGTAATGACAGAGAAGATGCTGACTTACGCCGTCGGACGAGGCATCACGAACTCCGACATGCCTACTGTTCGAAAGATCGTTCAGGAGGCGAGGGCTCGGGACTACCGTTTCTCTTCGCTGGTGCTCGGCGTTGTGAAAAGCACGCCGTTCCAATACAAGGAGGCCAAATGAGGATCATCACCAGAAAACATCTCTCACGCCGGACTTTTCTGCGCGGCGCGGGGGTGACGCTGGCTTTACCGTTCCTGGAGTCGATGGTTCCGGCACAGACACCGCTGGCGAGAACGGCAGCAAATCCACAGATTCGTCTGGGCATGTGCTTCATTCCTCACGGTGCCGTAATGGCCAACTGGACACCCGCAGAAGCGGGCGCCCTGAAACTTTCACGCACGCTTCTGCCGTTGGAGCCGTTCAAGGATCAGGTCGTCGTTCTGAGCAACCTGGAGCACAAGATGGCCGGCCCACAGGGGCCCGGCGACAATGGTGGCGACCATACCCGTTGTCCGGCGGTTTTCCTCAATGGCGTGCATCCCAAGCGTACCGACGGGGCGGACATCTTTGCAGGCGTCACGATCGATCAGATCGCAGCTCGCAAGATTGGTCAGGAGACGTTGCTGCCTTCATTGGAGATGGCGACCGAAGATTACAGCGGTCTTGTCGGATCCTGCGATGTTGGATTCAGTTGCACCTATATGAATACGATCTCCTGGAGCACGAATACCACGCCCATGCCGATGGAGATCAATCCTCGCGTAGTTTTCGATCGGATGTTTGGTGACGGCGCAACTCCTCAGGAACGTCTTGAACGCATCGAGCGCCAGCGCAGCATCCTCGACGCAGTAACCGGACGCGTTCGTCAGCTTCAGGGCAATCTCGGACCGAACGACCGCAATCGGGTCGCCGAGTACCTGGACACCGTTCGTGAGATTGAGCGCCGCATTCAACTCGCCGAAAAGCAGAACACCGATTCGAAACTGGCAGTTCCCGCATCGCCAACGGGTATTCCCGATGATCACCAGGAACACTCCAAGTTGATGTTCGATCTCATGGCTCTGTCGTTTCAGGCCGACATCACTCGGATTTCGACGTTCATGATGGCGCGGGAAGTCAGTTATCGAACATTCCCCATGCTTGGAATTTCCGAAGGGTTCCATCCGGCATCTCATCATCAGAACAGTGCTGCGAAGCTGGAGGCTCTCACGAAGATAAATTCGTATCACGTCAGCCTCGTGGCGCACCTTCTGGAACGTTTGAAAAACACTCCCGATGGCGATGGCAACCTTCTCGATCATTCCCTGATTCTTTACGGAAGCGCGATGAGCAATAGCAACGTTCACAACCATGCGCCGCTTCCAGTATTCGTTGCCGGCGGGGCAAACGGCCGCATGAAAGGCGGGCGCCATCTGCAATATGCCGAAGGCACTCCGATGGCGAACCTTCTTCTGTCGATTCTCAACAAGGCCGGCATCCCGCAGGAGAGTGTCGGAGACAGTACGGGATTGTTGACGGAACTATAGGGGACAGTAATGACAGTCTTTCATCGAACATTGCGAAATTTACTCATACTCTCGCTGATCCTTTCCAGCCTCACCCTTGCTGCGGCTCCCGGCGCGGAAGTTGCCGATGCCGCTCGGAACAAAGACGCGGCGGGTTTGCAGAACCTTCTCAAGCAGCGCGTTGATGTCAACGCCGCGCAGCCTGACGGTACGACGGCGCTCCACTGGGCTGCTCATTGGAATGACCTCGCTACCGTGAATCTGCTGCTCCGGGCAGGGGCCAATCCGAAGGTCGTCAATCGTTACGGCGCAACTCCACTTTCAGAGGCTGCTTATGCCGCAAGCGGCGGCGTTGTTCAGGCCCTTTTGAAAGCCGGTGCAGACCCTAAAACGCTGACAACGCCGGACGGGGAAACTGTCCTCATGACCGCGGCGAGAGCCGGAAATGTTGAGGCCGTTCGCGCTCTGCTGGATCTCGGCGCAGACGTGAATGCTCGCGAGAATTACAAAGGTCAGACGGCGTTGATGTGGGCTGCAGCGGAGCGTCATCCAGCGGTTGCGAAGTTGTTGTTGGAGCATGGGGCCGATTGGAAGATTCGATCTTCAGACAAAGAAACGCGGCTGCCCCGGTTGAGCGCCGCGTCTTCTGTCACACCGCTGGCGCGCGGTGGCTTTCCCGCGCTGCTGTACGCGGCGCGAGAGGGCGATATCGAGACAGCGCAATTGATGCTGGAGAAAGGTGTCGACATTAATTTCGGCGATGTGGATAACACCACCGCGCTGACGGTCGCCATCATGAACAAGCAATACAGCTTCGCTAAATTCCTTATCGATCGCGGAGCAGATCCGAATATCGCGGACGCCGCCGGTCGCACTGCGTTGTACGCCATCGCCGACATTCGGAATGAAGACTGGACCGCACTGCCCTTGCGCAAGGCCGAGGACCCCTTGCCGAGCATTGAGGTCTTAAAGGCACTTCTTGCTCGCAAGCCAAACGTCAATGCGACTCTCAATAAAGTTCTCCCCGGAAAGAGCGGCATGGATGGCGGTGACACCACTTTGGGTGCCGGCACCACGCCGTTGATGCGCGCGGCGAGGTCGGGTGATGCTGCCGCAATGAGGCTCCTGCTGGAAGCCGGTGCGGATCCAAAGTTGGAAACAAGAGAGGGTAACAATGCGTTGATGTTCGCTGCCGGGGTTGGATATCGGGATAAAAATACGACCGGCACGGAAAGCGAAGCCCTTGAAGCACTCAAGGTCGCCCTCGGCGCTGGACTCGACTTGAGCAAAGCGAACACGAGGGGCGAAACTTCTTTGCACGGAGCAGCGTCGCGTGGAGCCGACACGATAGTACAATTCATCGTCGACAAAGGCGGCAAGCTAACCGAAAAGACGAAGCAGGGGCTGACCCCGCTGGATTACGCAATGGGGAAACACATTACGATTCAGTTGCCGGTGCCCAACGACAGCACCGTTGCTCTGATAAAGAAGCTTGGCGGAGTTGAAGGAAAAGATTTGAAGTAATTGGAAACGGATCTTGGAGGAATGATGAGAATCTCTCGTTGGTCGGTTGTAATCATGGCGCTGTCGGTGTTCGGCGCCTCTATCGTTGTCTTCGGGCAAGCTGGGCAAGGCGGTGGACAGGCCGGCGCAGGCCAGGGCGCAGGCGCCCCACCTCAGGGTGGTGGCGGTGGCGGTCGCGGTGGTGCTGGGGGCGGCGGTGGTCGTGGTGGTGGTGGCGGTCGCGGTGGCAATGCCGCAGCAGCCCCTCAACAGCCGGCTCCGCGTTGGCCCGATGGAAAGATCCGATTGGGCGGCGGGAATAATGGTAAGGGACTATGGCATGGTGCCTTCGGCATCAGTGCCACCGACGTTCCGTATCAGGAATGGGCTCGAGGTGTGGCGAGTGTCCGTCAGAGCGAAAAGCTCGAGCCGCATGCCCGATGCAAGCCTTCGGGCGCAGTCCGACAATTTCAGACACCGTACGGCGTCGATATCGTGGAGCTGCCCGAACAGAAGGTGATTTACTTCATGGATGTGGGTGGTCCTCATACCTATCGCACCGTGTACATGGATGGGCGCCAACACCCGGCAGACCTGGATTCCATTCGCAGCTACTACGGACACTCGATCGGAAAGTGGGAGGGCGACACTCTTGTGATCGATACGGTCGGCTACAACGACAGGTTTTGGATTGATCGTGGCGACACCGCAACCAGCGGGTTCGTCCACACTCCGCAGCTTCACACCATCGAACGCCTGACCCGGACGAATATGAACACGATCCAGTACGAACTCACGATCGATGATCCGGGCGCATACACGAAGACGTGGACTGCGAATCCCTACAACATCACGCTGCAGGCACAGGAAGAACTCTTCGAGTACATCTGTCAGGACAACAACCAGGGCGCGACACTGATGGTGGGGTCCGGCGAATCCATCGACCGATCCAGTCGTATCACCCCGTAAGCGTTTGCGCTTTCTCGTAACCGGCGGTGCGGGCTTCATCGGTTCTCATATCGTTGAAGCCCTGCTCCGACGGAGCCATCAGGTTCGAATTCTCGATAACTTCAGTACAGGAAAACGAGAGAATCTCCCCGCCGATCAGGTCAACGTTGAAGTCCTCACAGGTGATGTCCGCGAAAGTGAAACCGTTGCCCGCGCTGTAGCCGGCATGGATGGCGTTTTTCACGAAGCAGCTCTGGTTTCTGTTCCCCTGTCCGTTAAGAATCCCCAGGACAGTTTTGAGATAAATGCGAAAGGCACGATCAATGTACTCGACGCTGCGCGCAAAGCCGGCGTCCGGCGCGTCGTCTATGCGAGTTCGGCTGCCGTGTGCGGCGATCAGTCTCAGCTGCCGTTAACAGAGACGGCGCCCCTTCGGCCGCTGTCCCCTTACGGACTCGACAAGATGTATGGCGAGCAGGCCGGAAACCTCTACAGCACCCTTTACGCTCAGGAATCTGTCGCCTTGCGGTACTTCAACGTTTATGGTCCGCGTCAGGACCCGAAGTCTCCATATTCCGGTGTGATCTCGATCTTCGTGGATGCCATCCGATCCGGAAGGCCGCCGACAATCTATGGAGATGGCGAACAGACGCGAGACTTTGTTTACGTGGCCGACGTCGTTGAGGCGAACCTGAAAGCGATGTTTGCCAGATACGAAGGGTTCAAAGTGTTCAATGTCGCCTGCGGCCGGCAAACAAGTCTGAATCAATTGTTCACAGAACTGCAGCGACTTGCGGGAACTGCGCTTCAGCCGATATATGGACCCGCACGCGCCGGCGATGTCCGGCACTCCCTGGCCGACATCTCTCTCATTCAGCGCGAACTGGAGTATGCTCCTGCTTTTAGCCTTGCTGAAGGTCTAGCCGAGTTGTGGGGAAGCTAGGGA
>Ga0111538_10005398_pt1 | contig 17481 bp, 16 predicted proteins | sample SoiMethybrSBSTD1_FD_79669 | JGI IMG/M metagenome (GOLD analysis project Ga0111538, IMG submission 79669) | Bulk soil microbial communities from a Populus tree surrounding site in Tennessee, USA - Soil MetaG P. TD hybrid SBSTD1 (version 2)... | ecosystem: Environmental > Terrestrial > Soil >...
AGCGCCGAGGACGAGCTCGCCGCCGCGCTGGTATCGACGCGACGCCATATGCAGCATGCGCGCCACGAGCTCAATCCGCCCGACTTTCAGGTGGACCCCGCCATGCTGAACCCGTGGATCGACCCGAGCCATTCCGAGGAAGACGGCATCCGCTTTGCGCTGCGCTCCGGCACGCTGATCGGCACGGCGCGCGACGTTGCTGAGCAGGTTGCCGAGTTGCGCCAGGTCGGCGTCGGCCATCTACTCTGCCAAATGAGCTTCGGCTATCTCGCCCACGACAGCATCAAGAGCTCGATGCGCCGCTTCGGCGAGACGGTGATCCCGGCCTTCGCGTGACCGGATAGCGCCTGCTGGGCCTCGAGACTAATTGCTCGCTGGGCCCGTCATGAAGTTGCGCAACGCTTGGTTGGGCTTGGGATTGGGAGCAAACTCCACCACGCTGGGTTGGGCTCCGCCAGTTCGTTGCCTACGAACAACGCGAGACGCCGTTGCGCTCGGTGCCCAGCGTCGAGCGGCCGCCGGGCGACCATTCTTGCCGGAGGTTGTGTCCGTTGTGGGAGTCCTGCGCTCATCCGCACGCGCTTGTCCCGCCGGTGACGAACCGTCTGCCTCGTACCGTACCGTTTCCGGCAAGTGCTGGCCGACCGCACGTACGGATTGAGACGAGGCGTCGAGAGAAGCGCTCGCTTTAGTTGCTGGGATCGAGCTTGACGCTTGTGGGCTTGGCGGCGGCCCAGCTTCTCTGAACTCAGCGCCAGCGATACCGGTGTTGCCGCCCGTATCAACGAGTTGCGTGATGGAGGAGAACATCGACAAAGGCCATACGCGGCTGCAAACATAGCCTGTCACTGCTGACGCAAGCACGACGATGACTGCAACAAGAGATCGTGTGCGGCGCGCAGCGGCGCCCACCGGTGGCGCGGGAGCCGCGTTTTCTGGAGCACGCATAAGCTACCGGACTTCCTCTTCAACGCTGACCCGTCATCAAGATGAGATGAGCGGGCCGTTTGACTAGGCACAGAGTGGCCGGCGGCGGTGCGATTGTAAAGAGTGCGGACGTCAGCAAGTCCTTGGAGGACGCCTTATGGGCTGGGCGTTTGCACCTCGAAGGGCAGCGGGTCCAAGAACCGGTCGAGCACGTTGCCCAACAGCCGGGAAATGTCGTTGTCGAAGCCGTTGCTCGGCAACGACCCGCAAAAGGTTATCGATCCCGTCGAGAAGACTGCGCCCTTGCCGTTTGCCGTTTCGAAAAAGGTCATGTCGGCGCGAATGAGCTCGGCCGGCGGCCGGCCGGCAGTCGTTGCCGTATGGGTCAGGTATTCCTCCGGCACAAGCGCCCAGGGCGTCTCCGGCGGGTGGTCTTCGCTCGCGGCGACGACTACGGCGTGCGCAGGCGTGCCCAGCCGCTTGTCCGTGCGATCGAGTTCGAAGCCGGCCGCCCCGTGCGCCGACAAGCCGAAATCGCCGATCTTGTCCTCGTCGATGCCGGCCAGCATCCACGCAACGCGCCGGTCCCGACGCGCCTCCGGCTTGATGCGATAGTAGGAGCCGTCGAAGGCGCCCTGCGCGGTGAAGCCCACGCCGACCAGCTCCTGCGGCGGGCGGCCGTTGCGCCGCCAGAGCCCGCCATACTCGCCGTCGAGCTGATTGTAGTACTCGCCGGCTTCCGCCGCCCAGGCCCGGATGCCGCCCTCCGCGCGGCGTATCTCGAGCAATCCGGGCTGCTCCTTCGAGAGTGCGATCTTCCAGTAGAACCCGTTGCCGCCGAGATAGCAGAACCGACCGCCACCGTCGCGATAGGCTTGCAGCGCGTCGAGCGTCTGACGCGTGTGGTACTCGGGGTGCGTTCCCGTGAGCACGACGGCATAGTCCTTCAGCGCATCGTGGCCGTCGTGATGCAGTTCCCAGTCGGTGAGCACATCGAATTCGTAGCCCTTCGCCTCCAGCCAGGACAGCAGGTGGTGATCGGCGGGGTAGTGACGCAGGCCCGACGCACGCAGCTCCTCGTGCGGATAGGTGATGTAGCCGATGCGAACATTCAGCATCGGCCGCTGCCAGGATGCGAAGCAGATGCCCGTGCGATCCGTGTGGTAGTTGTACGTCGACCAGCCGTATTCCGGGTGATCGCCTGGGTAGTGCGGATAGCCGTTCCACGCGTTGGTGTGAGCCTGCCAGTCCGCCCGCCAGGCGGGGTCGGTCAACCAGTCGAAGCGTGCGTTGTTCTGGTAGATCACGTAGGTGAACGTCGACATCAACACGGCGATTTTCGCTTGTGGCCGACCCACGGGCGGTACCACGAAAAAGGGGATGTTCTCCTTGGCATCGCCCGCTTCGAGCAGTAGCGCATAGGACCCGGACCTGAAGTCGGGCGGCACCGTCCATTCGTGCGTCGCCGGCCATCGGCAATCCACGATATCGTCATCGTGAAAATGAACGGCTGCATACTCTTCGGGCGCATGCCGCCAGCACATCTCGCGGCCGGACCAGGTCGATCCCGTGACGGCCCGCGTCGGCATGTTGTGCAGGGTGCCGTGACATCGGTTCGGGCCGACGTCGACGATCCGGGTGCCGGAGATTTCTTTCGCAAAGTCCCAGCAGGCGACCAGGCCCGGCAGCATCTCCCCTTGCGCTGCGCGTGCAATTTCGCTCGCGTCGAGGACGCGGTCGAACAACATCGGGCGCTCGATGCGCCCGTTGAACGTGCCCCGACGGCCGTCCTCCTCGGACGCCCCAATCAGGACATCGGGACCAGCAGCTGCTGATAGCCCGTCAGCGCGTATTGTCGCCATCGTCGCTCGACCGCTCGGCTGGCCGCGCAGGAGCGGCTGCTGTCCCACTGTCATCGTCGATGCCGTGGCATCCCAGGTCATCCACACGCGGGCCCATCCGCCGTCGGCCAAAGGCACGCCGGCGGATATCCTGACAGGTTCGCCATCGCTCCTGGCAACCGACGCGCACGCGCTTCCGTCCTTGGCTAGCGCCAGTCCGAACCCGCCACCGCTCCTGGAGAACGTGGTCAGGATGGGGCGAGCCTCGCCGGCAACGCGCGTCGGGCACACTGTGGCGATGATTGTCAACGATCCGAGCCCCTCGAGGGCGGCGCCGAGATTGGCCAGAGCGTAGGAGCCGGGCGCCACGCTTTGCGGCTGGCATGGCGCAATCTGGCGCGCCGTCGCATCCACCGCGACGAGGCGAATGCCGGGCCCCGCCGGGTTGGCATCGGCCGAGATCACGCGCACGATCGACGGCGGGGCGACCTCTGCGCCGGTGCCATTGGAGACATGGAAGCGGATGGTTTCTCCGGGGCGGACGGAGAGGCGATCTGTATAGCCAGCAAGCGGGGTCATGGCGATCTGCTCGGCAGCGATGGATGCCGAGCACCTTGGCCAAGCGCGGATCGACTTGCAACAAGCCCGTCTGGTCGACTTTGCCGCGCTGGGGGAAACGCCCCGCGATCGAGCGGCCATCAGGTTGCGCGACGGTCCCAGAGCGCGTCCGAGGCGATCCGCGCGCCCTCGGCCGCTGCGGCAAGCTTCAGCCACACGACTTCCTCGGCCACATATTCGCGGCCCGCGAAGGTGCCGAACCCGCAATCGGTGCCTGCGATCACGCGTTCCCGGTCGCCCACCACCGCTACGGACTCCTGCAGGCGGCGCGCAACGAGGCGCGGGTGCTCGACGAAATTGGTCGTTGTATCCAGCACGCCCGGGATCAGGAGCATCGACGAAGGCAGCGGGTGGGCACGCAAGGCTTCGTATTCGTGTTGATGGCGTGGATTGGCAAACTCGATCGACAGCGCGCCGACATTGGCCCGATAGAGTTCAGGCAGAATGCTCGCCATGGCAATGTCGTAGATGTGCGGACCATCGTTGTTGCCCCAGCACACGTGCAGCCGCACCCGATCGCGCGGAATGTCCCCGATCGCGGCGTTGATTGCCGCAACATGCAATTCCAGCTGCTTCAGGAAGGCGCGCTCGTCCAGATGCCCGAAGAACCGGTGTCGTTCCATGGCGAGGTCGGGGCTATCCACCTGCAGAACATGACCCGCTTGCCAGATCGCGCGATATTCGTTGCCGAGTGCCCTCGCCAGCGCGGTCAGATAGGCCTCGTGGCTGGCATAGTGCTGGTTGATCATCGTTGTGGCGACGATGCCCGGCGATGGCGCCGTCATGAACGTCTCGCTGAATCGCGTGCCGAGCTTGCGCAACCGTTCCGCATCCTCGCGGATCGGTGCGGCGTCGATGTACTCGACCGCGGAGATTGCGGCAGGCGCGTTGGCGACGCGGGCCGAGTGCGGGAAGCGCGCCGCCGTCTGGCGTGCGTAGCTCGGGAATTCCAGCTGATCGCGCGCCGGAGGACGCTTCGATTCCCCGCCGAAGCCGCACATGCAGCGCGGCACATAGGTCTGGAACCCGACACGCGACTGCTCGCCGTCGTTGCCGATGTCGACCCCCGCCTTGACCTGCGCCGCAATCACTCGGGCGGTGCCGGATTCAACGTGCTGGGCAAGCTCGGCCGCATCGATGGCCTCCCCGGCTTCCTGACGGATCAGAATATCGCTCAGCGTCGGACTGCGCGGCAGGCTTCCGACATGAGTCGTCAAGATCCGATCGGTGCTGGCGAGCATGCGCAAGTCCTCCCTGTCACCGAAGCCTCAGTTCGGCACCCCCTGGAATACCTCGCTCAGGATGGCGAGGCCGTTGAGGGCGCGGGGAAAGCCGCTGTAGGGAGCCGTCTGGATCACGGCTTCGATCACTTCCTCGCGGGACAAGCCGACGTTGCGGGCGGATCCGGCAAACTTTCGCAGCTGAGACTCGAGCCCCATGGCCGTGAACGCGGCAAGCGCGCAGAGCATGCGCTGCCGGCGCTCGAGGCCTGGCCGAGACCAGAGCTCGCCATAACCGTAACGGATCGCCATCGGGTAGAGGGCGCCGGTGACGGCGTTTCCGGGAGCCGCATATCCCTGTTGGGCGCGTTCGCCGTGCAGGTCCGCCATCACCTCCCGGCCTTTGCGGTCGAGCATCTCCTCCGTGTCGCTGGACGGCGGCTCGCTCGGTACGCCGAGGCCGCGCGCCGAAAACACCTCCTGCGCCACGGCGGCCGAAGTCTCCGTCGTGACGAATCCGGCGTAGAGCCCGACCTGCACGAATACCTCGACGATGTTGCGGGGCGTAAGCCCCAGGTTGAGGGCGGCGCCGACCATCGGCTTCAGTGCGGCGAGGCGCTGCAGAATGCTGAGCACGGCGAGGCTGCAGATGGCGCGATCTGCGAGGGCGAGATTGGGCCGCCCCCAGACGCCCCCGTGCACCGCCTCGGCCATCAGGTCGTCGAAACCAGGCACCGGCGAGGGCAGGGCTTCGAGACCGAGCCGCCGCGCGATGTCTTTGCCTTGTTGCCGCAACACATCGCGGGACATGGGATCTCCTGTGCAAGATCAAGCAGCCGCAGGGGCGAGCAGGTCGAAAATGCGCTCGTCGATCGTCGAGCGTGAGCCGCTTGGATGAATCGATTGGATGCAGACGTGATCCGCGCCAGCGTCCCAGAACAGCTGGATGCGCTTGCGGATGGCGCCTTCATCCCCCCAGGCGACATTGGCGTCGACGAAGCGATTGGAGCCGCCGCCGGCAAGGTCGTCGTCGGTGAAGCCAAGACGGCGCCAGTTGTTGGCGTAGTTCTCGAGTTGGATGTAGGTCGAAAGCGCGGTGCGCGCGGCGGTGCGCGCCTTGGCCGGATCGGTCTCGAGCAACACCATCAGCTCCGGGCACAGAAGCTTGGGCCCCAGGATGCGTCGTGCCTCGGCGGTGTGCTCGGGGGTCACGCAATAGGGATGCGCCCCATCCGCCATCTCGGCGGCAAGCGCCAGCATCCTCGGCCCGAGCGCCGCGAGCACGGTCTGGGGTGGCTCGGATGGCGGCGGGGCCTGAAAGGGGGCGGCACGCATCGCCTCGAGGTAGGCCCGCATCGTCGGCACCGGCGGCCCATAGGTGTGGCCGCGCAGGTCGGAGACCAGTGGCCTGTGCGAGACGCCCAGTCCAAGCAGAAATCGGTTGCCGGACTGCTCGTTGAGGCCGCGCTGCGCGTTCGCCATGGCCGTGGCATCGCGCGCATAGATGTTGGCGATGCCGCTGGCGATAACGAGGCTCGAAGTTCCGGCCAGCAGCCAGGCCGCGTTGACGAGGACGTTGCGGCCCCGGCTTTCCGGCGTCCAGAGGGCCTTGTAGCCGCGCTTCTCGGTGCGCTGGGCGAAGGCCAGCGCGTTGGCCGCTGACAGTCCGTCGAGGCCGGCCCACACGCCGAGCTTGCCTAGCTGCATGGGTCTGCTCCTGTTCGATCTCGCCGCGGCGCGCGCTCCCTTATCGCACGATGTCGCCCGGTTGCGCTCGGGGAAGCTCAATCACGACATTACCGATAGCCTGCCCGGACTCGACCAACTCGTGCGCCGCCGCGATCTCGCGCAAGGGGAGCCGCCGAGCGATCCGGGGCTTGAGCATGCCCCGCTCCAGCAGGGCCACGATCGTGGCCGTTCCAGCCTCGCGAATGGCGCGCGGCATGTTCACGCCCTGCACGAAGTGCAACCGCACGCCCTTGAGCCCGAAGGCGTAGTAAGGCAGCACCGGCTCGCGCACGCGCGTCGAGGAATAGGACGCCACCGTGCCGTTCTCGGCAATCACCGCCGCATCGATGCTGACGTTGGCACCGAAGTCCACCTCGACGATGCGCTCGACCCCGGCGCCGCCGGTGATCTCCATGACACGAGCGGCGACGTCGTCGCGTGTGTAGTCGATCGTGTGATCGGCCCCCGCGGCCCGGGCAATGGCAGCCTTCTCGGGGGAGCTCACCGTGGCGATCACGGTGGCGCCGCTCCAGCGCGCCAGCTCGATTGCCACCACGCCGACGGCCCCAGCGCCACCCTGCACCAGCACCACCTGGCCCGAGACCGGACCGTCCGACAGCGTGGCATGGTATGCCGTGAAGGCCGGCACGCCGAGGCAGGCGCCCTCCGCCAGCGACAAGGTCCCGGGTAGTGGGACGACATTGGCTTGCTGCACCGCGACGTACTCTGCCGCCGTCCCCTCGCCGGGCCGCGTCGAGCCGGCGCGATAGACGAACACGCGGTCCCCGACCTTAGCGCGGTCCACGCCGGGCCCGAGGGCCGCAACCGTGCCGGCGCCGTCGCTGTGGGGCACGACACGCGGCGCGTACATGGCGGAGCCAAGCCAACCCGACCTACGCTTCGTATCGTGCGGATTGACACCCGAGGCCTCGATCTTGATCAAAACCTCGCCATGTCCGGGCTCCGGCATCGGCAGCTCGCCCCGCCTCAGGACCTCGCGGGCGGGGCCCATCCGCTCGTACCAGGCGGCCTGCATCGTGGCACTCTTGCCAGTCATTGCGACCTCTGCCCTCGAGCGAATCAGCGGTTTGAAATTTGGTGGGCGCTAAACGAGGTACTCATCGATATCCTCGCCAGCTTCCTGTTTTCGTTTGAGCCAATTCGGCATACGCCCCCGACCGGACCATGTCTCCCGGGTCACGGGGTCTCGGTACTTCACGACAGCTTCTTGAGGACCACCTGGGCTCGCGCGGTTGCCGTTTGCCGTCGCTTGTTGGGCGTGCGCGGTGGTCGGCAAAACAACCTCGTCAACCTCCCGCTTCAGGTAAGCGACGTTGTTGCCGTTGACGCTGACCAGCTCCCATCCCTCCGCACCGGCGGCATTGAGCACATCGAGCTCGCTGCCTTGGGGCGGATGCAGGTTCAGGAAGAGCTTTCGGTATTCCCACTCAGCCACGGGTCACATCTCCTCCAACACCGCGCCACGCTCAGGGGCCGGTCAAACTGCCCTGAGCCTACATCCGACCGGCACAAGCGCCAACGCGGCCAAAGGACCCCTCCGAACCGTCCCAAGACTCACGGTGAACCGCCAAGAGCCGGCACCTCATCCCGAAGCTGTCGTTTCAGGACCTTACCATTGGCGTTGCGCGGCAGCGGATCGGTGCGGAAGGTGAAGGTGTCGGGAACCTTATAGTCGGCCAGCATCGCGGCGCAGTGCCGTGCGAGCTCTTCGGCGGCAACGCCCGTGCGCTTTGTGCAGACGACCGCGTGGGCGCGCTCGCCGAGCACGGGGCAGGGCCTGGCGATCACCGCGGCCTCGACGATTTCGGGATGGGTCATGAGAGCGTTCTCGACCTCGATGGTGTAAATCTTGTAGCCGCCGCGGTTGATCATGTCCTTCTTGCGGTCGAAGACGCGTACGTAGCCTTCCGCATCGACCGATCCGATGTCACCTGATCGCCAGAAACCGGCGTCAAAATACTCGCGCGTCGCTTCAGGGTCGTTCCAGTAGCCGCTCACGACCATCGGGCCCCGCAGCCAAATCTCACCCTCCGCGCCGCGCGGCACCTCGCGGCCGGCGTCGTCCATCACCAGAACCTCGCCGCAGGGGACGGCGCAGCCGACGCTGTCGCGCCGTGCCGCCGTCTCGGCCGGAGGCATCATGGTGGCAGGCGAGGTGGTCTCGGTGGCGCCGTAGGCGTTCATGAGCTGAAGGCGCGGTAGCTTCTGCGCCAGGCGCTCGATGGTGGCTGTCGCCATCGGCGCGCCACCGAAGCCGCCGAGACGCCAGGCGGAGAGGTCTGCCGCTTCAAACCCCGGTTCGAGCAGGCAGAGATTGTACATCGCCGGCACCATAAGTGTTTGCGTCATGCGCTCGCGTTCCGCGATCGCGAGGAAGTCTGCGGCCTTGAAGGTGCGCATGACGATGAGCGTGCCGCCGGCGTGCATCATGGCGGCGATCGACGCGACCAGGCCGGTGACGTGGCTCATCGGCACGGTGAGGACCGCCCGGTCCTTTTCGGTCAGGCCCATGCAAATCCGATAGTGCATGGCCGAATGAGTGATGCCGAGATTGGTCAGCATGGCACCCTTGGGTCGGCCGGTCGTGCCCGACGTGTAGAGGATGATGGCGGTATCCTCCTCACCGACAGCGGCTGGGGGAGGGGCCGCCTCGTCGCCACAGCTGCGGAAGTGGGGATCGAGTCCGCCGTTGGCCGTGCCCGCTAAGACGGCTATGCGGTGCTGGAGTTCAGGCGTCACCGACGCAGCGGGAAGCCGGTCGGCCAGGTCGGCCTCGTACACCAGCGCCTTGGCTCCACAATGCGCGAGCATGTACGCAAGCCCCGGCGTCTGCTCGCGGATGCCAATCGGGACGGCAATCGCGCCGAGCCGCAGCGCTGCGAACAGCATAACCGGGAAGGCGACGTCGTTGCCGAGCAGAAGCGCCACACGATCGCCGGGTCCGATGCCTCTCGCCGCAAGGCCGGTGGCGACGCGCTCCACCAGGCGCTCGAGGTCGCGATAGGTCAGACGTGCATCGCCGCACACGATCGCCTCGCCCAGGGGATTGGCGGCGGCGGTCCGCTCGAGCAGCGCATAGGCGCTCCTCGGGCGGGTCGCAAAGCAGCGCACGACGCGGCCGTCGAAATGCGCCTCCGAGCGGATCGGCGGCACCCGGCCCAGCCACGCCGACGGCGGCTCCATCATGGCCTCACCTCACCTCTCACCTCGCCTGGGCTCACCCCCGGTTGCGATCGCAGCAAGCTTGCCTTGCAGGAATGCTCGGTTGACATCGCGCAAACCGTCATCGACAGTCTGCCCAACCATACAAACAGCGCATCAAGGAGGAAATCGATGAAGCGTCTCGGGCTTGGGCTATTTGCTGCGGCTTTGCTGGTCGGCGGACCTGCCGCAGCGCAAGGTACCATCAAGGTCGGCGTACCGATGCCGCTTTCCGGTCCGGCCGCTCTGTATGGCGAACCTGCCGTCAAGGGCGCGCGCATGTTCGTCGAGGAACTCAACGCCGCAGGCGGGGTGCTCGGCAAGAAGATCGAGCTGGTGGTGCGTGACAGCAAGGCGTCGGCGGACGAGGCCGTGCGTGTGTCGCGCGAAATGATATTGAAGGAGTAGGTGCAGTTCTTGGTCGGCACGCTGACTTCCGCTGAAGGCCCTGCCGTCTCCACGATCGCCAAGGAAAACAAGATCGTCTTGATCGCCCCCATTCCGAAGACCGATCAGCTCACCTCCGACAAGAATCTGCACCCCTACGTCTTCCGCACGGCTGCCAACACGACGATGGAAGGGCGCTCGGCGGCCGAGATCATCGCCAAATGGACGGACGTGAAGAAGGTTGCCACCATCGCCCATGACTATGCCTACGGCCAGGACGTGGCCAAGTCCTTCGTCGAGCACATCAAGAAGCTGCGGCCCGACATGGAAATCGTCGACCAGCAGTGGCCCAAACTCGGCGAAGCCGACTACACACCCTTCATCAACGCCCAGATGGCCAAGAAGCCCGAGGCTGTTTTCTCCGCCATGTGGGGCGGTCATTTCGTGACCTGGGCCAAGCAAGCCAAGCCCCTCGGTTTCTTCGACCTCGTCAAGAACAAGGTCGTCAATGGCGGCGAGGCCGGCTCGGTGGAAGCTGTCCGCGCGCTAGGGCCCGATTATCCGTTCGGCATCTACGGCAACAGCTACGACCTCGCCTCCTATGAAGGTCAGTCGGAAACGCACAAGAAGTATATCGACCGCATCAAGGCATTCACCAAGGAGGACCCTCCCTCGACGTGGCCCATCACTGTCTACGTGGCCATGCAGTTCCTGGTCGAAGGCATCAAGAAGGCCGGCTCGACCGATAGCGACAAGGTCGCGAAGGCCCTGCTGGACCTCACGATCGAAGCGCCGTTCGGCAAGCAAACTCTGCGCGCGTCCGATCACCAGGCCGACCGCGGCCAATTCTACGGCAAGATGGTGAAAGGCCCGGATGGGAACGCGATCATGACCGAGGTGCGGTACGTCGATCCCAGGCCGTTCATGTGACCTTTCGATAGCCTCGTAAATGCGCCGTTCGTCAGGCCGGACGGCGCATTTTATATGAACCGGCCAGTTGGGGACCGAGCCGATGGGGACCAACCCTTGACGTGCCAAATGCCAGCCACGCCCGAGCACGCGCCGCATGTCTGAGCTGCTCGATCCCTTTTTCCTGCTGGGTCAGCTGCGCTCGGGCCTCACCACCGCGATGTTCCTCTTTCTCATCGCGTCAGGCCTGTCGCTGATCTTCGGCGTCTTGAAGATCATCAATTTCGCGCACGGCTCTCTTTACATGATCGGCGCCTACATCGCCTGGAACATCACAGTCATCGTCGGGCGCACCTCGATCGGCTTCCTGGGCGCGGTCGTGGTGGCATCCGTTAGCGTCGCCGTCCTCGGCGGGCTCGTGGAGCGCTTCCTGCTCCGCTACATGTACCGGCGCGAGGAGCTCTATCAGCTCCTCTTCACGTACGCTCTGGTGCTGATCTTCTCGGACGCCTGCAAGTACATCTGGGGCACCCAGCCGCACTCGGTGTCCCGGCCGCCGATTCTGTCGGGAAGCTTCGACTTCTACGGCGTACGCTTTCCGCACTACGATCTCTTCATCATCCTGCTCGGGCCGCTGATTGCGCTCGGCTTCTGGGCGGTTCTCAACCGCACGAGCTATGGGCGCATCATCCGCGCCGCGGCGCTCGACCGCGAGATGCTGGGCGCACTCGGCACCAACGTGTCCTCGCTCTATACCGGCATGTTCATGCTCGCAGCGTTCCTCGCCGGCCTCTCGGGCGCGCTCGTCTCGCCGATCAAGAGCGTGGTGCCGGGAATGGACATCGAGATCATTATCGAGGCCTTCATCGTCGTCGTCATCGGTGGGCTCGGCTCCCTGTGGGGCACGCTACTGGGCTCCCTCATCTACGGCCTGACGCTGGCCTTCGGCATCCTGATCTTCCCGCGCTTCTCGATCTTTGCCGCGTTCGTGATCATGGCCGTCGTGCTGATCGTGCGGCCGTGGGGCCTATTGGGGAGGCCAGTCAAGTGACTAGCGCGGTCCTGCCCCGGCGCATCCCCTGGACGCTCGTGCTATTCCTGATCCTCGCCCTGATCCCGGCGCTGGGTTCGCGCTACTACACCTTTCTGGCGACCGACATCGTCATCTTCGCCATGTTCGCGACCAGCCTGAACCTGCTGCTGGGCGTCACCGGCCTCGTGCCCTTCGGCCACGCCGCCTACTTCGGGGTCGGTGCCTATGTGTGCGCGATCTTCATGAAGGACTTGGGCCTGCCGTTCCTGCTGGCGTGGCTGCTCGGCGGCGTCGGCGGTGCACTGTTTGCAGCCATCTTCGGCTTCTTCTGCGTGCGCCTCACCTCGGTCTACTTTTCGATGCTGACCATGGCGTTCGCCCAGATCGTGTGGGCCATCTGCTTCAAGTGGAACGACGTGACGGGTGGCGAGCAGGGTTACCCCAACGTGCCCATGCCCAGCATGGCCTGGCTCGATTGGATCCCGTGGGTCGGGGACTTGAAGATCGACCACAAGTTCTTCTACCTGACCCTGCTCCTGGCGGCCTTGTCGATCGCCGCCATGCGGCGGATCGTGCACTCGCCGTTCGGCCGCATGCTCACTGCCATCCGCGACAACACCGAGCGGACCCAGTTCATCGGCATCAACGTGCGGCTCTACCAGCTGATCGTGTTTTCGCTGGCCGGGGGGTTTGCCGGCCTGGCCGGCGGGTTGTTCGGCATCTTCAATCGGGGCGTGTTTCCCGACTTCTGCTACTGGCCGAAATCGGCCGAGGTGCTGATCATGACCATTCTTGGCGGCATCCATAACTTCTGGGGTCCCTCGGTCGGGGCCGCGATCATCATCTTGCTCAACCAGTACATCGTCTCCCACACCGAGTACTGGCCCTTCGTGCTCGGTGTGATACTGCTCGTCTTGCTGTTTGCCTTCCCCGGGGGCGTCGTTGGCGCCCTCAACGGACTTGCCCGACGCGTGCGGGCCCTCGTCAGAGGGCAGGCGTGATGCTCGAGTGCCGCAAGCTTCGCAAGACGTTCTCAGGCTTTGTCGCCACCAACGATGTAAGCTTGACCGTCGAGACCAGATCCATCACCGCCGTCATCGGGCCCAACGGTGCCGGCAAGTCGACCCTTTTCAACGTGATTACCGGCCACTTGGAGCCCGACAGCGGGGAGGTGATCCTTGAAGGCCGCAACATCACGGCGGTTCCCCCGCACAAGCTCTGCGGGATGGGGATAGCGCGGTCCTTCCAGCGCACCAACATCTTCTCCAAGCTCACCGTGTTCGAGAACATTCAAGCCGCCTTCATCGCCCACGGCGGCAAGGGCCTTGACATGTGGGGGGTGTCCGAGCGCCAGTTCCGCGACGAGACCTGGCAGATGATCGAGCAGCTGGCCCTGCAGGACATCGCCCATGCGATCGCGGGCGAGATCAGTCACGGCGCGCAGAAGCAAGTGGAGCTCGGCATCGCGCTCGCCGGCAAGCCGCGCATGCTGCTGCTCGATGAGCCGACCGCCGGCATGAGCGCCCAGGAGACGCACGAATCGATCCAGTTGCTCGCCCGCATCGCCAAGGAGCAGGGCCTAACCCTGCTCTTCACCGAGCACGACATGGAGGTCGTCTTCTCCATCGCGGACAAGATCGCGGTCCTTCATCAGGGCGCCATCATCGCCACCGGCCTGCCGGACGAGGTACGTCGTAACGCGGAGGTGCGCCGCGTTTACCTTGGGGGAGGAAAACATTGACGGCGCTGCTCGAGGTCGAGGGCATCCATACCGCCTACGGCACGAGCCGCGTGCTGTTCGGCATCAGCCTCGACATTCAACCGGGCGAGTGCGTGTGCCTGCTCGGCCGCAACGGGGTGGGTAAGACCACCACCATGCGCTCGATCATGGGGCTGACGCCGCCGTCGCAGGGTCATGTGCGCTTCAAGGGTCGCGACATCACCGGCGCGCCGCCCTATCGGCTTGCGCGCCGCGGTATCGGCTATGTACCGGAGGACAGGCGCATCTTTCCCGAGCTCACGGTCTGGGAGAACCTCGATGTGGCCGCGCGCTCCGCCAACCGGCCGGGGGCGTGGACAGTGGACACGGTCTCAGGCCTCTTCCCGAAGCTTGGCGAGCTCATGGACCGCATGGGCGGCGTGCTCTCGGGCGGCGAGCAGCAGATGCTCACGATAGCCCGTACGCTGATGGGCAACCCCGAGCTGCTGATGCTCGACGAGCCATCGGAGGGATTGGCGCCGGTGATCGTCGAGAACCTGCTCGATCAGGTGAAGCGCCTCAAGCGCGAGGGCCTGACCATCCTGCTCGCCGAGCAGGGGGTCGATTTCTCGCTTTCGCTGGCCGACCGGGTGTATGTTCTGGAGAAGGGCGCAGTGCGCTTTTCCGGACCCGCGGCGCAGCTCAGGGACGATGCCGCGCTGCGCAACAAGCTGCTCGCACTCTGAGCCCACTGCAAGGAGGAGACTGCCATGCCGTTCGTCAACATCCGCATCCTCAAGGGCCACCCGCAGGAGCGCAAGGATGAGATCGCGCGCCGCGTCACCGAGACCATCAGCGAGGTCGCCAAGCTGCCCAAGGAAGCCGTGTGGGTGGTGTTCGAGGACGTGACGGCGGACGACTGGTACGTCGGCCAGTCGCGAGTGAGCGAGCTGCAAAAGAAGGCCGCCCAATCGGGAGCCAAATCGTGAGTGGGGTCGAGATCCGCGACAAGCGGTTCGAGAGCGTGGTCGGCCGTTCGGTCGAGTTCGACCGACTGGCCACCGGCTGCATCTTCACGGAAGGGCCGCTGTGGCACCGGCGCGAGAACTATCTTCTCTTCAGCGACATGCCGGGCGACCACCTGCGCCGCTGGAGCGAAAAGGACGGGGTGAGCACCTTCCGCAAGCCGTGCCACAAGTCGAACGGCCTCGCCTGGGACCTGCAGGGCCGGCTCATCGTCTGCGAGCATGCCACGAGCCATCTCACGCGCACCGAGCCCGACGGCAAGACAACGGTGCTCGCCAGCCATCACGACGGCAAGGAACTCAACAGCCCCAACGATGTGGTGGTGAAGAGCGACGGCGCCATCTACTTCTCCGACCCGACTTATGGCCGCAAGGAGCACTTCGGCGTGCCGCGCGAGCCGCAGCTGGCCTTCCGCGGCGTCTATCGTGTGGCCCCCGACGGCAAGACGCTCACCTTGCTGGCCGACGACTTCGGGCAGCCGAACGGGCTGTGCTTCTCGCGCGATGAAAAGACACTGTTCGTCAACGACACCGACCGGCAGCACATCCGCGCCTTCGACGTGAAGCAGGACGACACGCTCGCCAACAGTCGGATCTGGGCGAAGACGGTCGGCGACGGCGCCGGCGCGCCCGACGGCATGAAGATCGACAGCGCCGGCAATCTCTATTGCTGCGGGCCGGGCGGCATCCACGTGTTCGCGCCGGACGCAAGCTGCCTCGGGGTGATCAAGGTGCCGGAATACACGGCCAACTTCTGCTGGGGCGACGGTGACTTGAAAAGTCTGTTCATCACCGCCTCGACGTCGGTCTACCGCATCCGCGTCGCCGTTCCCGGCACGCCACAGATGAAGTAGGCATCGACTGGCCCGAAGCGGGTGGGCGGGGCGGGGTCCCGCAGCCCGTTTGGGTCATTGGGGTCAAGCGTCGCTCTCGATGCTCAGCGCCCCGATCCGCGGATGCAATTCCTGGCGCGAAGCTCTGCGATCTCTTCTTTCGAGAGGCCGGCTTCCGCCAGGACCTCTTCGGTATGCGCGCCAAGCTCCGGCGATGGATGGCGCAAACGCGCCGGTGTGTCCGACAGCTTCACCGGAAACCCCACCATGCGCACTATGCCACGCGGTCCATGATCGACCTCGATCACCATGTCCTGCGCCTTCACTTGCGGATCCTCGAATACCTCGGCGACCGAGAGAACCTTCCCGCACGGCACGCCCGCAGCGTTGAGCCGTTCGATCCAATATTCCTGAGTATCGATCGACAATCTCTGATTGACGAGCGCATTGAGCTCGAGGCGCGCCGCGCGGCGTTGCTCGGTCGTTTGCAGGTCCGGCCGGTCGAGGAGGTCGGCGAGCCCCAGCTCCTTCATGAAGCGCGCCAGGATCTCGGGCGTCGCTGGCGCAACGGCAATGTGGCCGTCCTTCGCCCGGAAAAGGCCGTATGGCGAGGCGATCGCGTGATCGTTGCCGTTGCGCTCCGGCGTCCGCCCCGTCGAGAGATATTCGGATGCGAGGTACGCCAGCATTGAAACCATGCCGTTGACCATCGCCGCCTCGACGCGCTGGCCGCGCCCTGTGAGCTCCCGTGCGCGAATCGCGTTGACGACACCGAACGCGCAGTAGAGCCCGGCGACGAGATCCGTGATCGGGGCCCCGGTGCGCATGGGGGCGCCATCCTTCTCGCCCGTCGTCGCCATGAAGCCCGACATCGCCTGGGCGATGAAGTCGAACGACGGCCGGTCCGCATAAGGGCCCGTCGAGCCGTAGCCGTTGATCGAGGCCACGATGAGCTTCGGGTTGATCTCCTCGAGCCGCGCCTCTGTGAAGCCCATCTCGGCGAGCACGCCCGGCCGGAAGTTCTCGGCCAGCACGTCGGCGCCCTCGAGCAGCCTCGCCAGTACGGCCTTGCCTTCGTCTTTGCGCAGATCCAGCACCACCGAGCGCTTGTTGCGGTTGCAGCTCGCGAAGTACCAGGAGAGGCCGTTCACCACCTCGCCCTGGGCACGGATCGTGTCGCCCTGCGGCGTCTCGATCTTGACGACGTCGGCGCCCATGTCGGCGAGCAGCATGGTCGCGAACGGGCCGGAGAGCACGCGCGTCAGGTCGATGACGCGGATGCCGGCGAGGGGTTGGATGTTCATGGGCGTTGGGTTCTCGAGCAGAAGGTCGTATGGCCGCCAAGACCGCCCGCCATAGCAGCGAGCGGCGCCTGCTAGGGGAGGCGGATCTCCATGCCGTCGTAGGCGACCTCCCAGCCGGCGCGTTCGACAACGGCGCGCTCCGGCCCATCCTCGCGCAGCACGGGGTTGGAGTTGTTCATGTGCACGTAGATGCGCCGCTCGACGTCCAGCGCCGCGAAGGCCGCCATCGATCCTTCCGGGCCCGCCATGGAGATATGGCCCATGCGGGCACCGGTCTTGTCCGAGAGGCCTTGGGCGATCATCTCGTCATCCGTGTAGAGCGTGCCGTCGAAGAGGACCAGCGGCGCGCCCTTTAGGCGCCGGCCAAGGTCGGCGTCGACAGCGGCGCAGCCCGGGATGTAGTGGAAGGCCGCGCCGGTGGCCGGGTCGCTCACCTTCAGGCCGATGCTGTCGCCCTCGCGCGTGCCGAAGGCGGGGCCGGCGCCCTCGAGGTACAGCGCCACCTTGCCCGGCACGGCGTAAGGCTCGACGACCAGCGCGCCTGCCACCTCGATCGCCTGGCCGAGCGCCAGGGCGACTCGCCGCACGGCCTGGGGGTTCAGCACGTTGAAGATGCTGTTGGCCGCCAGCGCGTCGAGCACGCGCGTCGAGGCGTAAAGGCTGAAGAGGATGCCTTCGCGCAGGCTGAGAAGCCCGGCCACATGATCGACATCGCCGTTGGTCAGCACCACGGCG
>Ga0111538_10005399_pt1 | contig 17481 bp, 30 predicted proteins | sample SoiMethybrSBSTD1_FD_79669 | JGI IMG/M metagenome (GOLD analysis project Ga0111538, IMG submission 79669) | Bulk soil microbial communities from a Populus tree surrounding site in Tennessee, USA - Soil MetaG P. TD hybrid SBSTD1 (version 2)... | ecosystem: Environmental > Terrestrial > Soil >...
CAGGCGTCCGGGACGCCTACGACGACGACGACTGGCCCAGAGACGGGCGGGAGGCCCGTTTGCCCTGGTCAGAGAGCTGGCGAGGGAGAGCTGACGGGGAGACTCGAACTCCCAACCTGCTGTGTATCGCCGGGCACTGGTCAACGTTGCGCATTGTCTGTCATTAGTGCCTCTGACAAGGGCAGGAGCACCAGCTCTCAACTTTTGAGAGTTCCGTTGATAGTCGTTATTCAGCATCGTTAACTGGGGGTTTCCTGGGGCTTTCCGTACCCTCGCGTTATGGGAAGGCCAGGCCTTCCGCTTGGTACAGCGGGAGCAGTGCGGACGTATCGAATCGCTGCGGGCTGGAAAGCAAGGACCCTGTATCGAGACTACGACGGCGAGGTCCGAGATATAGAGCGCTGGGGCAAGACGAGGGGCGCTGCTGAACGATCGTTACAGGTTGCGATTCGTGATCGTTCTCGGAACGAAGGGGATGCCGAGATCACATCCGAGACCCGGGTTAGCGTCCTCGCCGAAGTGTGGTTCCGGTACTTGTCGGAGCAGGACCGCTCGATCACCACGCTCCAGCAGTATCGCTATCGCCTGGACCGGCAGATCCTTCCCGTTCTCGGCGGCCTTCGCGTGCGGGAGCTGACGCCGGGGATCGTCGACCGGCATCTGCGACTGATGGCCGCGAGGCATGGGCCAGCGGCGGCCAAGACGTGCAGATCGATCGTTTCGGGCTTGTGCGGACTGGCAACTCGCCACGGTGCGCTCATGTCGAATCCGGTGAGGGACGCGGCGCGTATCGCGCAGCCGAAGCGCCAACCTCGGGCACTCACCCTCGCGGGAGTTCCGGGCCAAGTTCCCCAAGGGCGCCGGCACGCTGCCCTGCATTCTTGTTTGGCCCACTCCCGAGCGGGACGCAGCAGGGAAAGCGACGTGGCCGAGCTGGATTGAATACGACCTCGTAGAGACCGGCTCAGAACGTAACGGCGGGGCCTGCAATGTCCACTACGGGCAGACCAACACTCAGACCGGCCCGCATCACTTTGACGGCGTCCTGAGCCAGTGGCACATCTACTCCTGCGAGCTTTCTCAGGTGGGCGTGGTCTTCCGCCTCGACGGCAACGTCGTCAAGCAGCTCACCCAAAGCAACGTCATCTCCCAGCACCCGCACCGTTTGGGCATCCAGCTCGACGTATCGAGCGACGGTCGTACTGGACCCGATACTGAGATGCTCATCGACTGGGTACGAGTGTCCAAGCTCAAGTGACCTGCCAAGGCTGCGGAACAGACCAAGACGTCGAGACCTACCAGTTCGACATCGACCTGCCCATGATCAACGCCTGCCAGCTCTGCATCATGTGCCTCACTGATCCAAAGCTCGCCGATCATCTCGGCATCCCAGATCCGTGGGCTGAGAGCCGGTCAGAGCAGGTCACTCCCGCCGATGACTCCGAGTGGCACAGTTTCAGCCAATGAAAGTCATCGTTTACCGCAGCAAGGATCGGGACTACCGGTGGTCGCTCCGTTCCGACAATGGCGAAGTGATCGCGGATTCAGGCGAGGGCTACCGGCGTAAGAGCTACGCGATCAAGAAGGCGGCGGAGCTGTTTCCCAACGCCGAGCTCGTGATCGATGAGTCGTAACCCGGCATTTACAGGAACTTTTCTTCGCGCTGCGAGGGTTGTTCTGGACGAGTGATGCGAGGAGCGTGAGTGGTCGATGCCAGCAGACCCGATTCCAGAGGACGAGGATCCGGAGATCGACAACGGGACGCTTTCTGACGTCATCCGTAAGCCGACACGAACGGCCGGCGATCTGTCCGAGGTTGCTGACAGCTCAGCTGGGATCACCACGGAGGACGTCGCTCGTGATCTTGAATCCGTCGCTTCCCGGTCACGGACTCAAACCGACAGTGAGCTGTTCCAAGAACTACTCCGGCGGGTCGAGCGCATCGAGCGGCATCTCGGAATTTCAAGCGCCGACCACGATGTCGAGTAGCAGCTATCCCATGCTTGGGTGATCCGGACAATTGAGTCCACACACGCAGTTCCAGCACCAGCGAGGAGCGTGAGAAGTCGATGTCGTCGGAGTTCGGTACAGGTCGGGTCGATCGTCCCCCGGGTACGGGCAGCGTCAGCAGTCAGCCCCTCGGTTCCCGCTCGAAACAACGGCCTTCCAGTGATGAGTCAGATATTGACAGTCCAATTACGCCGCAGAGTGCGGAGGAGCCAACTGTTTCGGAGCCTGGGCCGGTGTCCAGTGGGGAACGCCTGGGCCGGGTTAGGTCGCTTCTTGTTGAGAAGCTAATCGAGCGGCCACCAGGTCAGACATCCCAGAGATCTGCACAATTTGGACGCAAAAGACCGACCGATCAACCCAAAGACTCTTCGGCCCCGGAGGACTGATCAGCAACAGTCATGTGATCACTAATCTGTGGTGATCATGGCTGGTGAGCATTGGCACACGACCGAATGACGGTCTTCTTCGGTCAGCGATGGGATGCGCCGATCCTTGACTTTGCGCGGTCAGCACCAACACCGGTCGGCGTGGTGTGTTACCTCTGCGACCGTCCCATCCATCGGGGTGATCAAGGCTTCATCCGTCCGTTGATCACGGAGAACGGCCCGGGTGGAAACTTTCCTGTTCACCGCGGCTGCGACATGGCAGTCACGATCGGTCATCTCTTCGGCATTTGCAGCTGCACACGCTGGGACGACATCTACGACCGTGGCCAGGAGCTGATTCGCAGGGACGATGCCGGGCTTCTCAAAGTCCATGAACCGGTGATCAGCCCATGAGTGTTCCAGTCGTCCAGTGCAGGGCAACATCTCGTACTGGCAAGCAGTGCAAAAACAAGGCAATCCCTGGTGGGGCGGTGTGCCGATTTCACGGTGGCGCGAGTCCACACGTCGCTTCGAAAGCCGCCGTACGAGCGGAGGTTTTCAACTGGGGGCTGGGTGACACGACTGTCGATCCAGGCGAGACCCTGCTCCGCCTCGTCACCCAGTCAGCCGCCCGAGCTGAGCGTTACGCCCTGTTGCTCGAAGAGGCATACGAAGCTGCAGAACGTCTGAAGCGATCCTTCGACGCGGGCGCACTTGAGATCGACGACAGCAAAGAGATGGCGAAGACGGCGCGTGAAGATCTTGATCGCATCTTCAACACTGGCGGCGTTGCTGCCCTTGTCGGCAACACATACGGCGCTGCAAAAGATGTCGGCGTCTATGTGACCGGCGAAGCGATCAGAGGACTTGCCGATCTTGAAGCGAAGGAGCGGGAACGTTGCGCGAACTTCGCCACCAAGGCGGTCGCCGCCGGCCTGGCCGAGCGCACCGTACGAGTGGCCGAACGACAAGGCCAGTTGATGGTGGAGATGGTTCAAGCGGCGCTGCGAGAAGTTGATCTTTCGCCGGAACAGGCCTCGGCGTTCAAGGCTGCTTTGGCTAGGCAGGCGAGAGAACTGACAACTACGCCTAACGCTTGATCAGAACACAGCTCGCCATTTCCCCGCGCCTTCTTCGAGTAGACCTCGGCTCTTCATGTTGGCGATCAGACGCGAGCAATCGTCAGCGTAAAGATCAGGTAGCTCGGTTGCTATGCCCCTGAGTAGATCGAATTCTTCGATCCAGACCTTGTAGATGCTGCCTCCTTGCGCGAGGCGACCTAACACGTCAAACACTGCCAACTCATACCTATGCAGATACCTGAATCGGCTTGCCAATTCCGCAATAACGCCAGCGGCGACGGCGAACGGAACGTCATGGGATACAAGGTCAGTCAGAGCCGTAGCTGCCGCCGTAAGGGTCGGATTGCCCCAGTCGCCAAGCGTTATGAAGAGCGGAAAATGCGGGATCGCGGCACCAATGGAACCGGGCCGTTGAAACCGCATCCACGTTGGCCCACCAAGCTTTTCAATGAGACCCACGAAGCGGTCAAGCGCTTCGTGATCCCTTTCCAGCGCGTCAAGAATTGTGGCGATTTGGACGCGTTCTTCGTCCTCGCTGTCCATATCTGCGGTGTCGTCGCCGGTCATGGAGGACATCCTCGCAGCGAACCGCAGGTCAGACTGTGTAGTACGTGACCTCTGTCCCCACCCTCGCCTGGCAGACATTCGCTGATCTGCTCGACCCTCCAGAGAACCCGTACGTCCGGGATCCGGTGGGATGGGTGAGCGATCGGCTTGGTGAGTTTCTCTGGAGCAAACAGCGCGAGATCGCCGAGGCTCTGGTCGAACATCGCTACGTGGCCGTGAAGTCGGCCCACGACACCGGGAAAAGCCACGTCGCCTCGCGCATCGTGGCCTGGCACCTTGACACGCAGAGCGATCCGTTTGCGACCACGACTGCGCCGACCACTAAGCAAGTTCATGCCATCTTGTGGCGCTACCTCGGTCAGGCGCATCGGAAGGCCAAACTCGACGGCCGGATCACGCTCGACGACGAGTGGTACACCGGCCCGGGTGGTAAGGAGCTAGTTGCCTACGGCCGCAAGCCGGCTGACACCGATCAGGCAGCCTTCCAGGGCATCCACGCTCTCCATCCATTTGTTCTGGTGGATGAAGCGTGCGGAGTGCCGAAGTCGATCTTCGATGCCGTGGATTCGTTGGCCACCAACCAGAACGCCCGGGTGCTTGCCATTGGGAACCCAGACGACCCCGCCAGTCACTTTGCTCAGATTTGCAAACCCGGTTCGGGATGGCACGTCATCACCGTGTCGGCTTTCGACACCCCGGCGTACACCGGAGAGAAGGTCCCCGAGGAGCTACTGCCACTGCTCGTCTCACCGGAATGGGTGGAGGAACGCAAACTCCGCTGGGGCGTCACGAGCCCGATCTACCAATCGAAGGTTCTCGGCGAGTTCCCGGACATCTCCGACGACTCTCTGATCTTGCCCAGGTGGATCGAGGCGGCACAGAAGCGCACCCTCGAACGAACGCGCCGCCCGATCATCGCGGCGGACATCGCCCGCTTCGGTGAGGACGAGACCGTGATCATGCGTCGTGAGGGTGGCTGGATCCGGACTTACCGCGCACACCACAAGGACGACACCATGACGACGGCAGGTCACATCGCCAAGGCCATGAGGGACATCGATGACGAAGCGGGCAAGAACGACTGGGTACGGGCGATCGTCGACGTTCCCGGCGTTGGCGGCGGTGTGGTGGACCGCCTGGCCGAGCTCGATCTTCCAGTCGTGCCCTACAACGGTGGAGAAGCGCCGATCGATAAGGAGCGGTTCGTCAATGCTCGAGCGGAGGACTACTGGACATTGCGGGAGCGGTTCGAGCAGGGCGAAGTTGATATTGATCCTGATGACGACAAGCTCGCCGCTCAGCTCGGGTCGATCAAGTGGGGCATCGATTCCCGTGGCCGGATCAAGATCGAATCGAAGGACGACATGCGCAAGCGAGGCTTGCCGTCACCCGATAGAGCTGACGCGATGGCCATAGCGTTCGCTGGCAGGGCCAACGCTGCGCCGTTGAATGTGGAGAGTCACGCCGGCGGAAGCATTACCGGGGATCTGATGACGAAGGCGTGGTAAAGCCAGGGTCCGGGGAGTGACGCCGCCTGACTGGGCCTTAATCGCCCCGCGTAGGATCGGGCTGCTTGGGCATACTGTCGGGAGGCGCTTGATGAAGGTACGCGTGGAGGCATGGCAGCTGCCGCCCCGATTGCTTACCGGTCTGTACTTCCTCAACTCAGGGCTGTCCAAGGCCGTCGCTGATGAGGCAACCGCCGCACAACTTCACGGCTTTGCCACAGGAACTTATCCGTTCCTGGGCAAGCTCGACGCTCGACGGTTCACCCGCTTGTTGTCTGCGGGGGAGACCGCCATCGGTGTGGCCTTAGTGCTGCCAGTGATCCCACCGGGGCTTGCGGGCGCTGCACTGACCGCCTTCGCGCTGGGAACGCTCGGGCTGTACCTGCGGACACCGGGTCTTCGGCAGGAAGGCTCTCTTCGGCCTACCGAGCAGGGAATCGTTATCGCGAAGGACATCTGGCTGGTTGGCATCGGTCTGGCCCTAGTGATCGACGAGATCATTGAGCGCAGCAGCAACCGGACTTAATTCACGGTCATTTGCCCTCTTTGGCCGGACGAAGATCAACAGCCCTGACCCACTGCTGCTTTCCATCTGGCCCGCGTACCCGTCCGTACCACTCAACGCGCGGCCTGTGTTCTTTCACCCACCAATCGAGCGTGCCGCCTGGAGACCACGTGGCTGACTCCACCGGAATCGGTGGATCGACCGCACGACGATCAGCTTCGCCGTACTGACTCGGGTCGAGATCCATACACAATTCGAACACGGTTTCGAGTGAAGGGGAAGCGCGCCATGCCAGACCGGAAGAGTTACGGAAAATTGCACGGACGTGAGATAAATCGCTTCAAGACCTGGACTTTTCGGCGATTCAGCGCGTGACTAGATCTGGGGGTCGACCGCAGGGGGAGAGGCTCCAGCTAGATGGCGGCTAAAGACCTGGACCTAGCTGGAGTCTCCTGCTGAACCTACCGCCTGTGCGTAATCCGTCCGCCCGTTGGCGATGGCGTAATCCGTCCGTGGATACTGAGCAAACAGATATCGGCGGTATTGCCATGCTGCCCTTGAAAGCGAGCGGTCCATGAGAAATCTGCTCTGTGTGCTCGGACGCCACGACTGGCAGGTCAAACAGGACAAGGAGGGGCGGCCCTACGAGATTTGCAGTCGGCCGGGGTGTTATCGCGTTCGAGGCCACTCTGGGTCGGATGGGCCGTATCGCCAAAGTGATCAAGATCGCCCGCTGCCGCCCCAGGTACCACCTGACGGGGGTGCTGGCGCCGCCGCAGGCGGATGGTGAGCCAGCGCATCGCTTGGTGAGTTCGTTTGAACACACCAACCCTTTGTTGCGTAAATCCTTCTGCGCGGAGGCTGACTCTGCACTCAGCGCTTGAGCATCAGCCCCATTAACGCACCGCTCCGAGCCGGAAGCCCCTTCGGGGCGCATCGGAATGGGGGAGACCCGAAAGGGAAGAACGGACGGGCTTCGCCCGGCTTCTTTTCGTCTTTGCCTGCACCGGTGCCGAATCCCTGGAGCATCCCCGCGCGCGGTCCATGTGTTTCGATGAAAGGGGTTTTCCCTTCGGTGCGTGAAGTCCGTGAAGGAAATCCCGTTTCGGCCCGTCCGAGCGGGATTTCTGCTTTCTGGGAATGAGTCGAATTACCTACGGGTTTGGTAATACCGGCGGTAATACCAGCGGCTAATGTCGCTGGCGTATGGGACGAGAAATCAAACGAGTACCGCTGGACTTCGATTGGCCGCTAGATAAGGTCTGGCAGGGATTTCTTCTGCCGGAACGGTTTCACGAGGACCCTTGTCCCGATTGCTGCCATGGCTTAACACCGGCCAGAGCATGGGTTGAGCAGATGGCTGATCTTTTGCTGATGCTTGATGACGACGTAAGGGATCAGGAGCGGGGTCGAGAGATGCACCCGTATTTCGAGAGCCTGCCAAAGCCATACGGCAACGAGCGTGACCGGCCGACGGCCTTCCGAGCCATTCGACCGAGCGCCGATATACGTGAACTGGGAACGGGTCTGGCTGGCCGTGAAGGCAGCGTCTTCGGCCATGATGCGTGCGATCGCTGGAGCACGGCGAACAAGATCATCGCTGCCGCTGGTCTTGATCCAGACGTCTGGGGAATCTGTCAGCGGTGCTGCGGTCACGCCAGTATCGAGAGATACGCGGGGCAGCGAGACGAAGCCGAGAGCTGGAGAAGCACTGGCCCACCCGAAGGTGAGGGCTGGCAGCTATGGGAGACGGTCAGCGAAGGCTCGCCGATCTCTCCCGTCTTTGCGACAGGCGAGGAATTAGCGGGATGGATGGCGTCTCCGGCTTACACGTGGGGAGCATCGTCACCATTGACGATCGAGCAGGCGACTGCCTTTGTGAAGGCAGGCTGGGCTACATCGCTGGTCTTCGATAGCGATCACGGACTACGCCCAGGCGAGGCGATCTATGCCGACGACTGAGCGTCGTGATCCACCCTGGCCTCTCCGCATTCCCGACATGGAACGACGGAAGAAGGAAGCCGTTGCGGTCGCCAAGTGGAAGGGCGAACCGTCTGCTCACGCGCTCCTTGTTGGCTACGTGATCAAGGGACTACAGCGTGATTTGCGAGCCATGGCGAAGACAACGGTGGTCTCCCCGAACTTCAAGAAGGGCGGAAAGAAGTGAGGCCGATCTTGTGGCGACAGCAAATTGATGTTCTGAACGGTGATCCCGACCACGGCATACCGACGCGCATCGAACTACAGCTCTGTGGACCGAGCGACGGCAAGGTTCCCTCTGCAGATGATCCGATAGTGATCGTCTACAGCGCAGATGACGATCCGAATCTGGGTGATGAGCTGCGGCTACCGCTGGCGGTGTTGAAGGAATTCATTGAGGTCAGTGACCCGACTGAATCAGCGGTTCTCCAACTCCTTAGAGAGCTGCGCTCTAAGGCCGACAGACTCAAGCCGTACTCGCCTATCTGGGTACGGGTTGATGATCTCTTGGATTCGCACCCTTCTCCGCCCTCGACACATACGTCAGATGGCTCACCGAATCAACGTTCGTCGGCGGAGAACCTTCATGAGTGAGACCGAGCAGCTCGTCGTTTGGCGGGACATCATGCACGTGGCTCGCATCGAGGTGTCGACGTCGTTCGTCATGGATTTCGAGGTTCTTGAGATGTACGGCTTCGAGGGAGACCTAAACGGCCCGGTCATTTATGTGCAGAAGGGCGCGAAGTCGTCCGCGGACACAACGAGTGATCCAAGTGACGCTCAAGTGCTCGTTTCCGGAATGATCAAGTTTGACGGGTGTTCCGAGTGGTCGTTTTCGAAGGAGCACGCGCTACACCTCTGCGGCCGCCGCAACTTTAAAGAGTTCGCGTACGCCCAACGACGCCTGTTCGACGAGGCGTCTAAGCGACTTGAGAACTGGTGTGGCGATGACGAGTTCACCTTGACCTTTGAGGCCAGCTCACCGGAATCGACAGAGTCGGCGGCGGAGAACGAACGATGAGCGACGAAGCCGACGATGTCGCAGACGATGAGGAATGGGAGGAGCACACCTACTTCATAGGCCCCTGCACTTGTGACCATGAAGAAGCACAACATGGGTGGGGCCGATGCGATGTTGATGACTGCCCATGTGAAGCGGGATGGGAAGAGTGAGATCGACGCCTGCCCGCATGCTCCATCAAGATCAACTGCTCGTCGAGCGCCACGCCGTCAGCAAGATCACGAAAGTCGATCATGTGATTCCGCACAACACGGTGATCGCTGAGGTGACGAACCAAGTCACGGGCGAAGAGTCCGCGCGCACCCTCCGTTGGGACCAGCACCTCACAACAGAAGAACGATTCGAGTTCAAGATCGGTGAGACAGGCGCGGTCGAGCTGGAACTGGCCGGCATCGATGAGGACGCCCGCGCGATCTACAAGTACCGACTTGTCGACGAGAGTGCCGGAATTGATCATGAAGCGATGGATCTGCATCTCGGAGCGCGACTGACGCCGGATAACAAGCGGGCCGCAAAGACGCTTTTGAGCGACCTCCTCCGTGCTGGCGAAGCGTACGAGACAGAGCTGGAGGGCAACATCGACTCGGAGAACTTGGATCTCTTCGATGATCGCGTCAACGACTGGGTGTACGCCCACGCCGAGGACATCGAGCTGGCGCAGGTCGAGCTGATCAGAGGTGTGGAGCGATGAGTGAGCTCACTGTCCTCATCCAGAAGAACGATCTTCGTCTTGTGGTCATGGCGGCGAGTGCATTCAACGGCGGTCTTACTCCTAAATCGGACCGCACCCCCCGAAGCACAGCGAGAGCTGACGGAAGCGATCCAGCGGCTCGCTGCCCTGGTTGATCTTGAATACACACGGAGCGAGCAATGAGGGGCGCACACCTTCGTCGCCGACCTCCGCTACCCATGCCGGTACAGGCCTGCATCTTCATCGCGGGCTTGGCTCTATTCGCTACCGGCATCGCGATCGCGGCAGCCGATGCACATCCTGATGATATCGACAAGCGCTACTCCGTTGCCGACTTGAAGGCACTGATCGATGCCGGCGCACTGACAACGGATCCGGAGCTCGAGGCCTACATCCGTGCCGAGGGTGATCTGCCCGAGAAGTCTGGGGAAGATCAGAACGACGAGACCGATGACGGCGACAAGATCACGCCGATCCGGCCGGCTGCGCGCAATCGCATCAAAGCGAAGGCGACGATTCAGCCTGAAGCGGCAATGATTGTCGGTGGCCGAACTCTCCGCCGCAATCCCTTGCCGCACGAGGTGAAGGCATCTGTCGACTGGGACGGAATGGAGCAGGCGTGGACGACGCGGCAAGCGACTCTGGTCGACGACTGGAAGACGCAGGTGAAGACGGCGCACATCGATGCGCTGGTGCAAGCGATCGAAGAAGCTGAAACCCTTGATCAACTTGCCTCTCTCGATGCGCCAGTAATCGGCGAACAGCTGATGAGCGACGCGATGTTCGCCTTGGCCGAGACCGCCGGAGCCGAAGCAGTAGCGGAGGCGGCCGCACAGGGCGTCGATCTTGACCCGTTCGACACCGAACTGGTGCCCGACGAGATTGTCACTCGGGCTAGCGCACAGTCGATCGTGATGGCGGGATCGATTAGCCAGGCGGCGTCGCAGAAAGCGATCACTATCGCGGGCACCGGCCTGGCCTACGAGGAAGTCGCAGCCCGTGTTCGGGAGCACCTCGAAGGATTGAGCGACTCGTACCTGCAAGACCAGCTCGGTGGCGTGCTCATGCAGGCTCAGAACTCGGCGCGTCGCACGGTGTTCGATGGAGCGCCGGAGGGCGGAGCGCTATATGCGAGTGAGCTGCTCGACGGAGTCACATGTCTGCCATGCAAATCAGTTGATGGAACCGAGTTTGAGTCGATTGAAGCTGCGACAGAGTCCTATCCGTCCGGTGGTTACTGGGAGTGCCTCGGCGGCCTGCGCTGTCGAGGCACGTTGGTTTGGGTCGCTCCGAACGAAACCCCAGCGTCGGTGTGAGATCGCCTACCGTTTGTGCGGTTCGTTCGAGCAGGAGTTGAGGACGTGAAAGACCCCCGTAACCGCATTAAGCCAGTCCTGCACAACGACAAGCGCGATTGGTACCGCATCAAGAACAAGAAGGAAGACCGCGCGGTGGTCGACCTGTTTGACGAGATCGGTTATGACCCATGGTGGGACGTCGGCATTTCGACCACCGAATTCATCAAGGATCTTCGCGCCATCAAAGTGTCGACAATCGAGCTGCACATCAATTCTCCAGGCGGTGCGGCATTCGATGGCCTGACTATTTACAACGCCCTACGAGATCACGATGCGCGCATCGAAGTTGTGGTCGACGGCCTTGCAGCGTCGGCCGCTTCGATCGTGGCGATGGCCGGTGACAAGATCACGATGAATCGCGGCTCTGAGCTGATGGTCCATGACGCGAGCACGATCGTGTGGGGAAACGCAGCGGAGATGCGAGAAGTTGCCGATGTCCTTGATCAGTTGTCGTCGGACATCGCAGCGGTCTATGCCGACAGGGCAGGAGGCACGCGGGCCGAGTGGCGCGAGACGATGAGCGGTGAAGCATGGTTCTCCGCACAAGAGGCTGTCGATGCGGGACTTGCCGACGAGATCATCGAGCTGAAAGAAGACGCCGAAGACGTCAAGAACCGCTTCGACTTGACGATCTATGCGCACGCCGGTCGTTCTCACGCACCTGCACCGCAAATGCGTTCCGCCACCAAACGTTCACGGCGCGCTAGCGTTCCGGCAAACAAGGTCGCAAAGCCGGAGGACGGAATGACCCCTGAGCAATTGGAAGTCATCGGTCTTCCTGAGGACGCGACGGATGAGCAAATCTCCGATCGCCTCGCAGAGCTTGCACAGATCGAGGCCAACGCAGAGGGCGGCGAAGGTACGCCAGACCCTGAAGACGAGCCGGACGAATCCGAAGAGGACGACACCGAGGAATCCGACGAGGACGAAGGCGAAGAGACCGACGAGGACGAGGCGTCGACGGCGGAAGTGCCAGATGGCACGGTGCTCGTTGACAAGGCCTCGTTTGAGGACATGAAGGCCAAGCTCGGCCAGGTCGACACGCTGCTCGCCAAGGAGGCGAAGCGCGAACGCGATGCCTTCATCACCAACGCTTTGAACAAGGGCAAGTTCGGGGCTTCGCAGCGCAAGGACTACGAAGAGCTGTACGACTCCAACCCCGCGGCTGCTCGCAAGCTCATCAACAAGCTCGCCGAGAACGTCGTACCGGTCGAGGAGCTTGGTCACGGCGGCGACGTCGAGAACCAGGCAGACGACTCATACGACGATTCAGCGCTGACGCCTGCTGAGCGGAAGCGAATCGCTGCCATCTACGCAGGACAGGAGGCCTAGTCGTGGCCATCGCAAAGCAGAACGAACTGACGCCGTTTTACGACCCGGGGACCGACATCACCGCCTACGTGACAGCGGATGTCATCGGCAAGCGGTGCGTGATGATCTCCGCTAACCGCCAAGCCGGTCCTGCACTGAACACTTCAGTCAGCGGTGGAAACCTCTCGGTAGCCCCGGCGACCGCGGCGGGACGCATCTTCGGCGTTGCCAAGTGGGATGCCGTCACCGGCCAGCTCGTTGGTGTCAAGCGCGGAAATGGCGTGATCGTCCCGATCAAGGCCGCCGGCACCATCGCCGCTTTCGCCGAGGTCGAAGTCGGCACCGCAGGTCAGGTCGTCACGAAGAGCGCGGGCGTGGCCATTGGCTACGCAGTGTCCGGTGCAGCTTCGGGCGACGACGCTCAGATCAGCCTCTATAGAGGCATCAGCGGGAATCATCGACTGGTTCCACGAAGACCCTGTCCTGTGTCAGCTTCGGGACGATCCCTGGGCGGAGCAAACGAAGCTCGTCGCCCGGGAAACACCTACGGCGCGACTGCTCAGTCAGACATTCGGCTCAGTCGCTTAACTCGTTTCTCACACGGAAGGACTGCAATGGCTGGTCCCTACGCGCCTGGAGATCAGGTGGCGTTCCTGGAGTACGACCCCGACGGCATGCGGGTGTGGCGAGCAGAGGTGACGGAAGTCGTCCAGCAAGACATCGACTCTTGGCGCATCGAGACCACGCATGGCGCCGAGGTGGTGAACCGCGAGGGCGAAGGACCAAGCGTCGCACCGATGGATGAGCAGATCGCGACTGAGATCGTGAGCAAGGGTGATGGGTTCCTTGTCGAATCAACGGTGCGCGATATCGAGCGGCATCTCGAAGAGTCCCCAGAGTGGCGGAGCCTTGAGCGCAACATCGACCGGACTCTCGGCAGAGACGGCCAGGAGCGATGACCGAGCCAGCAAGGCCTAGGCGTCGGGCCGTTCCTCAAAATGATGACCGGCTGATGAGCGTCAAGGATCTTGCCGAGTACCTCGGCATCCCGGTGCAGAGCGTCTACAAGCAACGTTCCACGGGTACCGGACCTCCTGGGTATCGGGTTGGGCACTACGTCCGCTTCAAGCGGTCCGAGGTCGATGACTGGCTTCAGTCGAAACGAGACGACTTCGGGCCTATCCCGCCTCGTTGAGAGCCTTCACTGCAACGAGTTTCCTGGGGGTTTCCTGGGGGCTGGGGTCGCCAGTTATTGTCACGACATGTGGCTGACTAGCCACTTTGAGCTGACGGGGAGACTCGAACTCCCAACCTGCTGTTTACAAGACAGCTGCGCTACCGATTGCGCCACGCCAGCACGACGGCTATTTCTCCTTTTCGGAGACTCCTCTCGCCGCTGAGGACGATACCCGTATCAGGCGTCCACCCTGATATATGTGTGCGCTTGGCGCAGTCAGGTTTCGGCCCGTCCACGGCTTTCTGAGCGATGGTACCGACCAGGTGACTGTACATATCAGCGGTGATCGCGATGCTCGCATGGCCGAGCATTTTGCTCACCACTGCAATGTCAGCGCCAGAGGCACGCTCAGTCCCGATAGGTTGAACGCACCCGTCCGGTCGAGGAGGTCGTCATCGGTCCGATCTCAGTGGACCCCGGTGAGGGCGGTCTCTAACTTACTGAACGTCCACCGCAGTGGACCTCGGACCTTCGCTTCGCGGAACGGCCAACCCATCACGGTTCCTCTCCTCCTCCTCCTCCTCCGTCGGAGCGGCACGCCGAGCCACTGCCGGATTCGCCTCGTCGAACTGCTCGCCCACCCGGTCGAACTGATATTGCACGCGGCGTGGTGCGGGTCGCGGTTGCGGTTCCATGGGAGCGAGGATGCGGTATAGCCGGGGTTTGCGGAATAGCCAAAAGGTCATGGTTCGGTTCCTTTCAGTGGTTCCTTGGTCGGAGCTATAGCCATCCCAGCCAGATCGCAGCCAGGCCTCGGGCTTCCAGCACCAGGCACAGGGTCAGACCCCGATGATGCGCACCAGCACCCACGTCACGGGATCAGGTTGCTTGATCATGCCAGCACCAGCTCTCTTCTGGGTGCTGTTTGGGGAAATGCGCGCCGTAGACTCCTCCGCCATCGCACGCCGCGATGGCGGCTCCAGCAACTGCTTGATCGGCTCCACAGTCAGGACCGCCTCGTGTGCCGCTGGAGGTAATGGCGAGAGCTGCTGGCACTGGCACTGATGCCCTGGAGCCGTTCTAGCCCGTGAGGGACCGGCATAAGGTGCCTCGACTATCTACAAGACAGCTGCGCTACCGATTGCGCCACGCCAGCAATGCCGGGAAGCCTATCCAAGATTGGGGATCAGAAGACTCCAGGACCGCCAACGAATGCCCTGCCACGGCCAGTCACGGTTCCCTCTTCACCTGCACTCAGCAGGGCGGCTTGGCCGCGTACTAGATCAAGCTTCGTCGTCAGAGAGGTGGCCGTGAGGTCACCATCGGTCACGAGCAGTATGCGCCCGCTACCGGATCCAGGAACCCCGACCGGCTCGCCCTCACTCTGGATCCGCCAGAGTGCAAACTCAGGTGCCGGCGTGGGATAGCGCCACACCCCCGGTGACTCCTCGACAGGAGTGATCAAGCCGGGGAAGCCGGGGGTGAAGTCCAAGATCGCAAGTAGCTCGTCGACGTTGATGTACTTCGGTGTCAGGCCGCCCCTCATCACATTGTCCGAGTTGGCCATGATCTCTACCCCGCCGCCGCTGAGGTAGGCATGCAAGTTCCCGGCTGGCATGTAGAGGGCATCGCCTGGCTGCAGGGTGATCCTGTTCATCAGCAGGGCAGCCAGCACCCCCGGATCATCCGGATAGTGCGTATTGAGCTCGCATGCAGTACGCGCGAACGAGGCCACGTCGTCATATCTGTCCAGCGATTCTGCGGCACGCACCACATCGGCTATCACCGAACGCTGCTCGGGCGTCAGCCGTAGCAGCCGCGCGAACACCGCGGCTAAGCGTTCCTCGGCGGAAACAGCGACATCGGCCAACGGTTGCACAAGTTCAAGAGCGCTGGCAGCGCCAAGCCGCTCAAACAATCGGTAGGTTTCACTCGGTTCGCGGAAGCCGCAGAGCGCGTCGGTTTCAAACAATGCGCACAACAACTCTGGTTTAGGCCAGCCGTCACGGTAGCTCCGGTTTGGCGCATCACGTGGTATGCCTGCTGCCTGCTCACGCTCAAAGCCAGCTTCGGCCTGCCTGCGTGAGGGATGGGCCTGCAAAGACAGCGGCTGCGCAGCGGCGATCACCTTGAGCAGAAAGGGGAGCCGCGGCCCGAAAGTTTCGACGGAGGCCCCGCCCACCAACGCGACCGGGTCCTGAGCGACCAGCTTGTCCAAGGGCTCGCCCTCCAGCATGGAAGGCGCCAGCGGGTGCGCCCCAAACCAGAGCTCGGCATGCGGCTTCCCGGTGGATTCCACACCAAGAAACTCCGGAATAGCAGTCAGCGATCCCCAGGCGTACGGCTGGATGACCCCGGTCAGCCGCTCCATCCTGATTCCTCCTGTGGCGTGTCGTGCTGCTGTGGCATGGCATCACGAATCGCTGCTTGCCAAAGGGCGAGCGTACGCGCCACGGCCAGCGAATCGCGCCAGGGCACCATTGGAGACTCCGCCTCGCCAGCCCGTAGGCAGCGCATTACCTCCTGGGCCTGAAAGGTATAGCCGCCGCCGGGCCACTGCGTCACCAGGACCTCAGGTGCAATGTCACGATGATGCCCGCGGTAGACCAGCATCTGTTTCGGTCGGATGAAGAAGTCGTTGATCATGATCCGACCGGAGCTGCCGTACACCTGGAGGCCCGTAGGGAGGTCGGCCTCCAAGGAGCAGATAACCGTGGCGGTAGCTACAGGGCGATCTACCGTCGCCGGGTAGCTGAGTACGGCAGCGGCGTGATTGTCCACTCCAGTGGCCGCATGGCTGCCGAAGCCGACCAAATCGGCCGGCTCACCTAGGAAGAGGTTCACCACATGCAGCGGATACACGCCGGCGTCGAGGATGGCACCGCCGGCCAGTGCCGGGTCGAGCAATCGATGTGTCCGCGAACCCCGAAACGCGAAGCCGAAGTCGGCCGAAACGTGCCGAATGTCACCAAGATCACCTGCGGCTGCCAGTGCGGCCGCTTTGCGGAGCAGCGGGTTGGTTCGAGTCCAGAGCGCCTCCATCAAGAACAGTCCGCCGTCCGTCGCCAGATTGATCAATGCCGCGGTGTCGGCCGGGCTGGTGGTCATCGGCTTCTCTATCAGTACGGACTTTCCCGCCTCGAGGCATGACTTGGCGGAGGCGAAATGATCATGGTGCGTCGAGGCGACGTAGACCACGTCGACATCGGGATCGCCGGCCAACTCGGCGTAAGTGTCGTAGGCGCGAGGGATGCCATGATCAGCGGCGAATGCCATCGCCCTCTCGAGGCTGCGTGAGCCGACTGCAACCAGCCGCGCCTCGTCGGGCAGCAGGGCAAGATCACGAGCAAACACCGATGCGATGTGCCCGGTGGCAAGAATGCCCCAGCCCGTGAGATGCGCCACGATTCCATCCAACAACAAGTCGCTGGGGAGGGTGTCGACTAGCCGAGTCTGCTGTCAGCGGCTATCTTGCTCCGGGTGTGGCGAACCGTAACCGATTCGATGTCAGTTGACGCCGAATCCGGTGATGCTACGAATGACATCGATGTAATTTCGATCTACGATGAGCCTATGATCGTCGCTTCGAGTCCTCAGCAGGACGGTAGAGAGCCGGTTGGCGAGTTGAGCACCCGGGATGCGGAGATTCTCACGTTCGAGCGACAGTGGTGGAAGTTCGCCGGTGCCAAGGAGCAGGCGATCCGTGACAAGTTTCAGATGTCGGCGACGCGCTATTACCAGGTCTTGAACGCCTTGATCGATAAGCCGGAGGCACTCGCCCAAGATCCGCTGCTCGTGAAGCGGCTGCGGCGGCTGCGCGCGACCCGGCAGCGTAACCGCTCCGCGAAGAGATTGGGCATCGACCTCACGATCGAGTGAGTTTCAGCTTTCCCACGACGGCCCGAA
>Ga0111538_10005400_pt1 | contig 17479 bp, 13 predicted proteins | sample SoiMethybrSBSTD1_FD_79669 | JGI IMG/M metagenome (GOLD analysis project Ga0111538, IMG submission 79669) | Bulk soil microbial communities from a Populus tree surrounding site in Tennessee, USA - Soil MetaG P. TD hybrid SBSTD1 (version 2)... | ecosystem: Environmental > Terrestrial > Soil >...
GACGCATGCAACGGGTCGAGGCGCTCGACGCGGCCGAGAATCGCCGCGTCCGGCTTGCCGCAGAACGGCGACAGCGCGCGGATAGCGATGTCGACCGCCGGATCGACACTGCCGCCAAGCGCGACGCCCATGAAGTTGACGAGTGAGCGCGCGGCTTCATGCCGGACGTCATCGGGGATCTCTTCGTAGCGGCCGCGGACGATATACGCGGCAAGAATTCTCGTTTCAGACATGTGTCGCCCATTCGACGATTTCACTGAAGTCGTCGAGTCGTTCGGTCCTGCCAATTGCATCGGCCAGACGATCGCGTTCGGCCGCGGAGAGCACGCCTTCCGCGTTCTCGTCGAACTTCGCGCGCAATTGCGCGGCGCTCATCGGGTTCTCCGGTGAGCCCAGATTATGTTCCTGCGTCTCGCTGATCACCCGCCCGTCATGCAGCGTCATCTGCACCGCACCTCTGAAACGCCCGGGCGGTGGGAAATCCGGGTCAATGTAATACCTGACGCGCCGGGCAAGGGCGAGGATCTCCGGATTCTGAAGATTGCGCGCGGAATACGCGGCCCTGCCGAGCCTTCCCTCGTGCAGGGCCTCAGCGACGGTGTACTGAAGGCTGATCCGAGCATGCGAGTCCGAGGCGGGCGCGAGCTTTTCGGCGAGAGGCTCACACACGATCGACACGTTGAACTCCGCCACCGGGCACTCGATGTGCGCCACGTCCTTCGCGGCGATGCCGTGCCGATCGCGCGCGCGGAGAACGGCGTCAACGTATGGATGCAGCACATGAGCGGCGGGGTACGGTTTGAACGAGGCGTTGCGGCTTTCCCAGTGCACGCCGAGGCCGTCCACGACGCGGTTGAAATCCCGCCGCGTCGCGGGGTCCTGCAGGTGCGACGCGAACAGACCGAATCGACCCTCCAGCACCGTTGGTGGTCCGGTCACGCCCGCGTGCGCCAGCGTCGCCGCGGCGATGCCGCTCTCGGCCGCAAACCCGGAATGCAGAAACTTCGACTGCGTTCCGTCGACCCAGCACTCGAGAAGTCCGGCAGAAAGGCTGCCGCAAATCCCGGCAGCACGCGCCATGGTCTCACTGTCGCTGCCAAGCAACCTGCCGGCGAGGTACGTGATGCCAAACGGCGCAAACAGTCCCGTCGGGTGAAAACCGCGACGATGAAACTGTCCGGGCGCCACGCTGCCGACGCGTGACGAAATCTCGTTGGCAAGCGCGATCGCGACGATGGCATCACGCCCGGAGACGCGCCGGGTCTCAGAGAGCGCCAGCGCGGCAGCCACGGCGGGGCTGCTCATGTGCACGATCGACTCGTTGTGCGTGTCGTCGAACTCGAGCGCCTGGGCGAACGCGGCGTTCGCAAACGCCGCCGTGTGTGCCGCCACCTTCTCGCCCGTACCGAGGATCCGCGACGGTCCTGCCGGCGACAACGTCACCGCGGCGTGACGCGTCGAGCGGCCGAACGGCGTTTCTGATCCAGCCAGCGCCAGGCCGATGACGTCGAGGACGCGCAACCTCGTTGCGGCCACCACGTCGTCTGGCAGATCGTCGAACGTCAGCCTGGACACCCACGTCGCCAGCTGCAGCGCCAGCGATCCCTTGTTCGTCGTCAGCGCGCCCTCGGCCTGTCTTCCGCGCGCGCCGCGCTGAGGATGTGGCGGAGGATCGGATGCGATGCGCGAAAACCATTCGGAATTTTCAGCTTGTCCAGGAAACGCATCACAACCTCCAGATGCGATACACCGAGGCGGCGAGACACCACAAAAGGGTTTCCACGTAGCCGGCGGCCGCCGAATCGGACAGCATTATGGCGCATGAACCCCACCTCGGCTATGTGTCGCGCGACAACGCGGCCTGAACGTTGCAGTGCTGAACGAGGCGCGGGCAGCTCTGCCAGCACGCGCGTGGAGGAGTGATGACTGCACGGCGAGTGGTTGGGGCGGCACTGTTGATCGTCGGCATGGTGGTGGTGCTGTGGGGTGGCGTCTTCTGGACCGACCGCGACACCCTCATCGACGCCGGAGGGATCAACGTCTCGACTGAACAGCGGAAAGGCGTGTCGTTGCCGCCGATTCTCGGTGGCGCCTGCATGCTGGCCGGAGCGGTGTTGCTGATGCTGCCGCGGCGTACCCGCGTCTAGAACGCGCGCCAACCTTCGGTCAGCTCGATCGACGTTCCCCACGGGTCGGTGAGCCTGGCCGTGGCGATTCCGTCGGCGTTCTTCCGATACGGCGAATCGAACCTGACGCCGAGCGATTGCAGACGTTTGCAGAACGCCTCGAGCCCGACGATCTCGAGGCCGATGTGCTCCAGCGCGCGGCCCTTCATCGGCGCCGACGTCCGCCCGCCACTGAAGTTCAGATTGACGCCTGGCAGATCGACAGCGTCGTAGGTCGAGCGCTTGCCAGCGATTCCACCGAACATCCGCGCGTACCACGCCTTCGCCGCCAGGTGCTCCTCGCCGGCCACATAGAGATGAACGTGATGAAAGGCGATCGGCACGCCGACCGGTTTGTTGTGCCGATCCGATCCGGCGGCGTGCGTGCCGTCATCGGGCGTGAACGTCAGGTTGAGCGCCGCGTCTTCGAACAGCTCGACGCGCTCGCCGTCGGGCGTCGTCGTATTGCCGACGCCGGGAAACCCGTCGAGGCGCTGCACCTTGATGCCCGCCCGGTCCAGCGTCTCGAAAGACGGAACGCGAAACGCGACGTGATTGACAACGGCGCCTTCGGAGAGGCCGGCGTAGTCCTCCGTTGAGAGCACGACGAAGACGTGACCGAGCTTCACTGCCTGATTCGATCCGATGCGTACCGCGGTTCCGCCCAGCGAGACCCAGAACCGCACGTTCGCGTCGACGTCGCGAACACGGTAATGGAGATGACCCATCGCCACACCTGCCGAATTCGGCGGCGCCAGCTGCGCGGCTGCCGGCAGCGCGCTCAACAGCAGCAGGACAGCTGCAATCGCTACTTGCATCACGCGCAGATTGTTGACCATTGAGCGGGCCGCGATCCAGCGCGAGGTATCGGAGGTTACGGAGGTAACGGATCCACAGGAGAAACGGAGCAACGGAGGCGAACGGAGGACGTTCGGCGCCCCAGTGAAGCCAGCCAATGGCCGGCTTTCAACGACCGGGCGAAAGGCTCGACACCTCGGCGGGCTCGATGCGGAGCACGGCGCCGTTGTCTTCGTCGGTGAGGACGTAGAGCAGCCCGTCAGGGCCCTGCCGCACGTCGCGGATGCGCTGACGCAGCTCCTGCAGGATCGGCTCGCGTTGAATCGGCCGCCCTTCGTTGAAGGTGATGCGCTGGATGTGGCCGGTACCACGCGTGCGTCCCTGAAACATCGCACCGACGAAGGCGTTGCCCTTCCAGGCGGGAAAGCGATCGCCGGTGTAGAAGGTGATGCCGGAGATGGCGATAGACGGCAGCCAGTACATGAACGGCGGCTCCAGATCCGGACGCGAGGTCAGCTCGCTGATCTTCCTGCCGTCGTAGTCGTTGCCGAACGTCACCAGCGGCCAGCCGTAGTTGCGGCCGGGCAGGATGACGTTGATCTCGTCGCCGCCCAACGGCCCGTGCTCGTTTTCCCAGAGGGCGCCGGTCTCCGGATGCATCGCCAGCCCCTGCGGGCTGCGGTGTCCCAACGAATAGATCTCCGGCGCGTAGTCGGCCTTGCCGGCGAACGGATTGTCCGGCGGCACGCTGCCGTCATCCCTGAACCGCAGCACTTTGCCACCGTGATCGCGGGTATTCTGCGCGCGCTCCTGCTCCTGCCGCTCGCCGACGGTGAGGAAAAGGAATCCGTTGCGGTCGAAGGCGACCCGCCCGCCGTAGTTCGTCGTCGACTTGCTCCAGTTGTTGGCGACGAAGATCTCCTTGAGATCATGCAGCGCCTTGCCGTCGAAACGCGCCCGCGCCAGTGCGGTGGTGGTGAGGCCGTCTTCCCTGCTCTTCGTGTAGGTGAGATACAGCAGCTCGTTCTTCGCGAACTGCGGATGCAGCGCGACGTCCAGCAACCCGCCAAGCACGGCTGTCCGCACGGCGGGAACGCCGGCGATCGGCTGGGCGTCCAGCACACCGTTGCGGATGATGCGCAGGCGGCCGGCCCGCTCCGTCACGAGCATGTCGCCGCCCGGCAGAAATGCCGCGCTCCACGGATGCGAGAGTCCCGTGGCGACGGCCGAAACGCGAATCTGCAGCTCGGAGGTGAAGAGCGTCTGCGGAAGTGACGGGAGCGGCGGCGAATTGCGCGGTGCGCCCTGGCCGTGAACCAGCGCGACGCAGCCGACGAGGATAGCGGCTAGGACGGCACCCCTGAAGGGGTGCCCTACGAATCTCATCGGCCTACGGGTCTCATCGGCCTTCCGGCAGCGCGAAGGCGGTGATCGTCATGCCCGACGGAATCAGCACGTACTGGCGGCCGTCGAGCATATAGGTCGTCGCGGCGGCGCCATGAATCGGTGAGCCGGTCCGGTAACGCCACAACAGCTTGCCGCTGCGCGACTCGAAGGCGTTGAAATAGCCGTCCTGATCGCCCGTGAAGACGAGACCGGACGCCGTGGACATCACGCCGGCCAACGAGGACTGCGTGAATTTGTGTTCCCACTTGATCGCGCCGGTCTTCGGGTCGATCGCGCGCAGCGCGCTGAAATCGGGCTCGGGCAGTTTTTCCATGCCGCCGCTCATGAAGCTGCGGCCCAGGATCATTTCCTCTTTCTTCGGCGAGTAGACGGCGCAGGTCTCGCGCGCCATGACGAAGAAGAGCTGCGCCGCCGGGTCGTACGACGGCGGATTGAAGTTGGTGCCGCCACGATAGTCGGGGACGCACACGGGCTTCGACGAAGTGGTCACGCCGAGGCTGAGCACGACAGGCTTGCCGTCCTTGCCGATCTCGCGCGCCCAGTTCGTGCTCGTGAACGGTTTGCCGACCAGAAACTCACCGGTCTGACGGTCGAGCGTGTAGAAGAACCCGTTGCGGTTGGCAACCATGACGACCTTGCGCGCACGGCCGTTGACGGTGAGGTCAGCGAGCACGGGGACGTGGTTCGAGTCCCAGTCATGCGTGTCGTGCGGCGTGAACTGATAATGCCACTTCAGTTTGCCGCTATCGGGATCGAGGGCGATCAGCGAGGTCGTGTACAGGTTGTCGCCTTTGCGATCCTCGCCGTAGTAATCAGGATTCGGATTGCCGGTGCCCCAATAGAGAGTGTTGAGCTCCGGGTCGTAGCTGCCTGTCTGCCACGTTGCGCCGCCGCCGCGCGGCAACACGGACACGTCCGACCACGTCTCGCTCCCTGGTTCGCCCGGCGCCGGAATCGTGTAGAAGCGCCAGACGCGCGCGCCGGTCTTGGGATCGTAGGCATCGATGAACCCACGCGTCGGGATGTCGCCACCGGCAATGCCGATGATGATCTTGTCGTTGACGATGAGCGGCGCCTGAGTGATGGCATAGCCGACTTTGAAATCTTCGACGGTGACGTCCCAGACGACCTTGCCCGTCCGGCGATCGAATGCCAGCAGATGCGCGTCGAGCGTCCCCATGAACAGCCGATCGCCGAGCGCCGCGAAGCCGCGATTCGACGCGTTGGCCGATCCGTATGTCAGGCCCGCCGGCAGGTTGCGGCGATAGCGCCACAGCTGGGCACCGGTGCGGACGTCGATCGCCCACGCGGTGTTGTTGTTGCCGGTGACATACAGCACGCCGTCGAGCATCAGCGGCGTGCCTTCGAAACCGCGACCGGCGACCATGTTGTCAGCCTGAAACGCCCACTGTGCGGCGAGCCGGCCTACATTGCCAGGCGTGATTTGCGTGAGAGGACTGTGGCGGCGGCCCGTATAGTCGCCCGAGTACATCAGCCAGCGCGTCGGGTTCTTGAAGCCGTCGAGATGATCCTGCGACGTGATCGGCACGAGCGTGGGACCGACCGGCGCGGGACGCGGCGGATCCGGCGGCGGACCGGAAGACGGCGCCTGCGCCGATACCCCAAGAGTCGTGACGGTCGCGATCAATAGTGCGATGCGGACTTGCCTCATTTTTTCTTGCCCAGGTACTCGGCGTCCGTGACCGGATCACCCCAGGTGATCTGGCCGCCATAGATTGTCAACTGGACTACGTAGGAGTCCGGTGCGGCGCCGTGCCAGTGCGGCACGTTCGCTCTCGTCAGGATCGGCTCGTCCTTCCGCAGCTCTTTGACCGGCCCGCCCTTCTCCTGATACAGGCCACGCCCTGCTTCAGCCCAGATCATCTGACGCTCGGTATGCGTGTGCCAGTGGGTGCGCGCGCCGGCCTCGAAGCGGAGGCGACGGGTCAGCATGCCGTCGGTTGGCTGGAATTCCACGACGCCCGTGGCGTTCGGGTTCGCGCCGCGGCCCGCTCCCTGCGCAGGAGCCGCAGGCGCGCCGCCGCGATCCTGCGCCAGGGCTGTCGCGGCCAGCAGTGCGCTACAGGTCAATACGGGCAACAGCTTCCACTGGACCGAGCTCATCGAATCTCCTTCGTGCCTTCGTGCCTTTGAAAGCTCCAGAGTTTACCTGCTCGTGACGAGGATGTCGCGCAGTTTGGCGCGGTCGGCCGGCAGCTCGGTCTTCCCTGCCGGACTGCCGTTTGACTTGAAGAGATAGCTGGCAATATCCGCGTAGGTCGGCACTCCCAGCGTATCCGGAGCCTCCTGCGGCATCGTCCGTCTGATGACGTCGATTACGTCGTCTGCCGTCTGACGATCGAAACGCGCGAAGAACGGCTGCCCGACGAGCGCGGGAGCGTTGGTGCTGCCCAGCAGATCCTCGGCGTGACACTTCGCGCACGACTTCGCGTACGCGTCCTCGCCACGCTTGGCCTGCACGTCAGTGAACACGCCGTCCCAGATCGTCGAGCGTGCGTCCTGCGCCGCGGTTCGCGGCGACCCGGCGCCGCCGGCGCCCGGCTGCGTCGATTCCGGAACCGCCATCCCGCGTTCGCGCATCGTCTTTCGCAGTAATGCCGCTGCTTCCGGGTACCGCTTCAGCACGGCCGGCGTGTACTCGACCCCGTCGGCGGCGGTCAACGGCGTCCACCCCTTCTTGTTGACAACGTCCAGCTTCGCGCCTTTGTCGATGAGGAACTGAATCACGGGAATGGCGCCACCGCGATACACCGCGCCGTGCAGTGCGGTCTCGCCTTCCTGGTCGATCGCGTTGACGTCGCCGCCCGCCTCGAACGCCAGCTTCACGGCAGCCAGCGCTTCTTCATGCGTGCCCGGGTTCTCGCCCGGTGCCCAGATGCCGACGCCGGCGGCCGCCATCAGTGGCGTGGTGCCGTTATTCGTGCTGATACGCGCGTCCGCCCCGCAGTCGAGCAGCACACGCATCAGCGGAACGTCGTCCGACTTCGCCGCCAGCAGGAAGGGGGTCGAGCCGAGACGATTGAGCATGTTGCGGTTGCCGTCGCGCGGCTCCTTCTTCTGCCGCGCGTTGACGTCGGCGCCGCGGGCGACGAGCTTCCGCACCAGTGCCAGGCTGTCAACGCCACCCGTGGCGACCGGACCCGGCAGGTTGAACCCGGCGTTGTGCCGTCGCGACCAGGCGATCTGATGCAGCGAGGTCCATCCCTGTCCGTCGGCGTTCGGATTGGCACCACGATCGAGGAGCACGGAAGCGAGCTCGTAATGCGCATTCATCACCGCAAGAACGAGGGCGCTGGTGCCGTCGGGCATGGTCTCGTTGACGTCAACGCCGGCGTCGAGCAGCGCCTGCGCAGCGTTGATGTGTCCGCCGCGGACGGCAAACAGATACGCCGTAAAAGCCCCCTTCGACCGTTCCTTCACGTCAGCGCCACGCTCGACGAGCAGCTTCACGACGGCAGCGTTGTTGTCCGCCGCCGCCCACATCAGCGCCGTCTGCCCTTTGGACGGTTCCCTGCGCCGGATGTCAGCTCCACGATCGAGCAGCACGCGCACGGCATCGACGGCGCCGGTGCGTGATGCGGTCATCAGCACCGTCTCGCCATCCGGCAATGTTGTGTTCGGATCGGCGCCGGCATTGAGCAGTCGAGTGAGGACGACAGCGCCGCCGTTGGTCGCCGCAAGCTGCAGTGGCGTCACGCCGAGCCGCGTCGCGGTTCCAGCCTTTGCTCCCGCGCGCAGCAGTGCGTCAACCATGATGGCGTCGTCGCGCTGCGCCGCCCAGTGCAAAGCCGTCGTCCCGTCGGCAGCGACTGCGTTCACGTCGGCCTTGCGGCCGAGCATGGTACGCACCAGAACCGCATCGCCACGCTTGGCGGCGTCAACGAGTGAACTTTGCGCACCGACAGCGATTGCGCTGACAACGAACGCAGTCGCCATCGCCAACACCCAATTGCTCACACAGGTCGCGGAGTCGCGAAGACGCGGAGCGATTGCTGTGATTACAGACCCCGCGCCTGCGTGCCTCCGCGGCCCGTCATTGCGGTTGCAGGTTGGAGGTTGGAAGTTGGAAGTCTTCGCCATCACAGTCCGGCCAAAGTTTCCAGACGACCAGTGCTGTCGCCCAACTTCTCCACCGGCACGCCGACCTTGTCGAGCATCGACAGCAGCAGGTTGGTCATCGGCGTTTCCTGCTTGTAGACGACGTGGCGGCCCCCTCTCAATTGTCCAGCGGCGCTGCCGACGAGTACCAGCGGCAGATCGTAGTGGGCGTGCAGGTTCGGATTGCTCAGCGCCGCACCGTAGAGGAAGAGCGAATGATCGAGCAGCGTGCCGTCGCCTTCGGGCGTCGACTTCAGCTTCTCGAGGAACCCGTTGAACAGCTCGGTCTGATACGTATTGAGCCTGGCGTACTTGGCGAGCTGCGTCGGGTTGTCCTGATGGTGGGAAAGCCCGTGGTGCCCTTCGGTAATCCCGATCTCCGGATACGTGCGGAAGTTGAGCTCGCGACCAAGCATGAACGTCACCACACGGGTGATGTCCGCCCGAAACGCCAGCCACTGCAGCTCGTACATCAACTTGACGTGCTCGTCGAAGCGCTCAGGAATGCCTGTCGGCTGATTGAGGTCCGGCAAGTCCGACGCATTCCGGCGCTCGACGCCTTGAATGCGGCGCTCGACTTCGCGGACGGCGTCGACGTAGTCGGTGACCGTCGCGCGATCGCCAGGACCGAGCGACTGCTGCAGGCGCTGGAGATCCGCCATCACCGAATCGAGGATGCTGCGATTCTCGCGTGCCTGGGCGAGCCGCTTCTGCGGCGAGCCACCGTCGCCGAACAACCGCTCGAACACGATTCGCGGGTTGTTCTCGGTCGGCAGCGGCGTCGCCGGCGTGCGCCACGCCAGCGTGTTCATGTACGCGCAGGCGTAGCTGTTTTCGCACTGACCGCCGAGGAAGTTCAGATCGATCGCCAGCTCCAGCGACGGCAGCACGGTGTCTTTGCCGATTTCGGCGGCGGCAATCTGATCGGCGGAAATGCCGTTGCGAATGTCGGCCCCTTCGGTCCGCTTCGGATGCACACCGGTCAGCCACGAGCTCGTGCCGCGCGTGTGATCGCCGTTCGCACCATCGTCGAACGCGTCGGCCTGGTGCTGTGCCAGACCGCTGAGAACGACGATGCGGTCGCGGTGCGGCGCCAGCGGCGCCAGGATCGGAGAAAACTCGAAGGACGTGCCCTCGCCCAGAGGTGTCCAGTAATTGATGCCGGTGAAATTCCGCGCCACACCGTTGGGCAGATAGATGAAGCCGAGGCGGCGCACGGGACGAGCGGCGGTCTGGGCCTGGGCGGTGAGCGCCGGGACCATGGCGTCGAGAAGCGGCAGCGCGAGCGTCGCCCCGATGCCACGGAGAAACATGCGACGCGGTAGCGCGAGCTTACTGACGAACATCGCTAATCCCCTGCTCTGCGCATCGTAAAGGGCGCGCTCTGGACGACGCCGAGGATGACGGACGAGAAACGGTAATCGTCGCGCGCGGCGGTGCGAACGATCGCCCGCACCGCCGGTGCATCGTAGTACTCGAGGCCACGCCCCAACGCATAGGTCATCAGCTTCTCCGTCACCGTCGGGACGAATCGGTCCGACTGCAGCAACAGCTGTTTCAGACCCGCAGCGCCCTGGAACTTGCTGCCGTCCGGAAACACACCGGACGCGTCAATCAACGCGGACGACTCACCCAGCGTTCGCCATTTCCCCACCGCATCGAAGTTCTCGAGCGACAAACCAAGCGGATCCATCATCGCGTGGCAGCTCGCGCACACCGGATTGCGCCGATGTTGTTCCATGCGTTGTCGCATCGACAGCGTGATGCCTTCGCCGTTGGTCGGCCGCAGCTCGCCGACGTTTGGAATTGGCGGTGGCGGTGGCGTGCCCAGCAGGTTCTCCAGAATCCACTTGCCGCGGACGACGGGCGACGTGCGGTCGGGATAGGAGGTGACGGTGAGGATGCTGCCCTGTCCGAGAACGCCGCCGCGCACGCTGTCGCTGCCGAGCGTCACGCGTCTGAAGTGACTCCCCGTGACGTGTGGAATGCCGTAGTGGCGCGCCAGCCGCTCGTTGAGGAACGTGTAATCCGCGCGCAGCAGATCCAGAACGCTGCGATCCTCGCGGACGATGCTGTCGAAGAACAGCTCGGTTTCGCGGCGGAAGGCCTGCCGCAGCGTGTCGTCGAAGTCGGGGAAGACGTTCTGCACCGGAATGACGGCCTGCAGATTGCGCAGGAACAGCCACTGACCGGCGAAGTTGGTGACGAACGCGTCGGCGCGCCGATCCGCCAGCATCCGCTTGACCTGCGCGGCAAGCACGGCCGGATCGCGCAGCTGTGTCTTCTCCGCGAGCGTCAACAGCTCCGCATCCGGAATGCTGCTCCACAGAAAGAACGACAGACGTGACGCCAGCTCGACATCGCTGATCCGGTACGCCGTCCCCGCCGCAACATTCGCGGGATCGCGTTCAACGCGAAGGAGGAACTCTGGGCTGACGAGCAACCGCCGCAATGCGTGCTGGATGCCTTCCTCGAATCCCTGGCTTCGTCCTTCGCGGTAAAACGCCATGAGCGGCGCAACGTCGGCATCGACGACTGGACGACGGTAAGCGCGGCGTGCGAGCGCGGTCAGGATGCGGTCTGCGCAGAGGGAGTTCGAAGCGTTCGAACTGCGGCACACAAAGATGCGGCGGCGGCTTGGCGTGTCGCCCGGACCTGTGACGTCGTACGGTCCCGCGATTTCGACGCTGCGCAGGTAGACGCCAAGGCGTGTCTCGGGGATGTTGACGCCGGCGGGGTAGGGGCGCAGAAACGGCAGTCGCTGCGTTTCGTCGAGCGCCGCCGTGCGATTGGTGAACGTCACGGTCAGCGATCGTGGGCCAGCCTTGATCGGAACGCGCAGGTTCCAGCTCTCGTCCGCCTGGTTCCGCTCTTCACGCTGCTTCGCGGTGACGCGGATGCCGCCGTCAATCTGCGAGATCTGCGGACGCTCGCCCGGCTGGTTGCCGCCGGCCGCCGCAGGAACGGCAGGTCTCGGTGTCGGCGCGCCAACGCCGGGAAGCATGAAGCCGCCAACGCGGGCGCCGTCCACGTCGATTTCGACGTGCTGGGCTTCCGTGTAGACCGGAACGCTCTCGTTGAGGTCGCGCGCAATGCGCACGCGGATCTCGTAGTGCGCATCGGCCGGAAACACGTAGTTCACCTGCGTGCCACCGCGGGTGCCGAATGGCAGGTCCGGCAGGTGGACGTCCTGGGCGAGGTCGTCGGTGATGCGGAAGTACTCGATCGACGGCGCCGGCACCGGCGTGCCGACAGCAAGACGACTGACGCGCTGAGCCGCCGCGAGGTACTGCTCCATCAGCGTCGGCGACATCTTCAGCACACCGGCGATGTTGTCGAACCCATAGCTCGCATCGTCGGCGGGGAGCATGGAGGAGACGTCGACGTCGAGCGCCAGCAGGTCGCGAATGGCGTTGCGGTACTCGGCTCGATTCAGCCGATGAAACGCCTCCGTACGTCCGGGATTTGGACGCGCGGCGGCGGCACGATCGAGCTCGGACTCGAGCCAGCCGATAAAGCTGGCGCGGATGGTCTTGTCAGGACGAGGGGAACCGGCCGGCGGCATGACGCCGGCGCGCATCTTCAGCACGACCTTTTCCCAGGTCGGCGCGTGCGCCGCGACGTCCCACAGGTCGTCGCCGTCGAGCGCGATCGGGACCGTGCCGGCCTGTTTGAGACGCTGATTGTGACAGGTCACACAGTACTGACTGAAAACCGCGCGCTGCGGTGTCGCGGTCGGAGCAGCCGCAGCGGGCCGAGATGGCAATTGCGCCGTCTGAGCCGATGGACGGCCGACACCCGCGGCGCCAAGCCACAACGTGGCAAGCGCGCACACGCCGACCCGCCATTTTCGGACCACGGCCAGATCGTAAACCTAGTTGGTGGTTGGTGGTTGGTAGTTGGCAGTGCGGTCGTTTACGCCTGCTGATTCAATCAGGCGTTGCGCGTTCCGCCGCCTCTATAACGAAGATCGGCATTGGGGCCTCTGCCGCGACGAGCTTCAGGCCGAGCTGACCTTCGATGGCATATCGCAGCGGTAGCTTGGGTGAATCAGTGCCGCTCGGGTCGAGCCCTCCTCGACCGACGCCAGGAAGGACAGAAAATCAGATGGATGCGACATCGAATCTGCGCGTCGAAGGAGTCGCCGGCGACTGGGCAGGCGGCGCAGACGACAACGAGGGCGACTGGCAGCTTAGCCATGCAGATCCGCATACGCAAACATCACCGCTGCGTCAAGGTATGGCGTTGCAGAATCACCTGCGCCATGCGCAGGCTGGCGGCGTCGATCATCCGGCCCTCATGCGTCGCGGCGCCGCGTCCCTCGGCGACCGCTTCCTCGTAAGCCTGTACGAGCGCGGACGCGCGGGCGACCTCCGCCGCCGACGGCGAGAATGCCGCGTTGACGGTCGCCAGCTGCGCGGGGTGGATGCACTGTTTGCCGTCGAAGCCGAGCGCGCGCGCGATCTGGCAGGCGCGACTGAGGCCGGAGCTGTCCTTGTAGCCGGCGTACGGGCCGTCCATGCAGCGCAGGCCGTTCGCCCGCGCGGCGGCCACGATGGTCAGCATCACCGCGTGGTAGCGATGTCCCGGATAGGCGGCGTCGTATTCGTCGAACTCGCCGATGCTCGACGCCGGCATCTGCATCGACGCAGCGAAATCGCCAGGACCGAAGATCAATCCCTCGAGCCGCGCTGAAGCGCAGGCAATCTCACGCACGTACAGAAACCCCGACGCACTCTCGATCTGGGCCTCGATGCCGACACGCTGCGCCAGACCGCGCGCATCCTCAATCTGCGAGAGCACCCGATCGACGTATTCAATGTCCGCTGCCGACGCCGCCTTCGGCAGCATGATCACGTCCACGCGCTCGGCGGCTGCCTCCATCACCTCCATCAGGTCGCGATCTGCGAATTCGCTGTCGAGGCTGTTGATGCGGACCATGCGCAGGCGATGCCCGAAGTCGATCTCCTGCAGCGCGCCGATGACGTTGGCGCGACTCGAAGCCTTCTCGTCCGGCAGCACCGAGTCCTCGAGATCGAGGCAGACGGCATCTGCCTCGCTTGCCGCAGCTTTCGGCATCATCGCCGGCCGCGACCCCGGCACGAACAGCATGCTGCGGATGAATCGGTCCGGTCGGAAACCGTTGCGGGCGTTGGCAGCGGGAGGTTGGGAATTGACGGCCATCAGAAGGACCTCGGCATGCCGAGGACATGCTCGCCGATGTACGACAGGATCAGGTTGGTCGAGATCGGCGCCACCTGATACAGACGCGTCTCCCGGAATTTCCGTTCGACGTCATACTCGGCGGCAAAGCCGAACCCGCCGAACGTCTGCAGGCAGACGTTGGCCGCTTCCCATGAGGCGTCGGCGGCAAGGAGCTTGGCGAGGTTCGCTTCAGCTCCTGCCGGCTTGCCGCCGTCGAACAGACGCGCGGCCTCGTAGCGCATCAGATCCGCAGCACGGACGTTCGCGTAGGCGCGCGCGATCGGAAACTGAATGCCCTGGTTCTGTCCGATGGGACGATCGAACACCACCCGCTCGCTCGCGTAGCGTCGTGCGCGTTCAATGAACCAGTAGCCGTCGCCGATGCACTCCGCGGCGATGAGGATCCGCTCCGCGTTCATGCCGTCGAGGACGTAGCGGAATCCCTTGCCTTCCTCGCCGATCAGGTTCTCGGCCGGCACCGCGAACTCCTCGAAGAAGACCTCGTTGGTCTCGTGGTTGACCATGTTGCGGATCGGACGGACGGTCATCCCCTGCTCGGCCGCACCGCGCAGGTCGACCAGAAAGATCGACAGTCCTTCCGTCTTCTTCTTCACGTCGGGCAGCGGCGTGGTGCGTGCGAGCAGCAGCATCAGGTCGGAGTGCTGCATCCGCGACGTCCATACCTTCTGGCCATTGACGACATAGCGGTCGCCGCGACGGACCGCTGTCGTTCGCGTCCTTGTCGTGTCGGTGCCGGTCGTCGGCTCGGTCACAGCGAAGGACTGCAGCCGCAATCGACCGGCGGCGATGTCGGGCAGGTAGCGGCGCTTCTGCTCGTCGGATCCATGGCGCAGCAGCGCGCCCATGATGTACATCTGCGCGTGGCACGCCCCCGAGTTCGCGCCGGAGCGATTGATTTCTTCCAGGATCACCGAGGCTTCGGTCAGCGTCAGCCCGCCGCCGCCATACTCCTCGGGAATGAGCGCCGCCAGCCACCCGGCAGCCGTCAACGCCTGGACGAAGGCTTCGGGGTATTCGGCACGCGCGTCCATCGACTGCCAGTAGTCGCTGCCGAACTGCGCGCACAGCTCGCGGACGGCACGCCGATAGTCGGCGCATTCCTCGAATCGTGGATTGATATCGGCCACGGCTGGATTCTAGTCTGCGCGGATGCGCGACCGATGCGCCAGCCGCCTCGCCGCGGTGGCCCCCTACGGATTCGGTGACGTGCGTCCGAGCACGCGCAGCATCTCGATCGGCAGCGGAAACACGATCGTCGAATTCTGTTCCGAGCCGATCTCCGTCAGCGTCTGCAGATAGCGCAGCGTAATCGCCGTCGGCTGCTGCGCCAGCACGCCGGCCGCCTGCGCCAGCTTTTCGGAGGCAATCAACTCTCCCTCGGCGTGAATGATCTTGGCGCGCTTTTCCCGCTCGGCTTCCGCCTGCCGCGCCATCGCCCGCTGCATGTCCTGCGGCAGATCCACATGCTTCACTTCGACGGCCGACACCTTGATGCCCCACGGGTCGGTCTGGTGATCGAGGATCTGCTGCAGCTGGGCGTTCAGCCGATCGCGTTCGGCCAGCAGGTCGTCCAGCTCCGCTTGCCCGAGCACGCTCCGCAGCGTCGTCTGTGCCAGCTGGGACGTGGCGTAGTTGTAGTTTTCGACTTCGACCACCGCTCGACGGGGATCGATCACCCGGAAATAGACAACGGCGTTGACCTTTACCGATACGTTGTCGCGCGTAATGATGTCCTGCGGCGGCACGTCGAGCACAACGGTGCGCAGACTCATGCGAACCATGCGATCGATCGGGCGGAAGACGAAGACCACACCGGGGCCTTTCGGCCGATCGAGCAGCTTGCCGAGCCGGAAGATGACGCCGCGCTCGTATTCCGCAAGAATCCGAATCGAGTTCAGCAGGTAGAGAAGGAGGAGGACAGCGATCACGACAGTCGGGGAGATGGTCAGGTTTTCCATCCGGACGCTCCTTATGAGGCGGGGCGATCCACTGGTTCGACCAGCAGGGTCAGGCCGTCGATCGCCACGATTCGCACCGCCGCGCCCGCGGCCAGCGGCTCGCGGCTGACGCCGCGCCAGATCTCGCCGTGGGCATCGATCTGGCCCGCGGTGTCCGCAGCCAGCGCGGTGCGCGCGCGTCCGATTTCGCCGATCATGCCCTCGACGCCAGTCTGCGGCGGCCGGCGCTGGGCTTTCAACGCCAGTCGACCCAGACCGAGTACGCCCGCAGCCAGAATCAGTGCCGCCGGCAGGATCGTCCGCAACTGGAGTCGAACGCCGGGCACGTTGTTCGTGGTCATGATCGAGCCGATCACGAGCGCGACAATCCCGCCAACGCCGAGCACCCCGAAACTGGGCACCTTCAATTCGAGCAGCAGCAGCGCGATGCCGAATGCGATCAGCAGCAGGCCCGCAGTGTTGACCGGCACGATCTGAAAGGCGAAGAAGGCCAGCAGCAGCGACAGGCCTCCGGCCACGCCCGGAACGATCGCGCCCGGATTCCAGAACTCGATCGTCAGACCGAGGATGCCGAGCGACATGAGCAGGTAGGCCACCTGCGGGTGCGCGATGGCGCTGAGGAACCGCTGACGGCGAGTCATTGCCACGCGGCGCACCGTGGCGTTCGCCGTCCGCATCTGCGTCGTCCGACCGTCGAAGCGGCGAACCGTCCGGCCGTCGAGCTCGCGGAGCAGCTGATCGACATCGGGGACGACAAGGTCGATCAGCGGTGGCTTCGCCGCAATCGCCTCGTGGTCGGTGAAGGCGCGGCTCTCGATGACCGCCTCGGCGCTGAGCGCGGCGTTCCGCCCGCGCGCCTCGGCGAGCGTTCGAGCGTAGGCGGCCGTATCCGACGCGGCCTTCTTTGCCATCGTCTCGTCGACCGGCTCGCCGCTGCCGGACACCGGGTGTGCGGCGCCGATGTGCGTACCGGGCGCCATCGCGGCAACGTCGGCAGCGACGGTGATGATGAAACCGGCAGATGCCGCTCTCGCTCCAGACGGTCCGACGAACACGACGACCGGCGCGCGCGAGGTGATCATGCGGGAGACAATGGTCCGCGTCGACTCGAGGAGCCCGCCTGGCGTGCGCAGCACGAAGACGACGACGTCGGCGCCGGTGGTATCGGACTGGTCGATGACGCCGGTGAAGAACTCGGCGGAGATGGGATGAATGATGCCGTCCAGCTCGGCGACGATCGCCAGTGGTTGCGTCGGTTTGGGGGGGACCTGAGCTGACGCGGCGACCAGACCGATCGCAATCAGGCCGCTCGCAAGAGCGACCTGGAATCGCCGTGGCCATCCGCCAGAGGCGGCGTTAATATGCGCCACGTCGAGATTCTATGCCTCGCTCTCGTATCCTGACAGCCGCTCTTGCCGTTGCGGCTGCGAGCGTCGTTTTCGCCGCTGAGCCTCGCCTGCGTCCCGTTCCGGCGGCCACATTGAGCCCGGAACAGCGGACCCTGGCCGACGCCTACGCCGGCGTATTTGGCAGCGGCGCCGACCTGCGGACGCTGCTCGTTCATCCTGAGCTGGTCAAAGGCGTCCTGCCCTTCGCCAATTACATCCTGGCCGAGTCGGCGCTGACGCCGCGCCATCGTGAACTGCTCATTCTCCGCACCGCCTGGCGCACGCGGTCCGACTATCTCTGGGCAAAACATCAAACCCGCGCGATGGCCGCGGGACTCTCCGTGCAGGAGATCGCCGCAATCGGAGAACGTGCCTCGGTGCGCTGGGACGACTTCGAGGCAACACTGCTCCGCGCCGC
>Ga0111538_10005402_pt1 | contig 17474 bp, 12 predicted proteins | sample SoiMethybrSBSTD1_FD_79669 | JGI IMG/M metagenome (GOLD analysis project Ga0111538, IMG submission 79669) | Bulk soil microbial communities from a Populus tree surrounding site in Tennessee, USA - Soil MetaG P. TD hybrid SBSTD1 (version 2)... | ecosystem: Environmental > Terrestrial > Soil >...
ACTTTGGAATTTTATGTTCAAATCCCAATGACTTGTCGGGTTGTGTGTGAAGCTTTTCTTTGAACGCAGGGAACATCCCACTGGACACAAATGTCCCCTCAAAATTAATAGAAGCGGGGTCTGCATTGTTCAAACTATCAAGTTTGAATGCCGGCACCACAAAAAACATAGAACGATCGTACACGCCACCCAAGACTTCTTCCCGGTCAAAGTAGATCGCACCTCCCGAAGCGGCATCAAGCCTCGGGTAGTCCGGAATTTTTCTTTTTCCTGACTTATTATTTCCCTTGCTGATGAATAATGTTCCTGATGATTTGGATTGATCACCCAATCCGCCCACCGCTGCCGCAGTTGAGTCCGCCCCGACCATGGAGTTATTAATTTTCCTCCTCATGCTTTGTCCCCTGGCGTTGGTTTCGGTTACGAAAAAGTTGATGGAATCAATGTGGGTTAGCTTGATAAAAAAGCTGTCATACTTCAACGTGAATCCTTTACCACTGATCTCAAAATTTCCGGCCGTGATGGAACCATCAAATTTAATGTCCCTGTTTTCAAGGATCGTGATGATACTGCTATCTGGCTTAATGCGCACGTTCAGGGAATCGCTCACCTTAAACTCATCAACACCACGAACGATCATATATCCTTTTGGAAAATTCAAGGTCGCATTGGGAAAACTATCCGTCACGGAATGAATTTTCAGGTTATCATAATCCATTTCACCTTTATAGGCCTTGTAAATCAAAATTGCTTTGTCCTTCACCCGAACCAAGTCCATCGTCGGGTCGTACACGATCAGGCCTTTCTCATTTAGAAATTCGATCGCCGCTTTAATATCCCTCATTTCCCTCCCGGAAAATGCAGCCAGGTCACCTGAATAAAATTCCTTTACCTTATTTTTAATGCAATAGGTTGCCACAAGGACGAGCGGGTGGAAATTAAATCCTTGTCCCTTTAACAATCTGAAATCTTCGGGATCATAAAAGTCAATGGATTCAATAATAAGGGGAACCGTATTGCGTCCGCCATCTGTCAAAAGATTAAGACTATCGGTATTCAAATCCCATTGAATGACGTCGGCAGCGAAATCAATACTGAAAAAAGACGACGAATACGGGGAATGTTTCATCGCGCCTTTATCCTTTTTCAACGTTATTTTTTGCGTGCTGTCTCCATACGAATATTTCATCCGAACCAATGGGTGCGTTATTGAATCCTTGCCTTGAAGGATATTCACCCTGGTCTTTAAAGAGATGATGGTGGAGTCTGTAAATTGAAAACTAGGCGACTGTGCTATAAACTTAGGTTTACCCTGATTCGAAATTTCAATTTTAGAAAGTGCACCCGACGCAGAAGCACTTGAAATTTTCCTACCTATGAGCGAAAATCCGCCCGTGTATTTGACGTTCTCATCAGCGATTCCCTGAATTCGAAGTGTATTTTGAAATGACTTGAATCGTGGATACGTGGAAGGTACAGAATCTTTCCGGGCCACGGATTTATATTCCAGAACACCGGGAATAAGACCTGGCGTTTTTCCTAAATAATTTAGTTTTGCCAAATCAGATTTAAACTCGGGCTTAGTAACATTGAAATTATAGGAGACGAGATTGCTATATACGCTGTCGGGACTTAAATGAGCCGCCGACCAATCAAATGATCCTCCTTCACCCACAAAAACGCTCGTGCGCAGCGAGAGCATACCCTTCGTATTTTTAATAAACACTGAATCGTAAGCCGTTACCATGTTCAATGTTACTTTAGAAAAGCGAATTACCGGACCTTCCACAATAGGCGGAGGTGGTGGACTCATCCACAACGGAGCCGCTGTATAGGTTGTGTCAGCCAGCGGGTCAAATGTATCTGACGTAGATTCATTGCTGTCTGCGCTATTAGTTTCTTCCGTTAGTGGGTTGGACGTCGTGTCATTCAGGTCTATAGCTGGCGCAGGGGTAACGAAATCGAACGAATAATCATCATCCCTCGCATACAAGCGGGAAGATTTTTCATAATGCAAAGCATGATGCTCAAAAAAAGTATTGCTTATCTTAAAAAAATTGGAAGCCTTTGCGGTAGGTTCTGAATCAATCACTAAACCAGCGACCCGAAGAAAATCGGAAATCGTTGATGCGTCGGCTTTTTCAACGTTCACAGCATTGGCGATCGCCCCAAAGTAATTCATAAGTTGCGGACGAACAGGATACTTTTTCTTCCGCATCCGCCACACTTGTTTTTGAATAACGACCTGCTGGTCGACGCGCAGACTCCCCCACGCCGTGGCAAATGCAGAACTCACAACTCCTGCATCCGCTTTCCGAGTATTTTCCAGTACAATTCGTACACTATCGGGAAAGCTGACCGGACTCGTAGCAGAGTTCTTTTGAGCCGACGCCGACAAAGCGGAAAAAACAAAAGAAATAAGTACGTATACCTTAATTCTGTTCACAAGTTAAAACCTTGAAATTCGGAAATAATGGGTAAATAAACTACGCGGCAAAGCCCCGACAAAACGCCTATGTAAGAAAAAACGTGCAAACAACCGGAAAAGTCTATTGAGGGGTTTATTCCCTCTATGGAAACACTATAAAACGGCCAATTTGCCCCTGCCACGTATGTTTTTTTACCGGCCCGAATAACCTTATCCAAAGCCGTTTGTTAAACAGGTCCTGAAAAGCCAAAAACGGAACAATACCTTGAGCATTCCCCAGGTGTTATCGATAAATCGAGCCGATGAAAATTTCCTATCATAACAAGATTTTTGTGATTTTTCAAACACTTCAAGCGCGAGACATGGTGGAAAATACGGGCGTTGGTTTAGCGATTGTTAATAAAATCCTCGACGATCGAAATCAAAAAATTGATATTATTTCAGATGTCGGAAAAGGTACAATTTTTTCATTTACATGGCCTAAATAAATTCGTATGAACAAAGTCGTGAACATTCTGCTGGTCGAAGACGACCACCTTGACATTATCGATATGAAGCGAACACTTGATAAAATGCATATCCTGAATAATCTGGTGGTTGCTAAAAATGGTGAAGACGCAATTCAAATATTAAATGATAAGGCGAGTTCGTCTGAGGCAATTCCAGACATTGCGCTCATCGACATTAACATGCCAAAAATGAATGGACTTGAGTTCCTGAGCGCTGTACGAAAAATGGAAGCGTGGAAAGACTTAAAATGTTTTATCATCACAACATCCGATGAAAAAGTCGACCGCACAGCAGCTAAAGAACTAGGAATTTCCGGCTACATCGTAAAGCCCCTAAAATTAAATAATCCTTCTTCTATGGACGCCTTTAACCTTATGATCGATCTGATGAATTTTCAAAAGTAACATTCACGCAGAATCACTTCGCCACGGAGTCACAGAGAACACAAAGGTTCGGAAAGTAGACAACGACGCCGTTTATCCAATTCTCCTCGCGCTTACTGCCGTCTGGATTTTTCTAAAATTTTGATAATTAAAGAGGACCAAAGCAAGAATGATGATGGAATAACCTATCACTTGCAGAAAATTTATTCGTTCCTTAAAAACTAAAAATGCTATTGTGAAATTAAATATCGGATTGATATACATCAGTATCCCGATCGTTGCGGAATTGATTTTATTTAAAGCAAAAAGGTTCAGAAAAAGCGGAAGCACCGTAAATAGAACTGCTACAATTATAATCACACCATAAAATGTCTGAGATGTAGGAATGGATTCGACCAAATAACCAAACACTAGATTAAGGAGAAAAAATGAAAATAGTACCTGTACACAAAGCGTAATGATTCTGTCAAAACCCTGGTTTTTGCGTTGCGTGATTAGATACAACGCGTAGGTAAAGGCGGTCAAAAAACTATAACCCAATTCAAGCGCCGAACTTATTCCAATTAACACACAACTAATAGCGCACAATCCCACGGCACACCATTGTTGAACCGTTAGTTTTTCATTTATCACTACATATCCCAACACCGCTGTAATGACAGGACAAATCAGGTAGGCAAACGAAGCAGTCTTAACATTGATGGAATTAACAACATAAATAAATGTAAGCCAGTTAACACATAATAACGCACCGCCTGCCAGCGTCAGCCAAATCGCCGTATTTTTTTTCTGTCGCGGAAGTGAAACCAATACTCTCCATTCGTGTCGAATGTCCTGGCGTTTGAACGTCAAGATGATCAGTAACAACGTGAGCGCGGAGAAGAGAATTCTGAAATACAAAATTTCTCCGGCGGTAAAATTCTGTAATGCGCGCAACGGGATAGAGAAGAAGCCCCAAATGACAAATGCAGAAATGCCAGCAACGTAATGTTTTTGATTGTTCATCGCTATGTTTAAAACTTCATGCGGTAATCAACGATAAAATCAAGAAGAAGATTGCAAGGTATGAATGTTTTTTTGACGTGCGAGAATATTTTAGTGCAGAGCCTAGTTCAGTTTTTCTTCTTCCTTCTTCGTAAGGATCCTTTCCTTTTTTATGTCGATTCGAATGAAGGCATACAAGCTCATATAAAAATTAGCGATCCAAACGAGCGAAAAGCCAGCGATAACGTAGCCGGCCCAGTTATCAAGCAGAAGCTTATAATGGGTAATTAAAAGTATAAAGACTGTGACATAGTGGCTAAAACAATATTCACAGGTAAAAAGGTAAAAAAATTTCCTGGCCGCAATCGTTTTAGAAGTTTCACAGCGCTTAAGACAATATTCTCTGGGCTCGCGAAACACTTCTTCGTGTGTGACGGTCCATGCAATGCACGCTGTTGGAATGGCCAGAATAAAAAGCCAGGCTACCTGGGTTGTTAAGTCCATCCTTCATAAACAATAAAAAAACGTCAATGTTATTTACCATTGACGTTATCCTTCACCAGCGGAAGTCGTCTATAAACTTTTCAAATAAGTTAAACTTACAGGCACCTGCTCATTTACCTTATTGCTTTCGTCTTCTATGTAATAATACTGTATGGACGATTTTTTACCTGCTTTTATTATCGACGCGATATTGACCTGTCCAGTTCCCAACGCCACGTTACTATCAGTGTCGATTCTGCCAGTTGCATCGCCTTTAACACCTTTACGAACATCCTTAACGTGCATTAGTCTAAAGCGCTTCGGATATTTCTTGATTAGTTCGGCGGGATCATAACCGGGAAGGTGCGCCCAGACCACGTCCAATTCAAAACTTACAAAGTCGGGATTTGTATTAGCCGCAAGAAAGTCGAATAGCGTACCTTTTTCATAAGGTACAAACTCGTATCCATGATTATGATAACAGAAAGTCAGGTTATGATTCTCCTTCAGGAATTTGCCCGCCTTGTTGAAATCCTCTGCGGCTTTCTTGATCGTTTCAATCGTAGCGGGGCCTTCATGGGGTATCCAGGCAACGCGTACATACGACGCTCCTAATGCCTTGGCATTTTCTGCGACTTCGGCGGTCTTTTCTACCAGCTCAGCATAGCTCACGCCAAAAGAAGTACAACGCATTCCTCTTTCATCCAACATTTGTTTGATCTCCTTGGCCGTCCTTTTAAATAAGTTTGAGAATTCAATATTTGTAATACCTAATCGCTTAATGGTGTCCAAGGTTGCAGGCACATCCTTTTCGAAACTTTTACGATACGTATAAGAAACAATGCCGGGTGTATCTTTTAAAGTTTTTCCGAAAGATTGAGCATGGGAAAAATCTCCTATGAAAAGAATGGTCAGAAGAATAATAAGGCGTTTCATTTTAAAGTTTGCGGTTTAAAGTTTGAAGTTCGAAGTTGTGTGCGACAGTCATTCAGTTATACATTGACATTCCAGCCTTTCTCGTACTCACGGCTCCAAAGGGTCATGGCTTCTTTGTCGTTCAGAATATGACCATTCGTGGAATCACAGTTCAACGCGCGCCCCACACGAAAAGCAATGTTCCCAAGCTGCGGCAGCAAGGTTGATTTATGTCCTTCCAGAATGGGTGCATTGATTTTTTGATTTTCCCGGATAGATTCTACAAAATTCAACAAGTGTATCGTATCCAGCGATTCGAACGGACTTACCTTATTTGTTGGGTCCATCGGTGTATCATCCTTGACTTCCTCGATCAAAGTATTCTTAATGTTATCGAAGATTTTATAACTGTTTGCACCAGGGTAAACGACAGTTCCATTTTCGCCATAAAAAATTACGCCCCTGCCCGCCCCTTCCGACTCATAACCGTTGCAGCTCCGACCTTCCCAGGTACAGGCAGTGTTATTTGGAAAGTTATAGGTTATGGTTTGCGTATCTGGAGTTTCCCAGTCATCCTGAAACTGAAAACGGCCACCGCCGGATACAACTTTCGTCGGATAGTCAACACCGAGCCCCCAACGGATAACATCGAGCTCATGCGTACCGTTGTTAAGGGCTTCGCCTGTTCCCCAATGCCAGAACCAATGCCAGTTGTAATGAACCAGGTTACTTCGATATTCTCTGCGTGGGGCCGGTCCCTGCCACAAATCAAAATTCAAATTCTGAGGAACCTGGATAACAGTTCCTTTTCCAATAGTTTTCCGATTGTTAGTATACCATCCTCTTGCAAAATAAACGCGTCCAATCACGCCGTTGCGCATTTTGTCCACCATACCTTTTACATTGCTAAACGATCTCCGCTGACTTCCCATCTGCACCATTCGTTTGTATTTATCGGTAGCCTCGACCAACATTTCGCCCTCGCGCGGGTTGTGGCTACAGGGCTTTTCAACGTACACATGTTTACCGGCTTGTAAGGCCATGATAGCGGCGGGTGTGTGCCAGTGATCGGGCGCTGCGATGGCGACTGCATCAAAATCCTTTTTCTCTAACATCTTACGGACATCCGAAAAGCCAACGGGTTTCTTTCCGGTGATCTTTCCAATTTCATCAATTGTTTTCGCCAAAACTGTAGCGTCAGGATCACAGATATAAGCAACCTCAACGTTGGGGAGTTTAGCAAAGCCTTTCGCTAAAAACATGCCGCGGCTATTGGTGCCCATGATGCCCAGTAAAACTTTTGTATTGGGAGCACCCCTAAAAAAATCAGCACCCGTAGCGAGATAAGGAGACAGCACTAAACTGCTGCCGGCCAGAGAGGCGCGGCGAATAAATTCGCTGCGATTAATATTGTTTGACATAGGTTTTAGTTTAGAGAAATTAAGGTTTCGCGTGGAAGTTAGCAAAATTCGCGGGCTGGCTTAACAGGTTTTACATAAATGCTAAGGTGTGCGATGACATTTTGAAATTTGTACCCAATAAGCGCGGATTTTACCTCGGATTTTGGTTGTCGCCAAGCCCGACCCACTTGTCTGACTATTCCAACGGTTGCCGGAATGTCGAATGTCGAACTCCGAATATCGAATGACGACGATAGATGCCGCGGTAGGTTATCCCGTAGATTTGATAGAAGCACTTATTCATTCTAAATTCTTTGGAGTATTTTCCTAAATATTAAACGGAACTCCTGTTTCTTTAGAGATTTGAATCAGGTTATCAACAACGGCCTGGATAACAGGAATTCCTTCTTTAGTTCTGATCTTTTCGGCCTCGTGTTCCGGGTCACCGGGAATGAGCACAGCATCACGTCCGGGAACAGGCTTTGTATTTCGAAAAACCTCAATCCAATGATCGATGCGCTTTTTGAAAACATCAACTTCTTCAAATCCATCAATTTCCATGGCACCAAAAAAATGACCGATACCTTTGCCAACACTTTCCTTCGGAGTCTCTTCGAAAATGGAAAAGGTGGAGCAAACGGTCCCCAGTTGGCACCGCTGAGAACACAACATAAAATATCGACCATCGATGAGAGGCAATATCCCTTGTGCCCACCCATCTCGCGCGTTCCGCCTAGCGGGAGTAACCCTCCCGCATAAATGTCTTTCGGGGAAATTGACGAATTTCCATATCCGTCAATAATCCACCCTTCGGGTATCTGCTTTCCTTGCCGTTCTGCAATTTCTACTTTTCCAAAGGCTACGACACTTGTCGCCAGATCAATTACAATCGGAGGATTTTTAAAACCCGGAAAAGCAATTGCAATGGGATTTGTACCCAATCTTCTTTCGGCACCCCAGAGTGGCACCACGATTTTGGAAGAATTGGTCATCGACCATCCGATCATATCGCGCTCCAATGCCTTCAAAGAATAATAAGAAGCAATGCCATAATGGTTGGTATTGCAGACGCTTACCCATCCCGAGCCATACTGGGCAGCTTTATCCATCGCGATCTCATTTGCCTTCGGCCCTACGACAAGTCCCAATCCACTATCTCCATCAACGGTGGCTACACTTTTTTTTTCGCGAATAATTTTGATGTTGGGTTTGGGATTTATCCTACCGATTTTAAACATGTCCACATAGGTGCGGAGCCGCGCCACGCCGTGAGAATCGATTCCGCGTAAATCAGCTTTTGACAAAACCGCAGAGGCTTGAAGAGCATCTTTTTCGGGTACACCAAAATGGATAAAAACCTGGGTTGTAAAATCTCGTAGGTAGGGTGCTGAAAAAGTAAAATAGCTGGGTTGGGCCATAGGGTAGATAATTTTCAATTCACGAGCCATTCAGTTTAAAAACTCATAAGAGAACTTGGATCGTATTTCTAAATATAATGCGAGAATATCTGAGTTTGGCCAAATGCCAGGAGTGAGTTTGTAAGAATCACGAGCGAAGAAACACATCGCCAATCACGAATGAATTCTTCCTGCTTCCCGTAACGTTTTACTTGCCACAAAGGGAATACACAGTAATGTAATGCCGGTGCCTGTCCCGATAAGAAGTATATCAATAGCAACGATGTCTGAAACAGGTCCGAAAACGAGCATACTTAATGGCATGAGTACACTTGACGCCATTCCAAAAACAGAAAAAACCCTTCCCATAAAAGCGCCATCCACTGTGGATTGAAACAAAACCACGATCGGAGTATTAAAAAGGGGCATCGCTATGCCGATAACACCAAAAATACCGATATAGACAAAGAAACTATTTACAAGCCCAAGCCCAATAACCCCAAGACCGTACAACGCAATGGCAAGCACGACAGTAAAAATACAGTTTCTGAATCCTCCCCATGCGCCAATTATAATCCCTCCCGCCATCATTCCTACTGAAAAGGTAATCTCTATCGCGGTGAGCCGCCACACTTCACTTCCAAAATCACGGATTACTTGCAGCGGGGTCAACAAAGCCGAAGGAGACACACAAATCATAAAAACTGACGTCAGAAGCACCAGCCGTAATATATACCCATGTTCCTTTATATAAATAAATCCTTCCTTCAGATCATTAAAATATTCTATTCCTTTTTTTCCTTCGTCCGGTTTTTCCAATGACGGTATTTTAACAAAAAAGAATAAAATGCTTATGGCCACACCGGCGGTAACTACGTCAACAAAAAAGAGTATTTCCAATGGGGCAAAGGTCATAAGCGCACCGCTTGCCATAGGAGCCGCCAGGGTAGTACCAGCCTGTATGCTTGATAGTATGCCGTTTACTTGGGTTAAATTCTCTTGAGGTACAATTTGTGGAATAAGCGCACCCACCGCCGGCATCTGTGCACCCTGACCAAAAGAACGCACCACCGCACAGATTAGCAAAATACCGATGGGATCATATCCGAAAAATAAAAAAACGGCCACAATTAGACTGACCAATGCGATTGATCCGTCCGCTATGTTGATTATATTTTTTCGGTTAAACCTGTCGGCCCATACTCCGGCAAAAGGAGAAATGAAGAACATGGGGAGAAATCCGGCGATGGTAAAAACGGTCATCATCGTTCCCGACTGGGTTTTAAGTGTTATATGCCACAGAATGGCATATTGCACCAGGAGCGTACCAAAAAGCGATAAAGTTTGTCCGGCAACAAAAAGAGCGGTGTTCCTTTTCCAACTAATTTCCATACCTCTTTATATCATCTTTATATAAAATGGCGATAGGATTTCGGCGCCATGAAGGCGCACGCAACAAATAAAGGCTGAGTAAGAAATGTCGCATAACACATTGGAGTATCGGCTGAGCTTACTCGACCGATAACTCGAACTACCACCCAATAAAAATACTTTTATGATTGATAATGTGGTAGTCCCGACAGGAATCGAACCTGCATCAAAAGTTTAGGAAACTCCTATTCTATCCATTGAACTACGGGACCAGTTTTTTCTTCAATTGAAACGGTCGCAAAGATAGAAATGTAAGGTAAAAAACAGAATCCCAATAGATTTTTCATATTGTGTTCGTCGGCTTGGGTTAGGTGAAGAAGTCTATGAAATGCAGAAAATGACAAAATTTCACAAATTCGATTCCTATCGGGACTACATTTAAATTACCTAATGACTTGTAAATGAATATTTTACAAGTCATTTCTATTTATAGGGGAAGCCTCGAGGGCAAATTATTTTAAACAACAAATGATTAAAGCCAATCTCCTGTGAGGGTCGGTCTGCTTGGGAAATTCAGTGCTCCTTTTTGGGTTATACCTTAATAGAGAAATATCGGTAATTATCTATATTCAATTGTTAGCGTTAATCCTTGAAAAGGGAATTATGAACTTCAAAAAGATAAAAGACGATATATTAACAGTCTGGAAAGATCCTGTTTGGAGTAACGTGATTTCGATACCGTTCTTCGTTCTATTCTTGCCGATGATGGGGATGGCTCAGGCCAACTGTGAACTCAAAAAAGAAAAGGACAATATCAAGATTTATGCGTGTCGGGTAGAAGGATCTGCGCTCAATGATATCCTGGTAGAGTTTGAGGTGAATTCTACTATAGAGAAATACATTCCGATTGTGTTGGATGTATCGCATTACAATGAATGGCGATATCGGGAGTTTAATCACAAATTGTTAAAAAAGATAAGCGACTCTGAATTGATTTACTATGCTCAAGTCAGCGCTCCGTATCCGCTAAATGATCGCGATTTGGTTTTGCATCTGAAGATCAACAAGGATTCCTTACCAAAAATATTGACGGTAACGAATGAGAGCATGCCGGATTACATACCACCTGTGGAGGATGTTGTGCGGGTTCCCAGTTCTTTCTCTACCGTGACGCTTATACCTTTAAGTGAATCAAGATTAAAAGTAAGTTGCTATGTAAGCGTAAATCCCGGTGGACAAATTCCGGATTGGGTAGTCAATATGTTCTGCACGCAAGGACCCTATAAAACGTTTAAAAAACTAATTGAGAAAATGGAAGATAAATGAGTGTGGAAATTGACTATGGGTACCAGCTGACAAAGCATTGTAAAAAAATGGATTTTTGATTTGGTTATTTATTGCCTCGGCCTGCGTACCGTCACACTTGAATTCCGCTCGTTGGTAAAGTAGCTCCCGTCGTAAAGCTTAAGCAACACAGTGTGCGACTTGAATCAGCTTTCTTCACCATGATCATCTTTCCATTTCATATTTCATAAATGATAAACCTCAAAAATAAATTAACGCCTTACGAGATCGTATTCCATTGAAAATTTGTAACTATACAAACGATGTCCTCCCTGCGCCAATGGCCATTTCCCTTCTTTGGTGTAGGTATCAGTTACTGTCCGGTCTTTAGAATCGTTGCGCGTTTCCATTTGTGCGAGTTGAGGTAAGAACAGTCGATCCTTGTTTTGAGTGAAATTGAAAATCTAGGCCATCGGTTCTTTTTTGATTTTAACTATCGCAATATGAAACCCATCATTCTAATCGGGCTAATGCTCGCAGGTCAGCTTGCATTTGGCCAAGGCTGTCCAGCAACCACCACTATCAATGGACATGAATTCCAAGTCGTTCAAATCGGCAACCAATGCTTTTACCTCGACAATACGGGGTACCTTCTCGGCCAGGAACTGGCCGGCATACAAGGGCAACGATTTCAAAGCACGTTTGATAATGGCATCACTGTTGCGGCAACCGTCCAAAATGGAAGCATAACAAATTATCAGTATAATTACTCGATTGGTGCGTGCGCTCCGAGCGAACAAATTAGCCTCGGTTTCCTAATTACCATGAACGTGGAAGCCGATCTACCCATCATAGGACAAACGGAATCGGACGTTCAAATAAGGGGAAGCGCACTAATCTCTAGAACCTATAGTGGCCAACTCGTAGACAATGGTGGAGTAATCAATACGGTGTTAAACGTTACTTCAATTGCTATCGATAACCAAAATTTTGATTTTCAAATTAGCAATTCACTTTTTAACGGAATTGCAAGTTTGATAGAGGCCTTTATTTTCGATGACTTTATTGCTCCTCAATTACTGCCCATTTTTAACAGGCAGGTAGCAACGATTCAAAAACTCAGTGACCAAACCATCCCCATTCAAGCAGAAATTACCGGGCCTTCCACGATATGCGAAGGTCCTGTTACACTATCTGTAGCACCAGCAAATTTAAGAAGCTATGCATGGTCTAATGGATCCCACTCAAATTCGATCACTACAGGGGATCCCGGAACATACTTCGTAACCATTATCGATAACTACTGTAACAGCACAATACTTTCCAAAAAGATAACGGAGGGTGGCATTAATGACTTCATAAGTATAGAACCATTGTGCACTGGGAAAATAAAATTAAGCGCGGGAGGATTCGAATCAGTGAAATGGTCAACCGGCTCTGAGGAAACGAGTATAGAAGTTGGTGTGTCGGGGGCTTACGAAGCAGAAGCAACCGACGAAGGATGCACAAGTATTGATAAAGTTAATGTTACCGTTAATGGATCCTGTCAGGCTACATCCGTCGCGGCCCTAAGTGTCAGTGCAGTTTGCTCTGATTTTCCCAGCTTACTAAGAAGATGGAAGGTTAATAATCCCAATACATTTAAGGTACGTGGAGATTGGGAGATTGCAGGAACCATTGAAAAAAACTGGGTCGATTTTCCTCCCGGTGAATCCTTTCTCGCTACAATTGCCGTTCCGTTTAATCAAAACCAGCTTAAGATTTACTGGCACAACGAAAAAGGGCAATTACAAACGATCCAGCAAGCATCAATATCAACGAAGTGTCCAAAGACTTCTGCTCTTTCATCAGCTAATAATGCTGGAGCCAGGGTCGGAGCTGAAATGAATGTTTTTCCTAATCCAGCGCCTGATCGATTCATGCTTGAAATAACAAGTGAACGTGAAGATGATGTGCCATTGCAAATTGTCTCCAGTTCCGGCGTGGTTTGGTATTCTGGAAACATCCAATTAAGTGCCGGACAAAATTTTATCTCACATGATGTTTCACGTTTTGAAAATGGAACGTATGTAATCCGAGTAGGAGATAATACTGTCCGGTTTATGAAGAAGTAATCGTTTAGACGTCCTAAACAAAAAGGAAGGCTGAGCAGACCAAGTTTTGATTGCTGATCGTAAATTGGTAGACACCAAATTTATGATTTAACAAAGTAAATTTGCAAGGATTTTCTAGAACTCAAGCATGAGGTTTGGAAAGTTCCTTTCGATTCTTGCTTAAATCGCATTGATTTTTTTAGCTACGACGATTCTATAATCCGGGCTTTTTAAAACGGCTCACCACCCCACATACTGAAACTCACCCTGCGCTGCGCTGATGCCACAATATATATTTAACAAAATCAAAATGAAATACCACAGGGCAATCACGATATTCGCCAGCATTTTCGGAAGGTGGGTTATTAAGAATTTATACATGGCTAGTTTATAAAGAATAAGATTTTATAGACTTCTAAGGCTTTCCCCAATTCGCCGTAGTCGGTGACGACGCAAGTCAGACAGAAGTAGTTGAACACGAAGACTCTTCCCAGGTTTCTGCTCACCCAGGATGTTGGACTATCTTTAAATAGCGTAGCAAGGTAGATGCCCAAGGCCTGCAGCAGTCCCCACAACAGAAAGGCCAACGTTATCTCGTGCCATAAGCCGATGATGATCATCGTTACAACCAGACCAAATATCGGCTTTCTGTAATAAGAGGCAAGCGGCGTAAAAATATAATCCCGGCAGAAAGCGGAAAGGGACATATGGTATTTCGACCAAAACTCCTGCATATTGGTTGCCAGAAACGGAAAATTAAAGTTCTCCATGATGCGGAAACCAAGAAGCAATGCAATACCAATGGCGATGTCTGAATAACCAGCAAACTGAAAGTATGCATTCAGCACCAATGTTACAGTCTCCAGGTATGCTTTAAGCCAAACATGGCTTGCATCTAAATTTTCTATAAAGCCTGGAGCTTTCGACGTGAGTAGATAGTTCCCAAGAATTACAATTTTCGATATGCCGAACAAAATGCGTTGAAAACCCAACGAAAAATATTCGCTATTCAAACGTCTTCTTTGCCAGTCGCGAATAAACTCAGGATAACGGTTGATGGGTCCAATGATGAGGACAGGTAAAAAGAAATTATAAGCCAGATAAAACAGGAGACTTTCGTCTCGAATTCGTCCCTGATAGCGATCAATCGTGTAATGGATATTTCTAAAAATGTAATACGACATTCCTAACGGAATTATCCAATTATCATGAAAGGTAAACAAGATTTTTGCAGAGACGATCAGCAGTATCAGGATACATAGGCTAACCACGATTTTCAAAGACTTTTTTAAAACTGCTTTGTGCAGTAAATAGTAATTCCCAAGGGTAACGGACGTCAAGATTAACAACGACAAGGGTGATTGATAGCCAATAAACAATCCGGTGATTAAGATCTGCGAAACCAGTACGTAGTTTCGGGGTAACGTCCAGGCTAAAAGGACCATTGGAATTGCAAACAGAATTACCTCAAACAGTAGCTTCATATTATTTTTTTGAAGCAATTTCAGAAACAAACCATTCCTGATATTGCATTGCACCTTCAGAATTTAAATGAGCACCATCTGTAAAACATGAGTCAGCCATCTGGCGTGGAAACCTCCAACACTCAACGCCATATTGTGTTTCATAGAACTTCAGCACCTCGTTCAATTCGGAAGTTGATTCCCGATCGAGGAAATTGTGTGGAAGCTTATTAGATTGGGGCGGGTCGAGGAAAACCACTTTTGAATTTCTCTTCATTAGCAAGTCATATGCGTTGTTCGCTTCTCCATTTTGGATAATTTTTCTCACAACGTGAAGTTTCTTTTCTTTCAGATACCTAAATGTGATGCTATCGAAATTATGCGTATAAAAATCACTTCCAGGCAACGGTTTTTCGTCGTAGGTGTACCATTTTGTATAATAGTCGTCGTGCATTGGCATACCCAGCGCTCCGCGAATATTATTCCTGATATGCAAAAGTGCAGCATCGACATTCACGGGAAGGCTATTTGATGAATCAGGATTGATCATGTTAAAAGTATTCTCAATGAACAAATAGTTTGGTGAGTACTTAGTCACATACTCAAAAAAATCAATTTGGTGCGCCATATCCATATCCATGTAGTTCAGGGCCACACGCAACACTTTCGCTTTTTTATTTGTCGCTTTGGAAATGTTGTTTTCAATTTCCTTTGGATCGCTAAACGCGTTTTCCGTTAAAGAGGATCCGACAATCACAATCGAGAGCGCGGAAGTATCGCTCGCATTTTCGATCAAGGCTTGTTCCAGACTTTTATGTGCTCGCGCTTCCACGCTGGCGTAAGGGCCGTATCCGGTATAGGCGTACGAAAAAAACCAGGTCAGAATGAAAGCAATGGCTGAGAGCGGATAGATCCATAATTTTAAAGGGGGAACCACATCAGACATTACCGCAACTTTTTATGAATTACATTTTGAATCGAACTTATTGAAGTCATAACCATTATATCCGACGTGGTAAATTTGACATTAAATACCTGCTCGAGCTTTGTTATCAGGGCCAGGTGATTCAGGGAATCCCATCCGGAAACGGTCCGGGTAGAGCTTTGCTCGTTGAGGGCCCGATGTTCGACTTTAAAAATAGAGGCTGCAATTTTTACTACCGTATCCAGAACCCCTTCGCTTTTTGTAATGGGCACAGCATGTTTTGCAGTCACTATCTTTTTTAATTCCTCAACCTGAATCTTACCGCTTATTCCACGCGGAAATGTATCGATGAAACACAGCTCCTGGGGTACCTTTTCTGGTTCAAGATTTTCCCGCAAGTATTTGTAAAGCGTCAACTCGTCCATAACAACCTTGTCTTTCAGCTTTACACACGCGATCATCTTTTCGGTGAGAATAGGATCAGGCATCCCGATCACCTTACATTCATCCATCTCCTCCATTTTGAGGAGAATCTCTTCTACTTCTTCCGGTTGCACGCGGAATCCACCCGCGTTGATCATGCTCTTTTTTCTACCCACAATCTTCACGAACCCGTCCTCGTCCTCCCGCGCGATATCACCTGAATAGAGCCAACCGTCAGCCAGCACCGCTGAAGTAGCCTCAGGGTTGTTAAAGTACCCGACCATAATGTGATCGCCTTTTAACAGAAGTTCACCTTTTTCGCCTTTCGTTACCTCCCGTCCTCCTTCATCTATGATCTTAATACTGCAGTCCGTGGGCTTACCTACTGTGCCTATTTTAAAGGTATCTAGGCTCGGTCCACAATAGATACTACCAGTCACAGTTTCCGTAAGGCCATAAATGTTAACAATTTGAATCTTGAATATTGAAGAAACGGAATGCCACAGGCGCTCTTCTAACATCGCGGCCACAGAAATTGCGAACTTAAAATCCGGAGTTTGAAAACTATCTTCAAAACCTTCGTGGTATTTTTCAAAGAATGAAAGGAGTGTCGGCGCCACGAAACAATGTGTAATCTTGTATTTATAGATACCATCATAAATCAGGTCAAGCCTGGACGTGTCAAGCTTAAACGGGCTCACCCAGGTGCCACCGCTATAGAGCGCCAGGAAAGGACCTTGATTAATCCCATCAGTGTGATATAAATTAAGCACATTGAGGATCTTCACCTCATCGTTCATTCCATAAACCTTTTTGAGTGTTTCCAGATGTGAAAACAGGTTCTTATGAGAGATCACTACACCTTTGGGATCAGATGTAGACCCGGACGTGTACATCATGTAGGCAACACAAGAAGGATCTATGTCGCTGGGGTATAACGGCGTTACATTTTCCATTCCCTTGAGACAGGCAGGGTAAGTGTTACTTGAGGCCTGCTCTTCGTGTGCTTTGCCGTTTCGCGAAAAAATATTTTTGAATAGGTTCTTTTTTTCTTCGGATACTTTTTTGATTTCAACAATATTTTTTTCTTCCATCCGCCACGCCGTCGTCAAGACGCTGTCGATAAAAAATGCATCCGGACGTGCCGAAGCTATTATGGAATGAATCCTGTCAGCCTTTGCGTTAGGATCCGTTAGAATAACTGTCAGCCCATACCTATAAGCGGCAATTGTAATTTCCACAAGGCTTCTTTTGTCGTCGGTAGACAACACAATTTTATTGCCCTGCTTTAAACTTAATTTGTTGAAAACTATACTGAGCTTATCTACGGTGGATAGCAAATTACCGTAGGTAACCGTCTCGCCGTCATGCAATACGGCAAACTCTTTTTTAGGATGTAGTTTTGCGCGGTCCAA
>Ga0111538_10005403_pt1 | contig 17473 bp, 14 predicted proteins | sample SoiMethybrSBSTD1_FD_79669 | JGI IMG/M metagenome (GOLD analysis project Ga0111538, IMG submission 79669) | Bulk soil microbial communities from a Populus tree surrounding site in Tennessee, USA - Soil MetaG P. TD hybrid SBSTD1 (version 2)... | ecosystem: Environmental > Terrestrial > Soil >...
CTTCCCCTGATATTGGTCGGGACGCTCGATCGGCGTGTTGGCTTCGTCCTTGTTCGTGTAGATGCCTTGCAAATCCGGATCGCCCCACGGCGTATGTGGCGGGCTGTAAGTGGTTCTGCCGGCGCCACGCGACTGCGCCGCCCCGCTCAACGGCAACAGCAGAACAAGGAGCAGCGCGACGATGAACGTGCCGGACCACGCACGGCTTCGTGCCATACCAACCTCCTGGATCGACTGCGCCGCATACTCTACAGCGCACGACCGCTGGACGGAAAGCGGACCCTGTAAACGGTTTCTTCTCAGAAAAACCGCGGGGGGCGTCTGTCGCCGCCTGACGTACGATGAGGGCCCTATGCACACGGGCCCGTTCCACTCGCTGCGCTCGCTCAGGGCGGGCCGGACCTCGCGCACTCGACGTCTCTTCGCCTGCGCGCTGGTGCCCGCGGTCCTTCTCGCCTCGGCGACCATGATCGCACGCGGCGGTCAGAATCCCGCCGGCACCGTCGCTCCGCCGCTCGAAACCATTCAGGTTCGTCCGAACCTGTTCATGATCGCCGGCGGCGGCGGCAACGTCGCGGTGCAGATCGGCAGCGACGGCGTCATCCTCGTGGATGCGGGAGCGGCCGCAACCGCCGACGCCACGCTCGCGGCGATTCGTCGTCTCACGGACAAGCCGATCCGCTACATCGTCAACACGAGCGCGGATGCGGATCATGTCGGTGGAAACGCCGCCTTGTCACAGGCCGGTCGATCGATCTTCCAGATTGGCAACAACCTGGCGGTCGCCATGACGAACGGCGGAGCGGCCGGGATCATCGCGTACGAGACCGTGTTGTTCCGCATGAGCGGGCGCAACGGCGAGAGCTCGCCCTTCCCTGCTGCCGGCTGGCCGACCGACACGCATGCGCAGCCAAGGCGCGGCTTGTATCTGAACGACGAGGGCGTGGAGTTCCTCCATCAGCCCGCCGCGCACAGCGACGGCGACATGGTGGTGTTCTTCCGGCGCTCCGACGTGATTGCCGCGGGAGACATCATCGACACCACCCGATTTCCGGTGATCGACGTGGCGGCGGGCGGGAGCATCGACGGCGAGATCGACGCACTGAATCATCTGGTCGAGATCGCGATCCCCTCAATCCCGTTCGTCTGGAAGAACGGCGGCACCTACATCGTGCCCGGTCACGGTCGCGTCTATAGCCAGGCCGACGTGGTCCCCTATCGCGACATGGTCGCGATCATCCGCGACCGCGTGCGCGACCTGATGGCGCAGGGGCGCACGCTCGCGCAAATACAGGCGGCGTCTCCAGCGCAAGGCTACGCGAGGGCGTTCGGCGCGGAATCGGGTGGATGGACCACGAACATGTTCATCGAGGCGATCTATCGCACGTCCAGTCGGAGCGCACGATGACGCGCCCGCACCCCGCACGCGTCGGCATTGTCAGCGCGCTCTGGGTCGCGATGTCGCTCCTCGCCGCGGCTCAGCGACAGCAGACGCCGACACCAAGTGCACGATCGGTCGCGCCGGTCGATCTCACCGGCTACTGGGTGTCCGTGGTGAGCACCGAGTGGCGGTATCGCATGATGACGCCGCCGAAGGGCGACTACGAGGGCATCCCGCTGACGCCAGCGGCTCGGAAGATCGCCGACACCTGGGATCCCGCGCGGGACACGAAAGCCGGCGAGCAATGCCGCGCCTACGGCGCGCCCGCGATCATGCACCTGCCCGGCCGCCTCCACATCACCTGGGCCGACGACATGACGCTGCGCATGGAGGTCGACCAGGGCAACCAGACGCGGCTGTTCCACTTCGGGCTCGCAGCGCAGTTCACGACGACCTCGGTATCACAGCAGGATCGGAAGACGGAGCGCACGAGGACGTGGCAAGGAGAGTCCGTCGCGGACTGGCAACTCACACGTCCGGCAACCGGTGCGGGCCCGCCGAGCGCGTTTCCGAAGTCGTCATCGCTGAAAGTGGTGACGTCGCAACTGCGACCCGGTTACATCAGACGCAACGGAGTTCCGTACGGCGAGAACGCGCTCTTGACGGAGCATTTCGACGTCGTGCCTGGAACGCGTGGCGAGCAGTGGCTGATCGTCACCACGTTGCTCGACGATCCGCAGAACCTGTCGCAGCCGCTGCTGCGCAGCGTCCAGTTCCGCAAACAACCCGACGGATCTGGATGGGACCCGACGCCATGCACGGCGGTGTGGTGATCATGGGAAAGTCAAAAGTCAAAAGTCGGAAGTCAACAGTAAGTCTTCAAGTGCTTCTTGCGCTCTCGATCACGGCCGCGCCGGCCTTCGCTCAGAGCGATCTCTCGGGCACGTGGGCAGCGCGCAACCAGCAGGAGCAGCTCATTCGCGGCGGCTCCGGCCCGCGCGTCGTCGACTACACCGGGGTTCCGCTCAGCGACGAAGGTCGTGCCAAGGCGCTGGCGTGGTCGCCGGGCGAGATCTCGATGCTCGAGCGTCAGTGTCTCGGATACGCGCAGCCCTACATGGCAGTCGGTCCCTTCGGCCTCAAGATCTGGGAAGAGACGGATCCGGCGACCGGCGCCACGATCGCGTGGAAGATCGGCGCCTGGGAGGATCGCGGCACGATGACGATCTGGATGGACGGACGCCCTCACCCATCCGCGCTTGCGCCGCACGATCACGACGGCTTCACCACGGGCGTGTGGTCCGGCGATCGGCTCTCCACCTTCACGACGCACATGCGCGCCGGTTATCTGCGCCGCAACGGCGCGCCGCTGAGCGATCAGGCGACGCTCACGATGCATTTCCTTCCGCACGGCAATCTGCTCACCATCGTCGCGATCACCGAGGATCCCGTCTACCTGTCGGAACCGCACATCGAGACGAAAAGCTACGAACGCGATGGCAGCGCGATGCGCCCGATCGGACCACCGTGCGTGCCAGGCTTCGAGGGCGCGAGCGGCGAGGTCCCGCATTTCCTTCCCGGCAAGAACCCGTTTGTCGACGAGCTGACGAAGGCGTACGGCGTTCCCGCCGACGCCGTGCTCGGTCGCGCCGAGACGCTGTATCCGGACTATCGCAAGAAGATGCGAGGTCGATAGAAACGCGCGCTCAAATCTCGAGCTGCGCGCCGAGCTCGACGACCCGATCGGGCGGCAGCTTGAAATAGTTCGTCGCATTCATCGCGTTCCGCGACATCGTGACGAACAGCCGCTCGCGCCACAGCGCCATGTTCGGCACCTTCTTGGTCGGTATGAGCGTTTCGCGCCCGAGGAAATACGTGACGGTCCGCGGGTCGATGTGCAGCCTCGGGTCAGAGATCCTGCGGAAGGCCGCGGGTACATCGGGCTCCTCCGTGAAACCGAAATTGACCGTCATCCGCCAGAAGCCGCACGGCAGCGGCTCCACGCTCACGCGGTCGCTTTCATCCACGCGCGGTATCGATTGCGTCGTCGCGGTCAGCAGCACGACCTGCTGATGAAGCACCTGGTTGTGCTTCAGGTTGTGCGTCAGCGCCGGTGGCGTGCCCGACGAGTTGCCGCTCATGAACACCGCAGTTCCCGGCACGCGCACGGGTGGATTGCGTTCGATCTCCGTGAGAAATTGCTGCAGCGGCCGGGCGTTCGACAGCAGCAACGACGCCACCGCCCGGCGGCCGCGCTTCCACGTCGTCATGACCGTGAAGATCGCGAAGCCGGTCATGATCGGAAACCATCCGCCGTGCGGGATCTTGAACAGGTTCGCGCCGAGGAACGCGACGTCGATCGACAGGAACACGCCAACGATCGAGATCACTTTCAGGCGACGCCAGTGCCATCGCTCTCGCGCCACGACGAGGAACATGATCGACGTGATCGTCATCGTGGATATGACCGCGATCCCATAGGCGGCCGCCAGGTTCGATGACGACCGGAACCCGAGGACCAGCAGGACGCACGCCGTCAGCAGCGCCCAGTTCACCGCCGGCATGTAGATCTGCCCGGATTCGGTCGACGAGGTGTGAAGCATCGTCAGACGCGGGAGGAATCCCAGCTGCACGGCCTGCTTCGTAATCGAAAACGCCCCGGAGATGACCGCCTGCGACGCGATGATCGTCGCGCACGTCGCCAGCGCCACCAGCGGCAGCAACGCCCAGGTGGGTGCGAGCAGATAGAACGGATCCTCCACGGCATTCACGTTGGTCATCAGCAGCGCGCCCTGGCCAAAGTAGTTCAACAGCAGCGACGGAAGCACCACGCTGAACCACGCGACGCGGATCGGTCTTCTGCCGAAGTGACCGAGGTCGACATACAGCGACTCGCCGCCCGTAATCGCCAGGACCACGGTGCCGAGAATCAGATATCCGTCAAAGCCATTCTTCCGGAAGAAGTCGATCCCGTACGCAGGGTTGATGGCATCGAGCACCTGCGGATGTTGGGCGATCTGGCTGACCCCCAGCACCGCAATCGTTCCGAACCAGACGAGCGTAATCGGCCCGAACACGAGTCCGACACGGCCGGTGCCATGGCTTTGGATCACGAACAGCGCCACAAGGATTACGACAGTCAGCGGGATGACATACGGGGTGAAGACCGGCGTCGCCAGGTCAAGGCCTTCGACCGCACTCAGCACCGAGATGGCCGGCGTGATCATTCCGTCGCCATAGAGGAGTGCCGCACCGAAGATCCCGATGAGCACCAGCGGCCACCGCTCGGTCCGGCTCACGACCTTGATTGGCGTCGCAAGAGCGGTGAGCGCGAGGATGCCTCCCTCCCCCTGGTTGTCGGCGCGCAGCACGAACCGCAGGTACTTGCCGGAGATGACGACGATCAGGGCCCAGAAGACGAGCGACAGCACGCCCAGGATGTTCTCCGGCAACGGCTCAATCGCGTGTGCGCCCTGAAAGCACTCGCGCAGCGCGTACAACGGCGACGTTCCGATGTCCCCGTAGACGACGCCGAGCGCCGCGAGCGAGAGCGTGACCAGACGAGCGCCGCGCGGGGCTTCCGCACGGTCGTGATGAGAAACAGGTGTCCGTTCCGTACCGCGAGCGAGGGTCGTCACCGCCGATTACTCTATATCGCGTGCCGCGGTGTTGATCGTTCTAAAATCCTCGACCTATGACCAGCGAAGTTCCCGTGCTCATCGTCGGCGGCGGCGCGGTTGGTTCCGTGCTCTCGATGGAGCTGGCGCGACGCGGCATCGAGTACCGCTGCATCGATCGCATGGCCGGTCCGGGCCGCGAGACGCGCGCGATCGCCATGCATGCGCGCACCGTCGAGTTGATGGACCTGGTCGACACGGAATTGAGCCGGCCGCTCATCGAGCGGAATCTCTGGTGCAAGGGCTACGTGATGCACTTCCTGCGCGACGGCGAGCGGACGGAAGTGAGGCCGGGACTCGACTACACGACCGTCGACTCGCGATACAACTGCATCTTCGCGCACAGCCAGAGCGAGACCGAGGCCGTCATCCGCGACTACACGCAGTCGCGGTTCGGAAGGACCATCGAATACAACACGGCGTTTCAGGACCTCGCACAGGATGCCGATGGCGTGACCGCACGCGTGACGCACGCCGATCGCGGTGATGAGGAGGAGCTGATTCGCTGTCAGTATCTGGTCGCTGGAGACGGCATCAACTCGCGCGTCCGTCGCGGTCTCGGGCTGCCGGTGAAGGGCAAGGACTACAAGGGCAGCTTCTTTCAGAACCTCGACATCCACCTGCACGGGTTTCCCGACTGGACCGACTACTTTCACTACTGCGTCGGCACCGATCACTTCCTGATGGTGGCGCCGCTGCCTGGCGGAGCGTTCCGGCTGCTGCTGAGCGATCGCGGCGAGGCCACCGATCCATCGCTGACGCCGCAGCAGGCATTCATGCGCCTGCTCGAACGCCATTACGACGGCATCACCATGGGCGACGTCGTGTGGCACTCGAGATGGGAGACGTGGGTTCGACTCGCCGACACGTTCCGCGAAGGTCGCGTGTTTCTCGCCGGCGATTCGGCGCACGTGCATTCGACGACCGGTGGTCAGGGCATGAACTGCTGCATGCAGGACGCGTTCAACCTCGGATGGAAGCTCGCGCTCGTGCTGAACGGATCCGCGGCGCCAGGCTTGCTCGACTCATACGAAGCCGAGCGCCGACCCATTGCCGAGCAGGTGATCTGGGCCGCTTCGTCACTCCATGACATCTTCATGACACACGGAAAGGACATCGCCGAACGCAAGCAGACGATGTTCGAGCCGGGCTACACGGAGAAGGTCGTGAACTACTGCTCCGGCGTCGCCTACACCTACAAGGACTCCGTCGAAAAGCCCGTCGGACTGGCGGAGATCGACGGCCCGGCGATTGGCGATCGCGCGCCGGACGTCGACTTCGAGCAGGGCGGCACGTTGTTCGATCGGCTGCGTCATCCGTACTTCACCCTGCTGGCGATGCCAGGCGATCGCGATCTCGCGTCGATCGTCGACCCGCTGAAGCGACGTTTCGGATCGACGCTCGACGTGGAGACGCTTCCCCACTCGCCAGCGCTGTCGGCGCGGTACGGGACCAGCGACAATCGACTGTTTCTGATTCGACCCGACGGATATGTCGCGTGCAAGGCGGCCGCGCGTGATGTCTCACGTCTCGAGGAGCAGCTCGCACATACGCTGACGGCGGCGGCCCGGATGATGTAGTGTCCTCAGGCGGAACTTCATCCACGGAGGCATCATGAAATCGTTCCGACAGGTCATCGGCGTTGGCGTACTCGCGCTCGCCGTGTTTTCGATCGCGACGTTCGCTCAGGCACCGCAGGCGCCACCCGCGGGAGCAGGCGCACAGGGTCGCGGCCAACAGGGCCCACCGCCGCCAATGAGCTTCTTCGTGACGAGCGTGTCGAAAGGCGACGGCGCGAATTACGGTGGGCTCGCCGGGGCCGACGCCTACTGCCAGCAACTGGCAACGGCGGCCGGGCGCGGCGCGGCGATGTGGCACGCGTACCTGAGCACGCAGGGGCCCGGCGCCGTGAGCGCTCGCGATCGTATCGGTAACGGCCCTTGGTACAACGCACGCGGCCAGATGATTGCGGCCAACCTCGGCGAGCTGCATGGCGACACGATCGACCAGGCGCGCATGGGCAACCGGATCAACAAGCAGATGGCCCTCAGCGAGAAGGCCGGCCTGGTCAACGGCGTCGGTGACATGCCGAACCAGCATGACGTTCTGACCGGCTCGCAGCCCGACGGACGCGCCTACACCGACGGGATGGACCACACGTGCACCAACTACACGAGCAACGCGGACGGCCGCGGCTCGGTACAGCTCGGCCATCACGACAAGACGGGAATCGGAAACGGGTCGTGGAACTCGACCCACGGAAGCCGCGGATGCAGCCAGCCGAACCTGGTGTCGACCGGCGGGAATGGCTACCTCTATTGCTTCGCGGTGAATTAGGATTCGCAGGACCGCCCCTCTTACTTATGGATACCTGAGGAGAGAACGACATGCAGACCAGACCACACGTGCCGCCCGAGGCCATCGAGGCGTACAACGAGTTCATCCACGAACATCTGGATCGCCGCCGCTTCCTCGATCAGCTGAAGAACATCGCCGGTGCCGGAGCGGCAACGGCGCTCTACGAGGCGCTGACGCCGGACTACGCGGCGGCGCAGCAGGTACCACCGACCGACGCGCGGCTCAAGACGTCGCGCGAAACGGTGCCGTCGCCGATGGGCAACGGCTCGATCAAGGGATACCTGGCGCGCCCCGCCGCCGCGGGCAACAACAAGCTCCCGGCGATCCTCGTCGTGCACGAGAATCGCGGACTGAATCCCCACATCGAAGACGTCGCGCGCCGGCTCGCGCTCGCCAACTTCATGGCGTTCGCGCCCGACGGTCTGACGTCGGTCGGCGGCTACCCGGGCGACGACGTGAAGGGTGGAGAGCTGTTCGGGAAAGTCGACCGCGCGAAGATGCAGGAAGACCTGCTCGCGGCGGCCTACTGGGTGAAGAATCGTCCGGACAGCACCGGCAGACTCGGCGTCACCGGGTTCTGTTTCGGCGGCGGCGTGGCCAACGCGCTGGCTGTTCGTATGGGATCGGACCTCGCGGCAATTGCTCCCTTCTACGGCGGTCCGCCGATGACCTCCGACGTGCCGAAGATCAAAGCCGCGGTGCTGGTCCATCACGGCGAGAAGGACACACGACTGGTCATGTCGTGGCCCGAGTACGACAAGGCGATGACCGATGCCAAGGTCACGCACGAGGGCTACATCTATCCCGACGCGGTGCACGGCTTCAACAACGACGCGACGCCGGAGCGCTACAACAAGGCAGCCGCCGACCTGGCGTGGCAGCGCACGGTCGCGTGGTTCAACAAATACGTGCGAGGGAATACGTAGGCTCGGGGCCACCTGACGGTGGCCCCACGAACTCCCAACTCGCTTCGCTTGAACCAACTCCCAGATGTTTGGGAGTTGGGCGCTGGATGGGCGTAAGAGGGTTGGGAGTTGTTGTGTTTACTTGTTCGTGTTCAGTTTCCCCGCGCCCTCGATGAGCGTCTGCGTTTCGAATCCCGAACAGTTCAACGGAAGGATCTGATCGAACGGCGCGAGCTGCAGCGTCTGTGTCGGCACGACCCACGGCTTCGTCAACACCGCCGGATCTTCGAGGACGGCGTCGATCACGAGCGTGTTGGCGTCGACACGACGATACCGTTCGACGATGCGCAGCTGGTCGGAATGGAACGACACTCGTCCTTCCGCCGAGATCCATGTGTTGTCGGTGAAGTTCTTCGTCTCCACGACAAACGTATCCCCTTCCCAGTGACCGACGGAGTCGCCTCGATACGCCGGCGGCACCTCGTCGCGAAATGGACGACCGTCGGTGGGGATGATCTGATACCCGTGGTACGTCTCCGTCAGCATGACGACGAACTTCGGCGTCGCGATGATCTGTCCGACCGCGCCGACATCCCACAGTCTCACGTTGAGCGTGCCGAACGCCGTTGGAACGCATCGCAGCGTCGGGTCGTCCTTGTCGCTCAGCGTCTTCGCCTTCTCGGCTGCCGACGGCTGATAGAGGCTGGCGAACGTTGGCGCCGGGGCTCCACGACCGCCGCCGCGAGGGCCACCACCACGTCGTCCGCCGATATCGCTCCCGCCCCACCACACGCCGGACAGATCGGGATGCCCGTCCGCCATGCGCGGCACCGAACCCGTCGTGCCTGCGGGAGTGCCGCGGCTGGCCGGCCGCGCAGTCGTGCCGCGCTGCTGCGCCGCCACGGTGCTCGAGCCAGGCGCGAGCCAGAGCGACACAGTGAAGAGTGCCGCGAACGCGAGGGACGTCACAACGCGCGTCATATGAGATCCCGTATTCACCGCGCGTCCGGACCCTGCTGCGATCCGAACAGGCCATAGGTCGTGCCGTCGGCCGTCGTCAAATCCCGCAGCATGCCCATCTTTTGTGAGGCATCCCTGGCGCGAAAGCCCTTGATCGTCACCTGCGCACCCGGCTTGATGAGCGACGGTTTGAAGCCGTTGCGAATCATGCCGCTCGGCGTGCCCGCCTCGAATGCCCACCGCTCGACCTTTCCGCTCTCGTCCTTCACGTCGACGAAGAACCACGAGTGCGGATTCTCGAGGCGCACCTGAACGATCGTGCCCTTCACCGTCACAGATGACGTCATATCGAAGGCGGCCGCAAACGAATGATGCGCCCATGCCGAACCGGCAGTGGCAAGCGAGACGAGTGCTGTCGCCATGACGGCGACGCTGATCCGCTTCATCCCTGACCTCCGTGAAAGCTCGTTCTCGAGATCATAATCCGCAGCATCCCCGCCTCCGCCAAGACTACGGCGTGGCAGCCTTCGTTGACTTGTCAAGCCGAAGCCTCGGCTAGCGCGAAGGCTGACGCGCCGCGATTTGCGTGACGATCTCCCACACGTACTGCACGAACGGATACAGCGACGATTCGGCAAGACGTTCCACGTCGCCGTGAGCACCGTAATTCACGTCGTCGTCCTCGGTCGAGGCGGGCCCGATGCCGTAGGACTGCATGCCTTTCGCGCGGAGCTGCGCCTGGTCGCTGGCTCCGGTCGACATCGACGGAAGCACGGTCGCCCCTGGATACACCGTCTGCGCGACCCGTTCCATCACGCGATACATCTCGGTATCCAGCCGCGAGGCGGGTGACGGCGGACGCGATTGCGGAATCGGCACGACTGTGACCGCCGGATCGGCGATCACGCGCGCCATCTCCGCATAGAACTTTTCGATGTCTTCGCCCGGCAGCGCACGGATATCCAATGTCGCTTCCGCCTGGGAGGGAATCACATTCGCGCCGATCCCCGCCTGGAGCATCGTCGGGACGACGGAAGTGCGCAGCATCGAATACTCACCGGGAGTGTGTTCACGAAGATGTTTCTGAGCGGCTTCCGCGGTGGTCGGATCGAGCAGCGCTCGATAGATCGCATTCTTTTCTGGTCCGCTGATCTGCGCGAGCTTCTCGAAGTACGCGCGCGTCGTCTCCGTGAAACGCATCGGCGTCTGCCAGCGGCCGACCTTCTCGATCGCAGCGCCGAGGTGGACGACGGCATTGTCGAGGCGAGGAACGGAACCGTGACCCGCCGTGCCAGTGGCCACGAGCCGTGCGCGCGCCGGCAGCTTTTCACTGGTGCCTATGCGCACGCGCGCGACCTTCCCGCCGTCGATCGTCGCGCCACCGCCCTCGGTCATCGCGAATTCGGCATCGATGTCAGGGAAGTGCTCGCGCACCATGTAATTGATGCCCACGCCCGTCACGTCGGCCTCTTCACCCGATTCCGCAAGGAAGATCACATCGCGATCGAGCGGGACGGCGAGGCGTTTCAGCATCAGCATCGTGATCAGGTTGGCCACGAGCACCGGCTTGTCGTCCTTGCTCCCGCGGCCCCAGATGTAGCCGTCCTTCATCACGGCGCCGAACGGGTCCACCGGCCATTTCTCGCGTTGCACGGAAACGACGTCGGTGTGCGCGAGTATCAGCAGCGGTCGCTTCGTTCCGTTGCCCTTCAGGCGGGCGACCAGGTTCGCGCGTGCGGGATCCAGCGCGAAAGTCTGCGTCGGGATGCCCTCCGCCTCGAGGACCTTTCGCAGATAGTCGACGGCAAGGGTTTCGTGCCCTGCTGTCGTGTCGAGGCGCACCAGGTCGCGATAACGCTGCAGGATTTCCGGCTTGAGCTTCTGCCAGTCCACCGCCCGGGGACCCGCAGGCGCCTGGGCGTTCAGGACGGAAATCGCGAGGATTCCGGCGGCGACGATGCTGAATACGCGGAGCATAGTGCGGATATTACGGCACGTCAGCCCGACACGCGACCCGGAAACTTCGGTCGCTAGCGACGCGACACGCAAACGGAGGCTTACGGAGAAAACGGTGACCTCCGCGTCCTCCCCACTGGCCAGCCCGGAGCTACGATGCAGCAGCTTTCACCGCTCGCTCCTCGGTCCGAAAGCTGAACGCGGGATCGAGCGGGGGGAGCGGAGCGCCGAAGAACAGGCGTCGCTGCAGCCGCGGCACCAGCGGTGAATGAAAGAGCAACGGGAGGATCTTCGGCAGCGCCCAGCGGATGACGCGACTGCTCCCCTCCGGATCGACGAGGATCCGCTGCGCCCCCAGTTGCAGGCGATGCAGTGTGCGGACGTCCTCCTCGCGTAGCCGTTGCACCGCTTGAAGGTCGTCGTGCGGGATGGGGCCGCGACCGAGACGTGGATACACGACCTGCGCCGTCACCGCCGCTGTTGCAATCGCCACGTTCACGCCAATCGCGCCCGCCGGGCTCATCGTGTGCGCGGCGTCGCCGATCAGCAGCAGCCCATCGCGCGCCCAGTCGCTGATGAAGCGGATCGTACCGTCGAGCGGAAAGAACGGCGTGAAGTCCTGCAACGAGTCGGCGAACTCCGCGAATATCGGATCGAACTGACGCACCTTCGACGCCACGAAGGCGAGCCCCTTCTGCTTCCAGCGCTTCCACTCTCCCGTCGGCAGCGCGATGCCCGCCTGGATGTGGTGCGGGTACTTCGGCAGCATCAGCCCGCGCACGTCCTCGCCGAGCGACACATACAGCGTGCTCGACCAGCCGGGCGGCTGCGGGATCGTGAACCAGACGATGTCGAAATCGTGGTGCTCGTATTCGGTGGTGAAGCCACCGAGCTTGGCGATCGTCGAGAACCGGCCGTCGGCGCCGATGACAACGTCGGCGCGGACCTCGAACGGTTCGCTCCCGTTACGCACACCGACAACGCCCGTGGTTCGGCCGTCTTCCTGAATCAACTTGGAGACGTGCGCCCCCATCCAGCAGTTGAACGACGGGAACGGTTCGGCCTTGCGCAGCAGCGCCGCCAGGAAGACCGGCTGCGGCATCCAGATCGCGTAGGGATACTCCGGCGCGATCTTCTGAAACCAGAACGCGCCGATCTCTTTCCCCCGCAAGCGAACCTTGCCCGCTTCGAGCAACGAATGCGGCTGCTCGAGGATGTATTCGAGCAGGCCGAGCTCGTCGAGCAGATGTGCCGTGCTCGGCTGCAGCACCTCGCCGCGATATTCGCGGTCGAAGTTGGCGTGCCCTTCGAGCACGAGGACTTCCGCTCCGCGCTTGGCGAGCAGCAATCCGAGCATCAGGCCCGCGGGTCCGCCGCCGACGATGCAGACATTCACATGGACTTTCGTCATATATCGATCCTCGTCTTTCGCGGACCGTGAGTTTTCGCGGACCATGAAGGTCCGCGCCGCATCTACACCACGGCTGAGAGCCGGGCGCTCTCAGCGGCGTCACCGGTGTTCAGTTTCGTCACCACTCCGGTGTTCGCGTCGAGTCGCACGCGGTCGCCGGTTCGCAATCGACGTGTCGCGTGCCTGACGTTTGCAATCGCCGGCAGTCCATATTCCCGCGCGATCGTCGAGGCGTGCGACAGCACCCCGCCGACTTCGACGATCACGCCGGCGGCGAGCGTGAAGAGCGGCGTCCACGATGGATCGGTCGCTGGCGCAACGAGGATGGCGCCATGCCGCATGTGTCGGAAGTCACCCGGATCGCGGACGACCACGACCTCCCCTTCGACGCAGCCGCTACTGACCGGTTGACCGCGCAGCTCGTTCTCGTTAGTTGTGATCGCCGACACGCCTGACGTGCGAATCAACGACCGCAATCGCGAGGCGTGCATCAGCAGCGGCATCCGCAGCCCCGCCACGCGCGTGCGTTCGGCGACACGTTCGGCAACGATCGAACGGAGCGTGTGTGGCGGCCGTTCACCGCGGATCGTGGATGCCACCTCGTCGAGGTGGAGCATGAAGTAGTCGTCGCGAGCGTCCAACCAGTCGCGCTCGACGAAGCGATCCGCCAGCACGAGATGCCACTCGCGCAGGATGCTGAGCACGCGCACGAGATCCGACCGCACCCGCTCACGCCACACGTAATATCGCTTGATCATCGCGACGGAGCGGCGCACGCGCGGTAGCAACGTACATTTCTGCCACGGCGAGAGCCGTGCCTCGAATGCCGCCCACGCCTCCTCCGCCTCGCGCTCTTTACGCGCGGTTTCCGTGTTGGGATCCTCGATCGCACCCTGCTGCAGGTGCATGCGGATCGATTGCAGCAGCGCCGATGGATCCTCGCGATAGCGCGGCAGCGCCCAGTCCGATTCGTAGCGCCCGCGATGACCGTAGTCGTCGATGAACGCATCGAACTCACGCAGAAACGCCGTACCCGCAAGTCTGCGCCGCAGCTGCGCGACGTCGCCGAGATCGACATCTCCGAGCAGGTACGCCGTTGCGGCAGGCTCACGCTGCGCGGCGCGCGCCAGCGCGATCAGGTCGAACGCCTGCTGTGCGCTCACCGAGCGTTCGCCAACCGCAAGCTGTGGATACACGAGACGCTCGAATGAAAACCCGACCTTCGCGCAGGCTTTCCAGACAGGCGCTTCGTGGAAGACGACGCCCCCGAACAGCAGCACGGTCTGCATGAACTCGGGACCGCTGCTGGACCATCGATCGATCTCGGCCCAGAGCTCGCTGTCGGTACGGCTGCGAGGATCGATTCCACGCAGTCGCTTCAGATACGAACGCGTTCTCGCATCATGCCGCGCGATGACCTTCGACGCGCGCATATGCCGCCAGACCACACGAGCGAGAGCCGGCAACGCGCGCAACGTGCGAACGGACGGCCGAGGCGCGATCTCATCGTCCGGATGAATGGACTCCGCATGCCCCATCGACTTCAACATCGTCGCCGGCGCGGTCGCCGTGATTCTGCAGACGTGTCGAAGCTGGGACAGGTTGAAGTACATCCGACCGTAGAACGTCTTCACGAATGGACCGAGCTGTTCCGCCGGTGCGGCAAGTGACCCGAGAGACTGCCGCTCGGCGGTCTCGAGCAGCTTCTCGAACGCGTCGAGCGCCTGCGGTGACGTCAGGTCGGGCAGCACTTCGGCGAGATTCGCGCGCGTCCATTCGATTTCGTCGACAGCTGCGACGGCGGTCGTGACAGGGCGCGACTGCACAATCCAGAACCGCGCACCGTCGTAACACCATTCGACGTCCTGCGGTGCGCCGTAGTGCCGCTCAACTTCGAGGACCAAGGCGGTGAGCTCGCGCACCTGATCGTCGGTCAGCGCTGCGTCGATCGCCTGGTCGGTACCCTTCTCGCCGATCCGCCGCCACCGGATCTCGCTGGTGGCCTTCGCGATGACGAATTCATCGGGATCGACTCGCCCGCTGACGAGCGCTTCACCCAGACCCCACGACGCGTTGATGACGACTTCGTCCGTCGCGCCGGTCACAGGATTGACCGTGAACACCACACCTGCGACAGTCGCCGGCACCATCCGCTGAACGAGCACACCCATCTGCCCCGTTTCGGAAAGTCCCTTGGCGCGTCGATACTCCCGCGCCTGGGCGGAGCCTGCGGATCGCCGGCAGATGTCGATCGCGTTGGCCAGATCGGCGCGAGCGACATTCAGCCGCGTCTCGTGAATGCCGGCAAACGATTCGCCGGCTCCGTCCTCGTCGATGCCCGATGACCGGACCGCAAACCGCTCGTCGCCGGGGACGCCGAGGAACCACCGATGGCGTCCGATCGCGGCAATGTTCTCGTCGACAGCCGTCGAGAGCACGACAATGCCGTCCGGCACCGGGAACCCCGCCTGTTTCAACCGCGCGCAGTTGCTCGCCTTGCCGCCCGCCCGCGAGGTTTCCTCGGGCAAGAGGTCATCGAGCCGCGCGATGTTCGAGATGACGCTCACGACAGATCTCCCCATCAACGAACGCGCTGAACTCGACCTTAATCCGCACATTCCGACCGCCGGCCGGCGCGGTCGGTATCACGAACTCAGGGGCGAAAATCACGAATTGCTATGCTCTTGACTCTGGAACGAGGGGAATCGACACTTCGCAAGCCGTCTACGAAACCGTTTACTTCCACTGAAAGTGACGTCATGAGTCGCATGATTGCATTGGTTGCGTTTGGCCTGCTGCTGCAGGGCTTTCCCTCCGCGCAAAGTGGTCCTGCAAGCGAACCCGGCGACGTTACCGCCGGCAAGGCCTTGTTCGAAGGACCGGGCATCGAGTGCAACCGCTGTCACGGGGCTCAGGGTGAGGGCGGGTTTGCGCCCACGGTCGCCGGACGCAGCCTGACGTTGGAGAAATTCCAGAACGGACTGCGCCGCGGAACAGTCATGCCGATGTATCCGACGTCGATCATCACCGATCGCGAAGCGGCGGACATGCTCGCCTACCTCAACTCGCTCCCACCGGTAACGCAGAGAGGAGCGTTGCGCGTCGCGGTGCCCGAGAGCGCACCGCCGGGACAGCGGGCGGCGATCGGAACCATCGGATGCGCCCAGTGCCATGGCGCGGTCTTCGGCTCTCCTCGGCAGGCGCTCGGTGCGCTCGGCAACGATGCCGACTTTCAGTGGTTCACGCGCATGGTGTACGACCACACTACGGAGATGCCGTTGCTGGCAAAGTCGACGGGTCAACCGCTTCGACCGCGTTTCGTCATGGGCAACTACAACCGCGCCACCGTACAGGAATCGTCGCTGCGACAGATCTATGACTGGATGCGCAACGATCTTGGCGTGCGCGCCAACATCGTGGGCCGCATGTCGCCGGGCGTTCCCGGGCCGAACGGCGTTGCGTACACAGTGACGATCGAGAACGCCGGCGTACAGGGTAAGGGCGTCGCCGCCGAGGAGCTCACCGTGTCGATACGCGTACCTATGGGCGTGATGGTCACCGGTGGGACCGGGGCCGGCTACCAGGGCGTACGCCGCGACGACCAGGCGATGACCGATGTCGCCGTATGGCAGATCGCACAATTGCCGGCGGCAGAGCGTCAGACGCTGACCCTCACGGTATCGTCAGCCGTCACGCCCGCGAACAATCTGCGGGGAACGATCACATGGGCGAGGCCTGCAGTGAAACCGGGTCCGCTCGACACCGTCGCGATTGCTCCGGCGCCCGCGCCTGCCGCCGGACGATCCGGAAACCAATGACGTTGGAAACGTACCGAAGGAGCACAACCGTGCGCAGCATCATCCTCTTCATCGCAGGAATCATCGTCGGCACCACCATTCAGGCCACGTTGGCGCAGGCACCGGCGCAGCCGGCCGCCGCCAGGCTGAATCACGTCGCGCTCAGCGTGCCCGATGTCGGGCAGGCGCTCAGCTACTACGGCGAGAAGTTCGGATTTCGTGAAGTCGTCCGCAACACCAATCCGCAAGGGCAGCTGGCATCGGCCTACATCCAGATCAATCGCGACACGTTCATCGAGCTCCAGCAGGCAAACGCGCAGCGTCCAGCCGGAATCAATCACTTTGGCTTCGAGGTGCAGGACATCAAGGGCGCGGTTGCCGCGTATCGACAGCGAGGGCTGACGGTGAGCGACCCGAATGGCCCGAGCGCGTTCACGGGGGGCATTCTCGCCAACATCACCGATCCCAACGCGGGTCGCATCGAGCTGAGCGAGCAGCCGCCGGATGGCAAGCTGCGCAAGGCCACCGACACCTGGAAGTAAGAGCTGATGCGAGTCGTCTGGTCTGCCATCGCAGCCGCGATGGTGTTGTGGAGCACGACGGTCGGCAGCGCCGCGCGACAGCAGAGCGACGCACCGGCGATGTCGGACACGTTCTTCAAGAACGTGCAGCTTCTGAAGGGCATTCCCGTCGACGAGTTCATGGGGACGATGGGGTTCTTTTCTGCGTCGACGGGACTGAACTGCACCGATTGTCACGTGCAGGAGAGCGGCGGCGACTGGTCGAAATATGCGGACGACAACAACCTGAAACGCACGACGCGCCGCATGATCCAGATGGTCACCACCATCAACCAGATGAATTTCGGCCGCCAGGTGGTGACCTGCTACACATGTCATCGTGGCGGAAGGCGACCGGTCACGCTCCCGAGCATCGACCTGCTGTACGGCACGCCTCCGCCCGTCGAACCCGGCGCCAACACCGCGCAGGCGCAGGGACAACCGGCGCCGGAGCAAATCCTCGATCGA
>Ga0111538_10005404_pt1 | contig 17472 bp, 12 predicted proteins | sample SoiMethybrSBSTD1_FD_79669 | JGI IMG/M metagenome (GOLD analysis project Ga0111538, IMG submission 79669) | Bulk soil microbial communities from a Populus tree surrounding site in Tennessee, USA - Soil MetaG P. TD hybrid SBSTD1 (version 2)... | ecosystem: Environmental > Terrestrial > Soil >...
GCTGTATCTGCGCGAGCGCTTCTACGAGCGCTTGTTCGACGCCCGCGATCGCTATCTGCCGGGTGACATCGTTACGATCCACGGCCTGCGCGACGACGAAGAGATCCACAATCACTCGTTTTTCGTGTACGACGCCGATCCGGTGACTGGGATGCCGATGCTGGTAGCGGCGAACGCCGGGCGGCCGCGGGTGCGAAGCTGGGAGAGCGAAATGCTCAGCGCGCCGCGGCGCAGCATCAAAAGCCGGATTCGGCCGCGGCTACCGTGGCTCCAGACCGTGATCGAAACCACGGCCAATGTCAGCGCCCTCGAGCCCGCCCCCCAGGTTTCGGCTCCCGGCTAGCGCCGTGCGCGCCAGGTTTCGGCTCCCGGCTAGCGCCGGACGTCTGGCGCTGGCCCTCACGCTGCCGGTTATCGGGGCGTGCCAGCGCGTGCGTTCGCCGATCGAGCCGCCGCCGACGACGAAGCCCGCGCCGAGCCTCGCTCCCGACCCGGCACCGCCCCCGCGCGTGGACGGCCGCTTGCCGGGGGGCGTGGTGCCGACGTCGTATCGCCTCGATCTGACGATCGATCCACGCGAGGACGCGTTTTTGGGTCACGCGCGAATCGCCGTCGTGATCGAACGCCCGACGCGAGCGATCGTGCTGCACGGGCGCGGGCTCCGCGTGCAGCTGGCGTCGCTCGAGCAGGGCGGGCAAAAACTGTGGACGCGTCCGCGGTCGCGGCTGTCGGCTGGTGCCAGGGAGCCCGAGGAGCTCGTGCTGCCGTTCGATCGCGAGCTGGCGGCGGGCCCGGCGCAGATCGACTTCGAGTACGCGGCGGACTTCGGCAAGAACCTGGGCGGCCTGTACCGGGTCGAGGAAGCGGGCGGCGCGTACGCGTTCAGCAAGTTCGAGCCGACCGATGCGCGACGGGCGTTCCCGTGTTTCGACGAGCGAGGCTACAAAGTGCCGTTCGAGCTCGCGGTCAGCGTGCCGGCGGGCCTCGATGCGTTCTCGAACATGCCGCTCGCGAAGCGCACGGAACAGCTCGAGAGCGGCCTCGTCACGTACGAATTCCAGCGGTCGCCGCCGCTGCCCACGTATCTGGTCGCGCTCGCGGTCGGCGCGTTCGAGGTGCGCGAAGCATCGGGCAGCAAGGTTCCGTTGCGGTTGATCGCGGTGCGCGGGCGGGCCGAGCTCGGCAAGCTCGCGCTCGAAACGGCGCCGGCGCAGCTCGAGTTTCTGGCGCGCTACTTCGGGCAGCCGTTTCCGTACCCGAAGCTAGACCTGCTCGCGGTTCCGAACTTCGCATCGGGCGCGATGGAGAACGCGGGCCTGATCACGTTCCGCGAGGAGCTGCTGCTGCTGGACGAGCGGCGGGCTTCCACCAGCGCGCGGCGCGCGATGGCGGGCGTGATGGCGCACGAGCTCTCCCACCAGTGGTTCGGCGACCTGGTGACGATGGCGTGGTGGGACGACCTATGGTTGAACGAGGCGTTCGCCACCTGGATGGCGCCGAAAGTCGTGGACGCGCTGATGCCCGAGCTCGGCGCGGGACGCGAGCTGCTCGGCCGCCGTCTGGCCGTCATGAGCAACGACGCGCTTTCGACGGCGCGCAAGATCCGCCAGCCGGTGCGGAGCACGAGCGACGCGCTCGAAGCCTTCGATCCCATCACCTACGTCAAGGGCGCGAGCGTGCTCGGCATGGTGGAGCACTGGCTCGGTGAACCGGTTTTCCAGAGCGGCGTGGGCGCGTACCTGGCTCGCCACGCCTGGAAAAACGCGACGTCGCAGGACCTGTTCGCTGCGCTGGAGGCCGCGAGCCAAAAAAGTGTCGGCCCGGTGTTCAACGCGTTCGTCGAGCAGACGGGCGTGCCGCTGATCAGCGCGCGGCCCAGCTGTGAACGCGGCGCCAGCGTGACGCTCCAGCAAAGTGAGTACCGCCTGCTCGGCTCGCCGCCGGGCAACGGCAAGAGCTGGCGGCTGCCGGTGTGCGTCGCATCGAGCCGCGGCAAAGCGCGTTCGACCGACTGCACATTGCTGGAGCGGGAAAGCGGCGAGCTCGCGCTGGGCCCTGTGTGTCCGCGCTGGACCTTCGCCAACGCCGATGCTGCGGGTTACTACCGGATGGCGCTGGCTTCGTCCGAGCTCGGAGCACAGTCCAAGCTCGCTGCAAAAAACCTGTCCGAAGTCGAGCGCGCTGCGTTGGTCGGCGATGCCTGGGCGCTCGTTCAAAGCGGAGGGCTGGGCGTCGAGGTGTACCTGGAGAGCTTGCGCCACTTTCGCAGCGAGCCGAGCGCGGTGGTGTGGGAACAGATCGCCGCGTCGCTGTTTCGCATCGAGCGCACGCTGGTCTCGGATCCGGAGCGCGCCGCTTTCGGCCGCCGGATAGTCGAGCTGGTCGGGCCGAAGGCGCGCGAGCTCGGCTGGCAGGTCCCGCCCGGCGAATCGGCCGAGCGCCGCATGCTGCGCCGGACCTGTTTGACGCTGCTGGGGCAGCTGAGTGACGACCCCTGGGCAGCCGCGGGTGCCCGCGCTCAAGCCGAGCGCTGGCTGGACCCCGCCCAAGACGTCGACGCCGACGTGGCCGCTGCCGCGCTGCCGATCCGCGGAAAACGCGCCGACCAAGCCTGGTTCGACGCGCTGCGGGCGGCGCTCACTTCCGCCGCCACGCCGGAGCGACGGCTCCAGGCGCTCTCCGGTCTCACGAGTCTCGAAGACGCGGCGCGGATCGAGCAGGTCTTGAATTTCACGCTAGACGGCACGCTCAAGCTTCAGGACACGCGCTACGTGTTCGGGCCGTTGTTCGAGCGGCGCGCGGCTCGGGGCATCGCTCACGCCTGGCTAGTGGCTCACTTCGACGAGCTCGCCCGCAAGCTGCCCGGCGCGCTGCTGGGTCGTGCGCTGGCCGCGCTCGGTCAACTCTGCGACGAAAAGCAGGTCGCCGCGGCCGAGGCCTTCTTTCGCCCGAAGCTTTCGGCCGTCGAGGGAGCCGAAAAGCACCTGAACCAGGCGCTCGAAAACGGGAGGCAATGCGTTGCGCTGGCGGCGTATCAGGGCCCCCGGCTTCTGCGCTGGCTCGAGCCCAGAAAGGGTGAAAAAACCGTTCGGGACTAGCCGGCCGCTTTTGATCCTGCCAAGACTCTGCCCCCGAGTACGGTTCTCGAGCGACGAATCAGGAGGCCTCTTTGAGTAGCGAGGGCAACAAGTCGAAGGTCAGGATCGCCTTGCTCGGCTGCGGCACGGTCGGCGGCGGCGTGATCCGGCTGATCCAGGACAACGCGGCGTACCTGGCGTCGCGGGTGGGGGCCCCGCTCGAGATCGCCCACGTGCTGGTGCGCGACTCGGTCAAAGATCGCGTGGCCGAATGCCGGCGCGAATGGTTGACGACCGATCCCGAGGTGGTCTTCGCGGACGACGAGGTCGACCTGATCGTCGAAGTGATGGGCGGCGAGCAGCCGGCCGGCACCTACCTGGAGCGCGGCATCGCGGCCGGTAAAGGGGTGGTGACGGCGAACAAGCTACTGTTGGCCAGGCACGGTCCGAGCTTGATCGAGGCGGCGATCAAGGGGCGCGTCGACCTCGCATTCGAAGCTTCCGTGGGCGGCGGCATTCCGGTCATCCGCACCCTGCGCGAGGCGCTCAGCAGCGACTGGGTTTCCAGCGTGCACGGCATCCTCAACGGGACTTGCAACTACATCCTCACGCGCATGCGCGACGAGGAGCTCGCGTTCGACGCCGTGCTCGCGGACGCACAGCGTCTCGGGTACGCCGAGGCCGACCCTTCGCTCGACATCGACGGCCACGATGCGGCGCAAAAGCTGGTGGTGATCGCGCTCCTGGCGTTCGGGACGCGGGTCGACCCCAGCCAGTTGCCCGTCGAAGGCATCCGCGGCATCGAGCAGATCGATTTTCAATTCGCGAGCCGCTTCGGCTTCACGATCAAGCATCTGGCGATCGGCCGCGATCTGGGCGACCGCTTGATCCTGCGCGCGCACCCGGCGCTGATTCCGAAGCACAGCATTCTGGCCAACATCGACGGCGTTCTGAACGGCGTGTTCATCGTCGGGCGGGCGCTCGGCCCGTGCCTTCTGGTGGGTCGCGGAGCCGGCGACATGCCGACGGCGGTCAGCGTCGTCGCCGACATCGTCGACGTCGCGCGTTCGTTGCGCGAGGGCCAACCGGGGCTCAGCACGCGCAGCATCCAGATCGAAAAGCGCCCGTTGGTCCCGATCGACGAGCTGCGGGCGCGCTATTACCTGCGTTTCGACGTCGCCGATCACCCCGGCGTGCTCGGCACGATCGCGACCGCGCTCGGACGCCACGCGGTGAGTATCGAGCAGGTCGTGCAGGAGGGGCAGGCGCGCGAGGGGGGCGGCGGCGTACCCGTGATGATCATCACGCACGTCTGCTCCGAGGGATCGGTGCGGGACGCGCTTCGCGAGATCGGTCAGCAATCGGTGATGAAGGGGCCGCCGCTGGTGATTCGGATCGAGGACGTTTGAGCCCGCAGGCGCCGCTCGGCGTGTTCGATTCGGGCCTGGGCGGCCTGACCGTGGTGCGTGCGCTGCTCGAGCGCTTGCCCGAGGAGCGCATCATCTATCTCGGCGACAACGCGCGCGTGCCCTACGGAACGCGTTCGGCGAACACGGTGACCCGTTATGCGCGCGGCTGCGCCCGCGTGCTGATCGAGCGCAAGGTGAAGGCGCTGATCGTGGCCTGCAACACCGTCAGCGCCGTCGCGCTCGACGTGTTGCGGGCCGAGCTCGACCTGCCGGTGATCGGCGCCGTCGAACCGGGCGCCAGCGCGGCGGTACACGCCGTCGAAAAACTCGCGGTGCGCCCCGCCGGACCGCCGAAAATCGGCGTGCTCGGCACCTCGGGCACGATCGCCTCGGGTGCTTACCCGCGAGCCGTCGCGCAGATCTCGACGCGCTTCGAAGTGCTGGGGCACGCCGCTCCGCTGCTCGTGCCGCTGGTCGAGGAAGGCTGGCTCGAAGGAGCCGTTCCCGAGCTTGCCGTGCGCCGCTACCTGGAGCCCCTGGTCTCGGGAGGCGCCGGCGTGATCGTACTCGGCTGCACACACTATCCGTTGCTCAAGAACACGATCGGAAACGTCGCCGCAGAGCTCGCCGGAACGCAGGTGCCGATCGTCGACAGCGCCGAAGCCACGGCCGGGCGCGCGGCCGAGCTGATCGCGGAGGGCCGTATCGCGGGCGCCAACCCGCTCACCTGGGCAGCGGGCGCTCCGCGGTTGGAGCTCCTGGTCACCGACCTGCCGGGGACCTTCGATGGGGTCGCACGCCGCTTTCTAGGCGCCGAAACGCCGGCGGTCGCCCAGATCGATCTCGTCGCACCGAGTTAATGCGCTAACGGTCGCCCGCCGGCGGGGGTTAGAACCCGCACCCGCGTGCGCCGTTGGTGCCGTAGATGCTTGCGAAGATTCGATAAATCGACTGTCTTACTTTGGCCCAGTGCTTGCTGGCGCATAACCGGCTCGGCCCGGTGTGCGTCGGTCGTCCCGACCGGCGGGCCCTGGCCGATTTTCGGAGGATTCGATGATTCAGCGTTGGACGCCTTTGCTGAAGCTCTGGCTGCTCGTGGTCGCGGTGCTTGCTTCGGGCCTCGGCTGTGCCGAGGAGCGCGAACCGATCAACCGCGTTCAGGCCAACGCCCTCGCCAAGAGCTTCTTCGTCGGGAAGGACCTGGCGAGCCCGAAGGACGATCCCGAGTTTTACACGGCGATGACCGTGGTCGACGTGCCCTGGGGCGCCGACCAGCAGGTGGGCGCCTTCACCGGGCTGATCGGCGAGCTACGCCGCGTCAAATGGGAAATCACCGAGGACGCGCTCAACGCGCGGCTCACCTACGAGCAGATCGACGGCTCGGACGGTCACGGCAGCCGCGTGTCCAACAACGGTCGGGTGATCGCTTCGTACGAGATCACGAGCCACTTCGACATCCGCCGCTCCTACAACTCGTCGACCGGCGAGGAACTGAACGTCATCGAGGAGAACGAGAGCGATCGGCCCTGGTACGAGCGCGAATACTTCCGGGTCGACTGGTCCAAGAACAACATCAACACGTCGTGGTGGGATCCGCTCGCCCAGGCCGACGCCACGGGTACGCCATTCGAAGCGGAGAGCCTCGCGTACTACGTGAGCGATCCCGCGTCGCCCGACGCGCCGCTGTTCGTGCCCGACGAGGGTTACTTCGACTTCGTCAACAAGCTTTATCTGAAGCCGAACAAGATCAAGGTCGACGGCCAGTCCGGAGCGGAGTGCCTGTGGCGCGGCGCGTTCGTGGTCGGCGCGACCTACCCGTGGGGCCAGTGCGAGAACACCGAAATCACGGTGCGCGTCTCGTTCAAGCGCATCGCCCAGCCGGGCGAACCGGGCTTCACCGACTACGAGCCGGTCGACTGGGACGGCGCGCGCATGAACGCGTTCGGCATGTTCTGGCAGACCCGCATGGGTTGGGACAACCACTACGGCATCGTCGACGACAAGATTCACCGCTTCGGCCAGCGCCACAACATCTGGGTACAGAGCCACGCGAAGGACGGCGCGGGCAACTACATTGCGTGCTCGCGCCCGGGCAACGCCTACGACCCGGGGAGCGACTCCAACGGCGATGGCACGGACGACGGCTGCGAGGCAGCGGGGGCCGGCTCGCGCTGCGACGGCCTGATGGGTCAGTGCACGATCCCGTTCGCGAAGCGTCAGGTGAAGCCGGTCGTCTGGCGCTACACGGTGAACGGCGAGGACGAGGTCTATTACAAGTCGACGCTCGAAGCGGCGTGGGAATGGGACGCTGCGATGCGGGTTGCGGTGCAGGCCGCGCGCCGGGTCGAATGCGTCAAAACCAACGGCGACTCGCTCGCGGACACGCGCTGGGCCGGCCAGCCCTGCGATCAGGCGTTTCCGATCGTGCAGGCCGACGACGCCGAGGTCGAGGCCGTGCGCGGGGTGATGCATTGCTGGCAACAGGCCGGTCGTGGCGCAGCCGCGTGCGCACCGGAGGATTCGAATTCGATCGCGGCCATGGATCCGGTGGTCGTGCTCTGCAAAAACCCGGTTGGCGCGGACGACGACCCGCTGTGCGGGCCGGCCGGCACCAGGGTGCGGCCGGGCGACATTCGCTACCACCACGTCTCGGTCTGGCCGACCAGCCAGAACATGTCGCCGTGGGGCTACGGGCCGTCGCTCGCCGATCCTCTGACGGGCGAGATCATCAGCGTCGGCGTCAACGTGTACGCGTCCGTCACCGACACCTCGGCGCAGAGGTTTCTGGACACGATGCGCTGGATCAATGGCGAGCTCCCGACCGATCAGATCACCAGCGGCTCGTACGTTTTGAACTGGACACGCGCCAACCAAAGCGCGGAAAACTCGAACACGTACTGGCCGAAGATCGGGCGCGCCGAGGCGGATCGGCGTGTCCAGTCGCTGCAGGGGATGGACCCCGAGCTGATTAAGAATCCGGCCGCCACGAAGGGCGCTTTCGACGCTAGTGCTTTCAAGCAGCTCGACACCTTCCTCCAGGCCACCAAGGTGCCGAACAACACGCCCGGCGCGGGGCCGCTGCGCGCCAAGATCGACGCTCGGATCGCGCTCGCGAAGGGCACGCCCGTCGAGGCGGAGCTGATGAGCAACCCGATGTGGCTCCAGCTCGCGGGCGCTCAGGCGGGTGCGCCGCTCGACGAGCAGATGCTCGAAACGGCGTCGCCGCTGCGCGGCATGAACCCGACGCGGATGCTCGACCAGGAGCGCAGCGTCAACAATGCGCTGGCCCGGGCCGGGCAATGCATTCTGGCCGCGCCCGAGCCGACCGGTCTACCGACGTTCGCCAGGGTGATGCAGCAGAAGTTCCCCGTCGAGGACTACGCGGGTGCGGATGACCCTCAGCGCGTCAAGGACATGTGGAACTACCTCCGTTTCAAGATGCACTACTCGGTGATCTTGCACGAGATGGGCCACACCTTCGGCATGACGCACAACTTTGCCGGCTCGTACGACAAGTTCAACTACCGGCCGCAGTACTGGCAGCTCCGGACCAAGAGCGGAAGCGTGACGGCTCCTTGTCGCGGCACGCCGAACGAGAATCCCGAGAACTGTATCGGGCCGCGCTACTTCGATCCGCCCACCCCGGAAGAGACCGACGGATCGATCTGGACCTGGATGCACACGACCGTGATGGACTACCCCGGCGACCTGACGCACGACACGCTGGGGCTCGGCGTGTACGACTACGCGGCGGTCCGCATGTTCTACGGGGACGTCGTCGATCTGCGAAACGACGGCGTGTTCAAGGCCGCCACCGTGGACGATGAAGGCAACGACCGCGGCGATGGCACGAGGGAGGGCGAGGCGATCAAGAGCATGGTCGATTTCGCGGGCGGGCTGTTCGGCCAGAACGTGTTCCTCGGCACCGGGAACAACGCGAAGTTCCTTCACCACACGCAGTACCAGAACGCGTTCCAGCTCCTCTACAGGTGCAGTGCCGTGCAGCCCGAGCCGCCGGCCTACTGGGACGAGGCGCTGCTCGGTCGCTGGGATCCGCTGTTCGACGGCCACATCGTGCGGAACGAGGTCTGCGAGCGCCAGCCCGTCGATTACGCGTCGTGGAACGATCTGGTGCCGGATCAGATCGGTGTCTTCGGCGATCCCAAGTTCTTCATCCCACGCCGCGCCAAGGCGCGCGACGGACGGGTGCGCGTGCCGTACTCGATGGAGATCGATTGGTACGCGGACGGCGGATCACCCTCGGCGTACCGGCACGACAACGGCGCCGACATGTACGAAGAGCTCGTCTTCCACTCGAGCCTCTACGAAAATCGACACATCTTCGACAACTTCCGCAACGGCCGCAGCAACTTCACGATCTACGGCGCTTACAACCGCGCGCTCTCGCGCTATCACGCCAAAATCGCGACGCTCACCGGCGGCTACGCGTACGCCGTCGAGTTCATCTTGAGGCGGTTCGCGGAGGACGTTGGGGCTCGCTTCGACCAGGTGATGAGCACCAACGCCGGTCCGGACAGCTTCCTGTATGACCATACGGTGGCTGCCTCCCTGGGCTTCGACCACTTCGTGCGCACGATGACGCGCCCGCAGGAGGGCCGCCACTACACCAACGCCGGCGAGATGCTGCGCTCGACCAAGGACCTTTTGGGAAATCCCTCGCGCTTCGCGCAGTACGTAACCATCCCCAACGGCACCAGCTTCACCGAGGACGGCAGCTTCGCGATCTGGGGACGGCCGATCCAGAACGAGCTCAACTTCTCGAACGGCGCCTGGAACGCCGACTACCTGAACCAGGTCGGCTCTTACTACGAGAAGGTGATGGCGCTGCAAATGATGCTCGAGGCGAGCAGCGAGACCATCAACTTCTATCGCTTCGACGCGCTCGACGCGCGCCTTCGCTACGTGAACCTCGCCCACCTCTGGCCCGAGGGCATGCGCCAGTTGCTCGGCGTGCTCTTGACGGGCGACCAGGAGATGTACGCGCCGCGCATGACGGTCGACGCCAACAACGCGCCCGAGGTCGTGCCCGATCCGAACTACCCGAAGGACATCAAGTACCCCAAGAACCCCTTCGCGTGGACCACCTGGACCAGCAAGAGCGGCCCGCAGCTGTGCTGGACGAGCAGCAACCAACTCGCCTGCAGCGACTACTTCGGTGCGCCGATCGGCAACGGCACGAACTCCACCGTCAAGTCGGTCGGGATCGAGCCGAACTGGGACTGGGAAGAGCAGAAGTTCGTCGTGTTCTGGACCTACGCCTACATGCCCGACAGCGAGCAGATGGACTGGGTCGACATGATGCGCATCTTCCAGCTCGGCAGCACGACCGACCCGAGCTACCTGCCGCTGCAGGCGATCGAATTCCGCGATCCCGAAAGCGGCTTACGCTACATCGCCAAGAAATTCGGTCCCGAGACCTTGTTCGGGAAAACCTGGGACAAGGGTATCGCCGCCAAGATGATTCAGTGGGCGAACGAGCTTGCCGTGAAGGCGTACAAGCTGATCCCGGGCGCGCCGATCCCGGAAACCGGGCAGCTGCCGTACGAGTTCGACGCTGCGGGCAGGCCGATCGTGCTCCAGGACCCGCTCGATGGGCGCGAGAACCCCGGCGTGATCAAGTGCGAGGACAACCGCGCTTGCGTGCAGCTCCGCAAGTACCGGGCGCTGCTCGACTTCACCCGTCAGGCAGCGGGCCAGGTCGGCTTCCCCGAGCCGGGCCTCCACATCGTCGGCTCCGACCCCGTCGAGGGCAAGTAGCCGCCCGCTCAGGCCGGCACTTCGGGTTGGCCAGGCTCGCTCGCGAGCAGGTAGAGCACGGCCATCCGTACCGCGACGCCGGCTTCGACCTGATCGAGGATCACGCTGCTCGAGCCGTCGGCCACGTCGTCGCTGATCTCGACGCCGCGGTTGAGCGGCCCCGGGTGCATCACGATCGCATCGCGGTGCGCGAGCGCGAGCCGCGCGCGGGATAGCCCGAACACGCGGCTGTACTCCCGGAGCGTCGGAAACAGCGCGCCCCCGAGCCGCTCCTTCTGAATCCGGAGCATCATCACCACGTCGACGCCTTCGAGCGCGGGCTCGATGCGGTCGAACACCGGGCAACCGAAGGCTTCGGTCCGCGCGGGCAGCAGGGTGCGCGGCCCGGCCAGGCGCACCTCGGCACCCAGCAGCGGCAGGAGCAGCGCGTTCGAGCGGGCGACGCGGCTGTGCATGATGTCGCCGCAGATCGCCACGGTGAGCCCCGCAAGCCGGCCCTTGTGCTGCAGGATCGTGAACGCATCGAGCAGCGCCTGGGTCGGATGCTCGTGCATGCCGTCGCCGGCGTTGACGACGGCTGCGCGCGTGCGATCGGCCAGGTACTGAGCCGCGCCCGAAGCCGCATGGCGCACCACGATCACGTCGGCGTGCATCGCGTCCAGCGTCGCGACCGTGTCGCGCAGGGTTTCGCCCTTGCTGGTGCTCGAAGACGAGCCGCCCAGGTTCACGACGTCGGCGCTGAGCCGTTTGCCCGCGAGCTCGAACGACGTGCGCGTGCGCGTCGAAGCCTCGTAGAACAGATTGACGATGGTCTTGCCGCGCAGCGTCGGCACCTTGCGCACCGGGCGCCGCGTCACCTCGAGAAACGCGCGCGACGTCTCGAGAATGCGCTCGGCCGCGGGCCGACCGAGGCCTTCGATGCCGAGCAGGTGCCGCAGCCGCGCCTCGCTCACGAGCTGCTCCGGCCCGGGGGCGTGGTGGGGATGGTGACCGCCTGGACCACGGCCTCGAGGCCGTCTTCGCTTTCGATCACGTCGACGCGCTCGGCGCTGCCGACTTCGGCGCTGCGCACGACGTAGTCGGCGGCGATCGGTAGCTCGCGTGCGCCGCGATCCACCACGACCGCAAGCTCGATCCGGCGCGGCCGCCCGTAGTCCATCAGCGCGTCGATCGCCGCCCGCACGGTTCGGCCGGTGAAGAGCACGTCGTCGACCAACACGACGCGGGCGCCCTCGATCGAGCACGGGATGTCGCTCGCGCCGATCCGCGGGTTGGGCAGCGCGGTGGCGGCATCGTCGCGATACAGGGTGATGTCTACGCTGCCGACCGGAATGTCGCGGCGCTCGAGCTCGCGAATCCAGTACGCGATGCGATCGGCGACCGGGATACCGCCGCGGCGGATCGCGACCAAGACCAGGCCTTCGGTGCCGCGGTGGCGTTCGACGATCTCGCCGGCGACGCGGCGCAAGCCCCGCGACACACTTTCGGCGTCGAGCAGCACGCGCATCGGGGCCCCTCGTTAGCACGCGTTTCTTCGGGCCGAGGCATCTCGGTAAGACTCCAATGAAAACCAGCGGTTATGCGTATGGGGAGCCGTCGCGGGCGGCGCGCAGTATCACCGCCCCGATGGACGGCGCCTGGGCATTGCTCAACACGCTCTTGCCCTATGCCGGCGCCGTCGGCGGGGCTCTGAGCTTCGCGCTGGTTCCATTTGTTCTCGTGCGGCGCCGCGAGCCGTCGAGCGCGCTCGCGTGGATCCTGGCGCTGATCTTCTTGCCCGGCCTCGGTGCCGTGCTGTTCTTGCTGCACGGGCGCGATCGCGTGCGCTGGCCGGCGCGCCGCAAACGCGCCGCCGATCGGGTGGTGATCGCACGCCTGCACGCGGTGCGAAATACGACCGAGCTCGGCGCCAAGAGCGAGCTCGCTGCGATGCCGCTCAACGAGCGGCGCATCTTCAACGTCTGTGTCGGCCGCGGCACGAGCGCCGAGGTCAGCGCCCAGAACTCGGTCGAGCTCCTGGCAGACGGCCGCACCGCCGTTGAGGCGATGGAACGCGCGATCGACGAAGCGCGTAGCAGCGTGCTGTTCGAATGTTACCTGATCCGCGACGACGCTACCGGCGCGCGCTTCCGGGACCGTCTGGTGCAGGCCGCCGAGCGTGGCGTCGACGTCCGCGTGCTGCTCGATGCATATGGCTGCTTCTGGTTGCCGAAGCGCTGGTTTCGCCCGCTCCAGCGCGCGGGCTGCAAGGTCGCGCTTTTTTTGCCGCTGCGCCTGGCGTTCCGGCTGCCGATGAACCTGCGCACGCACCGCAAGATTCTAGTCGTCGACGGGCGGGTCGCGTTCACCGGCGGCGTGAACATCGGCGACGAATACGTGCGAGCCACGCAGCGCGAGCCGATGTGGCGTGACAGCCACGTTCGGGTAGAGGGGCCGGCGGTGGGATCGCTATCCGCCGTGTTCTTGCGCGACTGGCATTTCATGACCGGGGAAACCGCGGTCAAGGCCGAGCTGTTCGGCGAGTGCGCGGGCCAGGGCGGCGTGACGATGGCGATCGTGCCGAGCGGTCCGGACGAGACGCGAGAGGCGATCCACCGCACGTTTTTCGCCGCGATCGTCGCGGCCCAGCGCCGCGTCTGGATCACTACGCCGTACTTCGTGCCCGATCGCTCGCTGCTGGTCGCGCTCGAAACCGCCGCGCTGCGCGGCGTCGATGTGCAGATGATCCTGCCGAGCCGTAGCAACCACGCGGTCACCCATCGCGCGGGCATGAGCTATTACGCCGAGCTCCTGGAGTCGGGGGTCGAGATCTACGAGTACTTGCCGGGGATGATTCACGCCAAGACCATGCTGATCGACGACTCGATCAGCCTGGTCGGAAGCGCGAACATGGACATGCGGAGCTTTCGGTTGAACTTCGAGGTGCACGCGCTGATGCGCGATCTAAAGCTCGTGGAGCGGCTCGCGCAGAGCTTCGCGGAGGATCGCCGCGTGTCGCGCAAGCTCGACGCCGAGAGCTGGGCGGAGCGTCCCTGGAGCCATCGCGTGGGCGAGGGCGCGGCGCGGCTGGTCTCGCCGATCCTGTGAGGGTCAGCTACCCCGCCGGGCTTTGCGCGCCTCTTCGGCGATGCGGCGCAGCATGTCCGCGACCTCGGGGCTCGCGGGCGGGTCGCTGGCCCTGCCGCCGCCGTCCCCAGGGCTGCTGACCGGTACCGAGGCGCGCTGCTTCGGGTTACCCGAACGCCGGCGCCGGGAGCGAAAACGCTCGCGCAGGTGCCGGAATAGCGGCCACGCCTCGGCTCCGTCGAGCGGCGGCACGGGCAGCAGATTCAAGGCGATCAGCCAGATGTTGGTGCGCACGAACACGTCGGCCACTTCCGCGGTCCAAAGATTCGGCGGCGGCCCGAACACCGCGAGCAAGCCCAGGGTCGCACCCAGCACCACCACCTGCGCCAGCACACCGCCCCAGGCGATGGCAGCGCGTTCGATAGGCGTCGCCGTGCCCGACCAGTGGCACAGACCGCCGAAACCCGTCACGTCGATCGCGTGCACGCGATGACGGAAGTAGCGCACCACCGCGGCATGGCCGAGCTCGTGCAGCAGGATCAATCCGAAAAAAGCGAGCCAGAACGCAGGGGCGAAGCGGAGCCCGCTGAACAAGACGGCTCCGACGGGGACCGTCCAATGGAGCCGGATCGGCGCGCCTCGCAAACGGGCGACCGTCCAGTATCCGGTCTCGAACATACGTTCATTGAGTAGTAACCAACGGTCGAGTTAGTTCAAGAGCTTGCCGTCGGGCCCCACGCGACTATCCCCGTTTTTGCGATCGCCGCCGTCGTCCGGGTCTTTTCCGCCTCCGGGAATAACCCGCAGTCCAGAACGCGCGACGCGTTTCTGGCGGTCCACGCGAGCGCGGTCCGCCTCGCGCTCGAGCGTTTTATAGCGCTGTTTCAGCCAGAACTTGCGTAGCGGGGAAGGCGTTCCACCCCCGAGCAGCCAGCCCATGAGCATGCCCCCGAACGGCGCGATCAGCCCCGAAGTCCGCTGCGCGCCGGCGACCACGTAGAGCAAGCTCGTCGCGACGACGAAGATGATCAGACCGCGCGAGCTGACAGGAATCACGAACATCAGCCGAACGACCTGGCCGCGGAAGCTCAGCGCCCACGCGATCGCCACGGCTTCGACCGTCGGCAGCGCGCCGAACCACGCGGAGCCGACCAGGCGCCGCGCGTGGGCTTCGGGCAGCGCGAGCTCGACCGCCATCTGAAGGGCGTAGGCGAACACGGCGGAGATCGCCAAAAACCGCAGAAAGCGCGCGCTGCCCCAGCTGCGCTCGAGCTCCGGCGCCAGGAAATACAGGCCGAGCAAGCTCGTGAGGATGTGCCACACGCCTTGATCGCCGACCGGCAGGTGGATCAGCGGCGCGGTGAAGAGCCGCCAGATCTGGCCGTGCATCACGTGGCTGGTGCTCCCGACCACGAAATTGAAAGCCGCCTCGGGCATGCCGAGCCAGTTGAGGCCGATCGCGTAGACGAGCCAGATCGCGAAAAGTCCGATCAGAACTGCCCTGAGCGCCGGACCTGGTCGAGGCAATGCGAACTGAACGGATCCGGGATCGTAGCCGCCGCGCATTCGGTCTCCTCAACACCCATTCTTGACGACCCGGCGCAACATGCCACCCGGAATTCTAGAAGTCGCCTTGGGGTGCGATCGCCACCAGTGGATCACAGTCTACGGGTAACACCGCTCCGGCAACCGGCACCCCGCGGCATTGCGTATCCCAGGTCGGTTCCGCCAAGCCTCGCTCGAAAGCGGTCACGGCAAAGCTCGAAAAGGTTCCCGCAGTCACATCGGTGAAGGTGACCACCTGCCCGCAGGCGGCCGAGCGCGGAAGTTCACTGCTCCCCGAGCGCCCCACGCGGAAGGTTGCAACCTGGCCGGGGCCGTTTCCACACTGGAGGCTGCCTAGCGCCTGGTCGATGCTCACCGACAAGCCGGTTTCGCTCGGGCCGCCGCGACTGCAAAGCGGCTGGCAGGCGGCAACTCGCCGCGTCGCGTAAAGCACGGACATGACGGCCGCGTTACGGCCCGCCAGCGGATCGGGCGCGGTGCAGTTCGTCGTGATCCCGCCGCCGTCGACGGTTTCTGCGTCCGCGGTCGCCGCGTCCGCGGTTTGCGCAGCGTCCGGAACTCCCGGCGAACCGGAGCAGGCGGTCTGCCAGCGAGGAGCGACGAATTGGCCGGTTCCATCCACCATGACTGGACTGCCCGAGCTAGTGCCACCGAGCGGAACGACTTCCGGGCGGTCGTAGCCGTCGATGCGAGCGACGTAGCGGTGTTCGGGAACGACGAAGCCGAAGCTCGTCGTGCGCGTGCATGTCGTGGGCCCCGAGCTCGGGAGCGTGAAAGGCACGTCTGTCGTGACGTCGAACAACGTCACCACGTAGCGCTGCATGCTCCCGGGCCCGCCCGAGCAGGGCACGCCCCCCAAGAAATCCTCGGGGGCGACCGCGACCGCCGTCGGGTTTTGGGGGCTAGAGTCTCCGCTTCCCGAGTCCACGCACGCGGTGAGACTGGCGGCCAAGAGCACGCCGAGGCTCCGGACAGTCAGCTCGAAGGTGCGATGACGCATGGCTGCGGTCCTCTACCACACCGCAGCCCAGGGGTTCGTACTGGCTTTCCAGCTAGTCGGCGCCAGAATCGGGGCCGCCGCTGTCGACCGGGCCGACCGGGGCGTCGATCGTGACCGGTGGCGTTGAGGGCACCAGGAAACGACAGACCTCGGTGGCTTCGGGCCGGCTGATGACGTCGCACGCGAGGGGCAGCGCGGTTGGGCCGATCCCGGGGCAGGCCGAAGCGCTCGCTTGAGGGCCGCCGAGCTTGGCGCACGACGCAGCGGCGCTGATCGCGTCCGCGCAGGCCTTGACCTGCGCGGTTCCGGGGGAGTTCTCGAGCGCGAGCCCGTGCAGGCAATGATCGCGATAGAAGCGGCGGCACGAGTCGACGTCCTCGACCCGACCGCAGGCCGCTCCCAGGTCGCAGCGAGCCTGCTCGATCTTGCGGCAATCCTCGACGCCGATGGCGTCGGTGCCGCAGCCCGGGGTGGTCGGGAGCAAAAGGCCGGCGACGCACGCCAGTGCCGTCGCCGCGATCGAGCGCACGCTGGGGTTGGGCATTGCTCGCGCTTCGGGCTATCACGAGCGCACCGCGCGGGCGAAAATTCAGTACGCTGAGCGCAGCGATGGCGAGCGCAATCGTGCTTTCTGCCGGCTTCGGCACTCGCTTGCGCCCGCTCACCGACGAGCTGCCGAAGGCGCTGGTCCCGGTCGGCGACCGCCCGCTGCTCGCCCACATCGCCGACGTGTTGCACCAAGCCGGAATCGCCCACCTGGTCGTCAACACACACCATAAGAGCGAGCTATTTAGTCGCTATCTCGATAGTTTGAGCGCGAAAGTCGATGTGGTTCATGAACCTGAAATCCGGGGTACCGCGGGCGGAGTCGCTGGCGCGCAAGCGCTTTTCGAGGGGTCCGAGGTTCTGGTCTGGAATGGAGACATCCTGACCCGGCCGCCGGTGACCGACCTGCTCGCACGCGCCGCGGCCGGAGGTCTGGTCCTGGCGGTCGCTCCCCGGCCGAACGGGTCGGGCAGCGTCGGGCTCGACGATCGCGGTCGCGTCGTTCGCCTGAGGGGCGAGCGCTTTGGCGAAGAGGTGAACGGCGGGGACTACATCGGCATTGCGGGACTGGGTGCGCGAGCCCGCGCGGCACTCCCGGATCGGGGCTGCCTGATCGGCGACGTTGCGCTTCCGCTGCTGCGGGCGGGAGGCACGATTGAAACCGTGCCGCATTCGGGCACTTGGAGCGACATCGGTAGCCTGGAAGGTTACTGGCGCGCGAACCTCGAGTGGCTCGAGCAGCGAGCCGCCGAAAGCTGGTTCGGAGAGCAGGCCACAGTCGACGGCGCTCGCGTGACCGGTTCGGTGATCGGTGCCGGTGCCCGCATCGAGGGGAGCGGCGCCCTCGCGCGCTGCGTGGTCTGGCCCCACGCCACCGCCGTCGCCCCACTGTCCGACGCGATCGTCACCCCCCGCGCCGTCGTGCACCTAACTTAGTCTACCGGGGGCTTGCCCCCGGCGGAGGCTTACGGCGGGGGTGGGCGTGCGGGAGATTAGGGAGCGAAGAGCCCGATGCTGGTGGCGGGGGTCC
>Ga0111538_10005405_pt1 | contig 17471 bp, 11 predicted proteins | sample SoiMethybrSBSTD1_FD_79669 | JGI IMG/M metagenome (GOLD analysis project Ga0111538, IMG submission 79669) | Bulk soil microbial communities from a Populus tree surrounding site in Tennessee, USA - Soil MetaG P. TD hybrid SBSTD1 (version 2)... | ecosystem: Environmental > Terrestrial > Soil >...
CATGGTTCCGGCGGCCTATGTGCATCTGGAATCGTTACCGTTGACGGCGAACGGGAAGCTAGACCGGCGTGGGCTGCCGGCGCCGGAAGGAGAGGCGTATGTGAGGCGAGGTTATGAGCCGCCCGTAGGAGAGATAGAGACACAATTGGCCCATATTTTGACCGACCTGCTGCGTCTGGAACGCGTGGGGAGGTATGACAACTTTTTCGAACTCGGTGGGGACTCCCTGTCGGCAATGAGATTTGTAGTCAGATGCCGTCAGATGAGTATCGCAATCTCGGTTACCGACGTGTTCACATATCCGACCATCGAATCGTTGGTTGCCTCGGTTCAAGAGCAATGTACAGGCAATCAGTAAGGAGAACAGTTTGACGCGACCTTCAGGTTTAATGAACTGGAACTTTCTACTGCTCTTGCAAGGGCAGATGATCAGCCGAATCGGCACTCAGGTCTCCATGATAGCCATGCTGTTCTGGCTCAAACACGCCACGGAATCACCGTCATTGATGGGGATGATGGCGATGATTTCGGGATTGGCGGCGGTGTTGCTCGGGCCGATAGGAGGGGCGGTTGCTGACCGCCATTCGCGGCGCTCGATTCTCATAATCTGCGACTTGGTGAGTGGTTTCGCCGTAATCTCGCTGGCGTTCTTGATGTTTTTCACGCCTGCGGCTAAAGAGTGGATACTGGTCTGGATATTTGCTGTTTCGATTGTGCTGTCAAGCGTCAATAGTTTTCTGATGCCTGCGATCTCCGCCTCGACAGCCGATCTCGTGCCGACAAATAGCGTGGCGGGCGCAACCTCGATGCTTCAAGCTTCGTTTCAAATCTCGACTCTGCTCGGGCAGGGAATCGGCGGGATACTCTTCCGGACGTTGGGCGCGCCATTGGCCATTTTGATCGACGGCGTCACCTATCTTTGCGCCGCCGTCAGTAAATATTTGATCGTGATTCCACAGACGTTGTCGGAGAAGAACGGTAATTGGTACGAGCGATCCCACGAATTCAAAAAGGAGATAAGGGATGGTCTAACTTACATCAGAGCGAATAGAGGCATGACCCAACTGTTATTGGTTGTGACGTTCTTGAATTTTGTTATGGCTCCGATTCTAGTATTGTTTCCTTTCTACGTAGAAGACCACCTGAAACTCCATCCGGACTGGTTCGGTTATCTGTTGACCGCTTTCGGAGTCGGTAACTTGACGGGATATTTGTCGGCCGGAGTCTTTAAGGTGCGAGGCAAGGTTCGAGTGGCGACGATCATGGCATGCATGCTGGTGACGGCGGTCCTGACCGGGCTGTTGGGGTGGGTCAAAACGCCGGCAATAGTGGCGGCGGCCATTGTCGGAATCGGTACGGCGAGCGGCTTTCTGAACATCAGCGTTTTGACGATCGTGCAAATCACAACCCCGAGTGAGATTCGCGGGCGTGTATTCGGGTTATTGGCGACGCTCTCCGGCTGCTTGCTGCCGATTGGTATGGGGGCCGCAGGGATGGCGACCGCTCTGGTCGGGAAAAATGTTCCATTGGTCTATCTTTTCTGCGGCGCCTGCATGACGCTGATTACGCTTGCCGCTTCGGGCCTCAGCGAGTTCAAAAACTACCTTGCTTTCGAGGAGACCCAGACGAGAGAGAGTATTCATCTCAATCAGGGGATTGAAGAGAACGCCGGGGCCGATTGAATTCGACAAGAACCGAGACGTCGCCCCTGGCCCGGGTTCATTTTCGTTTCACGAGTTCACATTCCCTTTCCATTTTCGCGCCTGCTAGCTCAGCGGGGTCATATGAAGTTGGCGCTGGTAGTAAGCCATGGTTCTCATCCAGCCACACGCAACCAAACCTAGTCTGATTATCGTGGTAATTCAGGGGAAACATAACCATGTACAAAATCTCTTTGGTCGATATGCCATTTTCGAATGTGTATATTCCGTCGATTGCGCTAACGCAGATCAAATCGGTAACCAAATCTAGATTTCCGGGAAAAGTCTCGGTCGACATTGTTTCTCTGAGCCATGACTTTGCCAAATACCTGGGCGTCGATTGCTATCAGTACATTAGCACCTCGATGCAGGCTCTGTATGCAGGAATTGGAGACTGGTTCTTTCGGCAGCAGGCGTTTCCGCAGTTACCGGATAACACTGACACATATCTTCAGCGCTACTTTTGGGGCAAGAGCGAGGACGAGCGCCGAATCAAAGATCTGATTGTGCGGAAGCGGCCGAAACTGGACGCCTTTATGGATGAGATGATAACCAGGTACGCTCTCGATCAGGCGCAGATCGTGGGATTTACGTCGATGTTCATGCAGAACACCGCCTGCTTTGCCATGGCCAAAAAACTGAAGCAGCGCAATCCCGAGGTGATCATTGTAATGGGCGGGGCCAATTGTGAGTTCCCCATGGGTAGAGTGATCGCGGAACGAATCGATCAGATCGATGTCGTCTTTTCGGGGCCCGCCCTCAAGAGTTTTCCAGAGTTGGTCCATTACTGTATGGCGGGCGAGAACTCGAAATGCCAATCCATCCGCGGAGCCTTTTTTAAGGGCGTCTCTCTGCAGGCCAACGGCCCGGGCGTCGTCGGGGAAGAATTGAGCATCGATACCCCTATCGAACTGAACTACGAAGAGTTTCTCCAAAGATTCGATGAGTACTTCGCAAACAGTGATTTGAAGCCGATCCTGCCATTTGAAACGTCTCGCGGATGTTGGTGGGGCCAGCGGTCGCACTGTACTTTCTGTGGTCTCAATGGCGCCTCAATGGCATATCGCGCTTTGAAGCCGGAACTTGCGATTGAGCAGTTTAAATCGCTTTTCCGACATTCGGGTGTGGTGACCAAGCTCGAAGCGGTCGATAACATTCTTCCCAAGAACTACCTGAAGGAGGTCTTGCCGTTGATCGAGACTCCTCCGGACATGGAGATTTTTTACGAAGTCAAAGCGGATCTGAACGAGGAGGATTTCGCCGTCTTGGCAAAATCCAGAGTGAGACTCATTCAACCCGGGATTGAAGCGTTGGCGACTTCCACTTTGAAACTTATGAAAAAGGGGACGACGGCGTTCCAGAATGTGAATTTCCTGAAAATGTGCGTCATCTATGGTATTAAGCCGTTTTGGAACCTCCTGATTGGATTCCCTGGGGAAAGCGCAGAGGTCTACCAGCGGTATTTGGAAATCATCCCGCTGCTCTCGCACCTGGAGCCCCCGACTGGGGTTTATCCGGTTCGGTTCGACCGATTCAGTCCCTATTATAACCAGGCCCGAAGTTACGAGCTCGACCTGCATCCGATGGATTTCTATTCATTCGTCTATCCCTTCAATGAGGAGATATTGCAGGATTTCGCTTACTACTTTGCCGATCACAACGTGCTGGCCGAGTACTTCACCGCGGTCGTCCAATGGATCGGAAGACTTCAAGCTGCGGTCGAGCAGTGGCAGGCCCGCTGGAAGGACCAACGGCAGGGGCTGCCGCCGCGTCTCGAATTCAAAGGCGATTCGAGCATTATCTACGATTCCCGTTCAGGATCAGTCCGGGAGTACCAAGTTGGGCCATCCGGGAAGGCCATCCTGGATTATCTCTCTAAGCCGGCGCGGATTGAGGAGATCGTGAAACGGTTCTCAGCCCAAGACGGGCCCGACATTCCCACACAGCTTGAGCTCCTTCGGGAAAAAGGGCTGGTGTTTCATGAAGGAGAGCGCCTGATCAGCCTGGTTCTCAATAGAGGGTGCGGGCAGTGGAATAGCGATTCATCTTCATAACACGTCGACCTGACGTCGACCGACAAATCCGAATAAAATCATCTGACCAAGATCGAAAGATCCAATCTCCTAACGATTCCGATTTCGTGCGGCCGGATGCCGACCAGACGCGTCCATTAGAGGTACTGCGTCAAGGCAAGCTATCAAAAAGAACTGAATGGAGACCAAGCCGTGAAAAGTAGCCTGTTGCTTTACGTCGCCACCATTTTGATATTTACCTTAGGCGTCTACTTTGTCCTATCTTTCGGCTCCCGGCTAGAATCGGGCGCTTCTGCTTCGGCGCAGCGTGACATGTCATCACCAACGGTCGTCCCATTTTCAGGGCCTGATTGGCTTGAGGGCGCCTGGAATACCGTCGGCAAGGCTTTACGTGAAAACCAGCGCGAACCTCTCGGCATATTGCTTCTACAAGTAACCGTTATTCTTATTGCGACCAGATTGATAGGCGGCTTCTTCTTTAAACTGGGACAGCCTCCGGTTATCGGAGAGATGATTGCGGGCATCATTTTAGGTCCGTCTTTGCTAGGGTTGATCTTCCCGAAAACCTTTTCGTTTCTATTTCCCCCATCTTCAATGGGGGCGCTGAGCTTACTTGGCCAAATCGGGAGCGTCCTGTTCATGTTTGTCGTCGGAATGGAAACCAATGCCAAGCAGCTCAAGGAGAAGGCGCGAGCGGCCATAATCATTAGCCATGCCAGTATCATTGCGCCCTTTTTTCTGGGCGTCACGATCTCCTTACTGATTTATCGGCTGTTTGCTCCGCCTGACATCTCGTTCACCTCATTTGCCCTCTTCTTGGGAGCGGCCATGAGTGTCACGGCCTTCCCGGTCTTGGCCAGGATTATCGAAGATCGCGGAATCTCCGATTCTCACTTGGGCCAGATCGCCATCGCTTGCGCCGCGGTTGATGACGTTACGGCCTGGTGCGTACTGGCATTGGTGATTGCGATCGTGAAGGCGCAGGGGGTTGTGGCGTCGGTGATGACGGTCACTCTCGCTCTCACCTTTACTATGTTCATGCTTTACATTCTCAAGCCACGACTTAACCGTATTACCGGCGCAGGCTTCGAGGGCGAGAAAAAGAATATGGGATTGGTCGGCGCCCTGGCATTAGTTTTCATCTCCGCATATCTCACGTCAGCGATCGGGATTCATGCGCTCTTCGGCGCTTTCTTGGCCGGCGCTGTCATGCCTGCCGCCCCCGAAGTTCGATTCTTCTTGAGAGACAAGATCGCAAATTTCAGCGTGGCGGCTCTGCTTCCTCTCTTCTTCGCTTTCACTGGCTTACGCACGCAGATCGGTCTGCTTAACGATTGGCAAAGCTGGTTGGCCGGCGCTGGAATCATCGCGGTGGCGGTCGTGGGGAAGTTAGGGGGGAGTACGATGGCCGCCCGTTGGGCCGGAATGAAATGGTCCGAGTCGATTTCGATCGGCGTTTTATTGAACACACGCGGGCTGATGGAACTGGTCGTGCTCAATATTGGACATGATTTAGGCATTCTTTCAGGCCGCATTTTCGCAATCATGGTTCTGATGGCGCTTATCACAACCTGTATGACCGGGCCACTCCTCTCATTAGTCGAGTTAGTGACAGGGAAAGGTATCAAGCAAGAACGCCTTGCGACAGCAGCCTGACCTTTCAGAGACTACCATATTAACCTAAGGAAGCTGATTATGGACAACCTGATAAAAAAGATCATCATCGTTGGTGGCGGCACGGCTGGTTGGATGACAGCCTCATACCTCCAGAAAGCTCTGCAAGGTGTGAAGATCACTCTCATCGAAGCGCCGGCAATTCCCAAGATCGGTGTCGGAGAGGCGACCGTGCCCAATCTGCAACCGGTCTTCTTCGATTTCTTGGGCATCCCGGAGGATGAATGGATGCGTTGTTGCAACGCCGCCTTCAAGGGAGCGGTTAAATTTGTCAACTGGAAGACAGATCCGGCAACCGGGAAAACGGACCATTTTTACCATCCCTTCGGTCTGGTTCCGAACTGTGACAACATCCCCCTCACGCATTACTGGGCTTTCAAGAGGAAGCATGGTTATGAGTTGCCGGTGGATTATTCGTGCTTTATTGAGCCGCCGCTTCTCGATGAAAAGCATGCTCCTAGGAGCTTGGATGGGACGCGCGTCACGCGTTACGCCTGGCACTTTGACGCGCATTTAGTGGCCGAGTATTTGAAGAATATCTCGATCAAATGGGGCGTGGAACACGTTCTTGATCATATTGAGGGAACGACCTTCAGGCCCGACGGCTATCTCGATTCGGTCATTACCAAAAGCGGCGTTGCCTATCATGGCGATCTGTTTGTCGATTGTTCCGGCTTCAGAGGACTCCTCATCAATCAGGCCATGGGAGAACCTTTCCAGGATATGAGCGATCATTTGCTCTGTAATAGCGCCGTAGCGACCGCAGTCCCGAATGACGATCAACGTTACGGGATAGAACCCTATACGTCGGCGATCGCCATGCGAGCTGGCTGGACCTGGAAAATCCCCATGCTCACTAGGTTCGGCACCGGTTACGTCTATTCGAGCGACTTCACCTCACAGGATGAAGCGACTGACGAATTCCTGCGGCTCTGGAAACTCAATGGCAATGTCAAACTGAACCACATCCGATTCAGAGTCGGCCGGAATCGGCGGGCCTGGGTCAAGAATTGTGTCTCGATCGGGCTCTCTTCATGTTTCCTGGAACCACTGGAGTCGACCGGGATTTATTTCATCTATGCCGCGATTTATCAGATGGTCAGGTACTTCCCCGACAAATCATTTGATCAGGCATTGATCGGCGGGTTTAATCGCGAGATCGCCGCGATGTTTGATGACTCAAGAGACTTCATCCAGGCTCATTACCTTTCGACTCCGAGACAAGACACTCCTTTTTGGAAAGCCAACAAGCATGATCTGGTCTTGTCTGATAACGTGAAACAGAAGCTCGAATCTTATGATGCGGGTCTGCCGATCAACATGCCTTTTGTTGATGAAGATACTTACTATGGGCAATTCGAGGCCGAATTCAGTAACTACTGGACGAACGGCAGTTACTATTGCATCCTTGCTGGCCTCGGGCGGGAGCCGAAACAGACTTTGCCACTACTAGCTTATCACTCTAACAAACATGCCAAAGCGGAACAGCTATTTGCAAAAATCAGGAGGAGATCGGCGGAAGCCAAGCTGAAGACTCCTACCAATTACGAGTTTTTACTTCGTCTCCATCGGCGCGAGCAAGTTCTTGCGCAATAGCCGCGCACACCGACCACGACCAGTTTCACACCAGGGTCAGCCAGTATAACCAGATCGCCATTCCGCTTTCTGCCAATTCATACTCGCACGATGGCGCGGGCCAAGCGGCATTGAGCAGGGTGGCGAGCAACCATAAGAGCATCTATGAGTAAAAACCTGATAATGGATCTGTTTAAGGCAGTTGATTCCAGAGATTGGGCCACCTTGTCAAATATCTTTCACCCGGAAATCGTTTATGAAAGGCCAGGATATGAGCCCTTTGCAGGAATTGATCGTGTCATGCAGTTCTATGAACACGATCGAATTCTGATATCAGGAGAACACTATATCGAACACGTCGTTATTGAAGGAAACAGCGGCGCCTGTTTTGGGCGCTTCATCGGTATAAAGAAAGACCACTCTGCGGCTGATGAACGATATGCGGACGTCTACCTTTTTGAAGATGGAATGATAAAGATGCGGAAGACATACTTCTTCCGTTGTGCTATTTGAGTTGGAATCAGGTGCGCCTCCCAACCTCTGTTGACCGGGGTCCGGGCAAGACAGGCGATAGCCGCATAAGACCGCCAACGGACATGGACGACGGGCACGATTCACACAAAGTCTTCCATAAGTTTTTGAAGCGGTTGAGCCACATAGAGTTAGCGACCAATACTTCGAGCAGCGAGAAATTCGGATCAATCCATTTCGCTACATTATTCGAAATAATGGCTGCTTAACGGAGCCTCTATAAGCCATCTATTATCAATAAATTACGGACCTCGTTTAACAACCGCGAATAATCTTGGCAAGTAAACCATTTAATATTTTTGCGTATTTTGTGCGAATCGTTCTCGTGGGTCTACAAGCTTCACAATAGTGGAAAGATCTGAAGGTACACCGGCGTGCCGTGCAGCGGCAGTTCCTGTCCAGGCTGGCAGCACCTTCTTCCTTCAGCTAGGGAAGCTCCCTCCCACTTCAGCAAACGGAGGTAATCTATGTACCTGAATGAGCTTATTTATGATTGGAACCAGGTAGGGTCTGCCAATCCGGTTCCGGATCACGCGATCTATCTGAATGACGAAACGCTACGTGATGGATTGCAATCCCCGTCGGTGAATGACCCGCCAATCGAAGCCAAAATTGAACTGCTACACTTGATGGAAGCTATAGGCATTGATGCTTTATGCATTGGGCTCCCTGGAGCGGGCGGGATGCATGCCAAATCAGTCGGGCGTTTGGCGTGGGAGATCGCCGATCAAAGGATGAAGATTAACCCTAACTGCTTGGCCCGTGCAAACCTGCGTGATATTACGCCGATTATCGATATTTCACAGCAAGTTGGCATTCCAATCGAAGCCGTCATCTTCGTGGGCTCATCTCCGATCAGGTTCTATGCTGAGGACTGGACATTGGACCAGCTATTGAGGCTGACACAGGAGGCCGTCACCTTCGCAGTGAAGGAAGGACTGCCGGTGATGTTTGGAACCGAAGATACGACGCGTTCGAATCCGGATACGATTCGCGCTCTATTTACGACCGCGATCCAGTGTGGGGCCACCGCCTTGGCAATAGCCGATACGGTAGGGCATGTAACTCCGAACGGGGCCCGCTCAATCGCCAGATTCGTTCGGGAGATAGCAATTGAGCAAGGAGAAGAGATTCGGCTTGATTGGCACGGCCATCAGGATCGCGGTTTAGGTGTCATCAATTCGATCGCCGCGCTCGAAGGCGGCGCCAACCGGATCCATGGGACCGCGCTCGGAATCGGCGAACGGGTCGGGAACACGCCGATGGACCAGTTCCTGGTCAATCTCAAGCTCATGGGCTGGATCGACAACGATCTCTCACTCCTCGGTCAATATTGCGCCACCGCCGCCGCCGCCTGCGGCTGGACGATTCCTCCCAACTATCCGGTCTTCGGGCGCGACGCTTTCCGGACCGCAACCGGCATTCATGCCGCGGCCCTGATCAAGAGCTATAAGAAAGGAGATACGGCGTTGGCGGACGTGATCTATTCATCGGTTCCCGCCGCGCTCTTCGGTCAACGACAGGTGATCGAGATCGGCCCGATGAGCGGCAAGTCGAATGTCATCTACTGGCTTGAAACCCATGGGTTCGAGGTTACGGAAGAGAGGGTCTCTCGCGTCTATGACTATGCCAAACAGTCCTCCTCGGTGCTCGAAGAGGATCAGGTAACCAACCTGCTCCAGGAAGAGATGCCGACCGCGGCCGGACTCTAGTCAAGGAGCTGATCAGCCCGCCGCCGCGGGAATTGGAATTAAGGAGACAAAGATGATAACCGAACGAAGAGTAATTAAAAGGCCGCCGACCGTTCGACTCAACGGGCGGGCGCTGTTCCTCACCGAGGAGATCGCGCTCATCCGCCGCCAACTCGAGGGGGAAGATCTGCCCTTCGATTCCAGCGTTCCTCTAATGAATAATATCTCGACCGATGAGATGACGCCGCTCTGGGTCTGCTTCTATCATGATGAGACGTTGGGCCGGTACATCAATGTCGGTCTGCGTCAAGGGGCCATCGGCCCGGATGAAGTCAAGCGGGGGGGATTTTCAGCAATCGTCTCCGGGAAGTCGAAAGGGTGCGGCTCCTCGCGGGAGATGGCGCCTTACGCCGAAAAGTGGGCGGGGATCGAACTGGTCTTCGCCTCCTCGATCGAAAAAATTTACCGTCAGAACTCGCATAACATCGGCCTGCTCACCTCGACCGACTTCAGCCTGCTCGAAAGGCTCCTGCAGGGCGAGGAGGCGCCGCTCGAAGCCTTCACGCAGGGCCTGGATCCGATCTCGAAAGAGATCGTCGAATATGGCGGACTCTTCAACTATAACCGGGCGCGATTGGGAGGTGAGACGGCCCCGCCGCCGATCGAGACTTCAGGCCGGCCAATGACATTGGTGGAGCAGATCATCGCGCGACATGCCTTCGTCAAAGCGGGAGAGATCGGGGTCGAAGCCGTCAAGCCTGGAGACGCGATCTTCGCCATGGCCGATGTCCGCTTCTCTCATGAACCGGTCACCCCGATGGCCGAGTCGCTGTTGAAAGAGGCACTCGGCCCGAACGTCAAAGTGACCGACCCGGGCTCGGTCTTCGCCTTCTACGACCACCTGATCTTCATTGACCAGGTCATGCCCGCCAAACAGCGTGAGATGGGACTTCTGGAGCGCGTCAAAGAGCTTCCGGTCAGGCAGGCCGAGTTCGCGGCGCGTCAGGGGGTCACGCTCTACCACGAGAACCCGGCCGGCGGCGCGGAAGCCATCTGTCACAACGCGATCATCGAGGATATCGCGCTGCCGGGCCAGATCGTGATCGGGACCGATTCGCACACCTGTATGGCAGGCGTCCTGGGTTGTTTCGCGTTCGGGGTCGGCTCGACCGATATGGCCAACGCCTGGTATACGAAAGACATTCGTCTCACGGTCCCGGAGACTGTGCGGTTCGTATTCCACGGCCGGAAGCGGCTGGGAGTAACGGCTAAGGACGTGATGCTGTATCTTCTCTCCACCGACTTCATCCGGCAGGGAGAGGGGATTGGCCGCGTCATCGAATATGCGGGTGAAGGGCTGAGAGATTGGCCGATCGACGAACGCGCGACCCTGACCAATATGGCCGTGGAAGCCGGATGCGTGACCGGGATCATCGAACCGGACGAGACCACGCTCGAATACCTCGTCCGGATGCGTGGCCTGGATCCGGAAGTGATCAGACGTAGCTTCATCCGCGGCGATCCGCAGGCGCAGTATTACGCCACCTTCGAGATCGGGTTGGACGCCATCCAACCGATGGTCGCGACTCCGGGCGATCCACGCAACGGAATCGCCATCAGCCGGCTACCAGGCGAAGTCAAAATCGATATCGCCTACGGCGGCTCCTGCACGGGCGGGAAGATGGCCGATATGGACATGTATGCCGAGGTCCTGGGACAAGCGCTCGAAAACGGAATGACGGTGGCGCCGGGAACCCGGCTCTTCCTTCAGTTCGGTTCGCAGAAGATCAAGGAGTATGCGCGGCAGAGAGGCTACCTCAGCATTTTTCAGAGAGTCGGCGCGGAACTGATCGACCCGAGTTGCGGGGCGTGCATCAACGCCGGACCGGGCGCTTCGATCTCCCCGGAACAGGTCGTGGTCAGCGCTCAGAATCGCAACTTTCCGGGCCGGAGCGGACCAGGGCAGATGTACCTCGCCTCGCCCTACGTGGTGGCCGCCTCAGCGGTGGCCGGGTCGATCGTCGAACCGAGTCACTTCCTCAAACATGATTGAACTCAGCAGTCGAAGAAAAAATCCATGAAACGAATTGCTATTATCCCCGGAGATGGAATCGGCGTTGAAGTCACGCGCGAAGCGGTGCGAGTGCTGGAGACGGTAGGCGACTGCTTCGGCGTGACGCTGGAACTGGCCCACTTCGATTGGGGAGCGGAGAAATACCTGCGTGAGAATGTGACGCTGCCCGAAGGCGCGCTGGAGATGCTCCGGCGCGACTTCGACGCGATCTTCACCGGCGCTTTCGGAGATCCACGCGTCGAATCGAACAAGCATGCGATCGATATTTTGGGCGGGATGCGTTTTGGCCTCGACCTCTATATCAATTTTCGCCCGGTCCGACTACTCAACGACAGGTTTACCCCGCTCAAGAGCGGCTGTCGTCGGAACATCGACTTCGTGGTCTTTCGCGAGAACACGGAGGGCATCTACGTCAACGCCGGCGGACAGTTCAAACGAGGCACCGACCATGAGCTGGCGATCCAGGAGGAATTCCATACCAGACATGGAGTCGAACGGATCATTCGCGCGGCCTTCGCCTATGCTCGCGAGCACGGGCGAAAGCGGGTGACGCTGGCCGACAAATCGAACGTCCTGACCCACGGGCATGAACTCTGGAGGCGGGTCTTCAAGATCGTGGCCGCCGACTATCCGGAGATTGAAGCGCGCGCTCAGTATGTGGACGCGATGGCCATGTTGATAGTTTTGGACCCGGGGCAGTACGAAGTAATCGTGACCAATAATATGTTCGGCGACATCCTCACGGATCTGGGCGCCGCGCTCCAGGGGGGGCTCGGAGTGGCTGCCTCAGCCAATCTTCATCCGGGCCGCACCTCACTCTTCGAACCGGTGCATGGCAGCGCTCCGGATAAGGCGGGACAAGGCGTCGCCAATCCCATCGGCGCCATTGCGACCGTCGCCCTCATGCTCGATTCATTGGGCTACTCAGCCGCGGCCCGCCGGGTCGAAGAGGCGATTGAGGCCGTCTGTGAGGCCGGCGCCGTCACCGTTGACCTGGGAGGAACGCTTTCGACGGCCGAAGCCGGCGTAGCCATCTGTCAATACCTGCGGCGCTGAGAACGAACGCGCCCGCCATCTCTGGCGTGATTAATAACCACCTGGAAATCACTTGAGCCTGGCCGTCATCGACGATGCCCAGGCTGGAGGAGACGTCTATATGCTAACCTCGACCATCACATCACGAGGGCAGACCCGGCACGCTCAGCCGGCGCCGCCGATTCAGGGATCGGCGATGCACGAGATGTTCACGATGTTGATGAATCCCGACCTGCTCTCTTTTGCGCTCGGGCTGCCGGCGCCAGAGCTCTTTCCGATTGCGAACTATCGTGAGGCCGCCATCCGGGTATTGGATACCGATCCGCAGGCGCTGCAATACCAGGTGCGGCCCGGACCTCTCAAGCGACATCTTCAACAGCTCATGGCGTCACGCGGAGTGAACTGCCGGGAAGACCAGATCTTTCTCACCACCGGGGCGCAACAGGCGACCCATCTGCTGGTCAACCTGCTGCTGGAGCGCGGCGCGCAGACCCTCTTCGAAGAGGTCACCTACGAGGGACTGCACATGGCGCTTCAACCGCTGCTGCCGCAATCGATCATCGCTCCGACCACGGCGGAGACCGGGATAGATCTCGATGTGGTCGAAGATCAGCTGAAGCGGGGCGCGCGCCCCGCCTTCATCTATACGATCACGGACGGTCATAACCCGCTGGGTTTGAGCCTGAGCCAGGCGGCGCGAATCCGGCTGATCGAACTGGCGCGGCGCTTTCGTGTCTCGATCGTCGAAGATGACGTCTTCGGGCTCCTCAACTATGACGGCCCGGCGTTGTCTCCAATGCGGGCGCTGGATGACGAATGGGTCTTTTATATCGGATCCTTTTCGAAGATTCTCGCGCCAGCGTTGCGAGTGGGATGGATCATCGCCCCGGAAGCTTTCAAGCCCTCCCTCTCGTTCCTCAAGCATGCCATCGATCTGGATCTGACGACCTTCGCCCAGTTCGCGCTCTCCGACTATCTGGATACCGGAGCGATGCCGGATCACCTGGCCACTTTAAGGCGGGAATACGGCATGCGCCGGGATCTGATGCTCCGCGCCCTCGAATCGAGCTTCCCATTCGAGGCGCGATGGCTGAAGCCGAACTGCGGCATGTTCATCTGGGTTGAATTGCCTCCCCGGATCAACAGCGTCGAGTTGCTCAGGATGGCCGTAGAAACCGAGCGCGTCGCTTTCATGCCGGGCGTGAGCTTCAGCCCGCCCGGCGGCCCCTGCGCGAGGAACGGAATCCGCCTCAACTTCACCCACTGCCAGCCTCAGTTGATAGAAGATGGGATCGCACGGTTGGGGCGCGTTCTGAAGCGAGCCCTGGCGCGAAACGGATAGCAGATTTGAAATGTTCGATTTGAGATGCTCAATTGGTTCTGTTGCAAATCTGATCATTATGGATAATCCTCGGCATGACCCATCTATGCCGGAATTCGGCGTAGTCGATCTCTTCTCGAGGCAGGATGTAAGCGCGGACGAGAAGTTGACGCGCGACGGCGACTTTTGCGCGAGGCTTGTCCCGCCGCTGCATGACACGATGGTAAAACCGTTTCAAATCCGGATCTCGTCGGGCCGCCGTCTGAGCGGATTCAACGAGTAAAAAGCGAACCAATCGAGAGCCCCGCTTACTGATCGAGCCGATCCGTTTGCGATCTCCGCTGGAATCTTCGACCGGATCGAGCCCGATGTAAGCAGTAACCTTGCGCGCGTTGGAGAAGCGATCGATCAGTCCCGGCGTGTGAATAAACTAGGGCGGTTTGCGATTGCGTGTACGGGAAGGCTCGCCGGATCAGTACCGCGAGCGGTAGCGAGCGCGCTTCACGTTGAGTCAGGCTCGCTACCGCTCGCGGCGCTGATCCATACACGCATTTGATAACCGATCTAATCCGGGCAGACACGTAGGTCTGCCCCTACCATACACGCGATTGCAATCCGCTCTAATTCTCTCAAAGACCTTTAAACCCGACAGGAAGAGCAATGGAAACTTTGTTTCAGGACCTACGCTTCGGCTTTCGACGTTTGATCAAAACGCCTGGCTTCGCCGTAATCGCCATTCTTTCGATCGCGTTGGGCATCGGCGCGAACACGGCGGTTTTCAGTCTGGTCAACCTGATTCTGTTCCGCCCGCTGCCGGTGGCTGATCCCGGGAAGGTCGTCTCGGTCTCGGCCGTCGGTAAAGACGGGGAAATGGCCGCGTTCTCCTATCCGAACTACCTCGATTTCCGTGACCGCAACGAAGTCTTGTCGGGATTGCTCGTCAGCCGTTTCACGTATATGAGTCTGAGCCGGAACGGCGATAACGAGAGGGTCTGGGGGAATTTGGTCTCGGGCAATTATTTTGACGTGCTCGGCGTGAAGCCCGCTCTAGGTCGAACCTTTCTGCCCGAAGAGGACAAAACGCGGTTGTCGCATCCGGTGGCCGTCATCAGCCACACTTTCTGGCAGACGCGGTTCGGCGGCGATCCGTCGGTTGTCTCGAGCGACGTTCTGATCAACGGCAGGAAGTTCAAAGTCATCGGCGTCACGCCCGCCGGATTCAATGGCACGGAGGTCATCTACACGCCGGAAATCTACGTGCCGTTCGCGATGCAGAAGTGGATTGAGCCGCAGAGCGATTATCTGGACAAACGCGATTCGACAAACATGTTCGCCGTCGGGCGGCTCAAACCGGGCGTCAACGCCGCGCAGGCCGAAGCCTCGCTCAATGTGCTTGCCGCGCAATTAGCCAAAGACTTCCCGAATGAGAACGAAGGGTTAAAGATTCAGCTCGTTCCGCCCGGCTTCATCCTGCCGCAAATCCGAAGCGCGATGCTCAGCGTCTCCGGCGCATTGATGGGATTAGTCGCCCTGGTTTTGCTGATAGCCTGTACGAATTTAGCGAACCTGCTGCTGGCGCGCTCGACCGAGCGAGGCAGGGAAATCGCCATCCGGCTCTCCATCGGCGCCGGCCGCGCGCGCATCGTCCGTCAGCTTTTAACCGAAAGCGTGACGCTGGCCGTAGCGGGCGGCCTAGTCGGCATGGCTCTGGCCCGGTGGATCATTGATTCGATCATGGCGTTGAAGCCGCCGATCGCGATTCCGATTACGTTGGAACCGCATGTTGATTGGCGGGTGCTGATCTTCTCGATGATCGCTTCGGTCGTAACGGGAGTTCTGTTCGGACTGGTTCCAGCGTTGCAGGCGACGAAGCCCGATCTTATTCCGGCGCTCAAAGACGCCGTGTCGCAATCGGGCGTCCGTCGTTCGTGGCTGCGCGGCGGCCTGGTCGTGGCGCAGGTCGCGGTGTCGCTGCTTCTGCTGATCGCCGCCGGCCTGACGCTCAGAGCATTGCAGCGACTGCGCGTGATGAATCCGGGCTTCAATCCCGAAAACGCCTTGATGATGAACTTCGACCTGAGCCTGCAAGGTTACGATGCCGACGCCGGCGCGCAACTTCGCAAACAATTGCTCAACCGCGCCGAGTCGCTGCCCGGCGCGCAATCGGCCTCGATCGCTGATTTCATGCCGCTCAGCATGAATTTCAGCACCGCTCCGATTCTGATCGAAGGCCGGCCGCAGGAGCGCGGCGTCAGCAACATGCCACAGGCGTTGCAGGCCAGAGTCGGGTTGAAGTATTTTGAGACTATCGGCACGCCGCTTGTGGCCGGGCGCGATCTGACCGAGCAGGATCAGGAAGGGAAGACTCGCTCGGCCGTCGTCAACGAAACATTCGCCCGCAAATTTTTCCCCGGCGCCAACCCGATCGAAAACGCTCTCGGGAAACAGTTCCGAACCGCGCCGGAGGAACAGCCATGGCAAATCGCGGGCGTGGCGAGAGACGGAAAATACTGGACCATCGGCGAAGACCCACAGGCGTTCGTGTGGTTTCCGATCGGCAAGCGGCTTTCGTATAACTACCTGCTGGTTCGAACCTCCGCCAAACCGGAAACCATGATCGGCGCGATACGCGGCGAGTTTCGCAATCTGGATCCGAACCTGCCGTTGACGGATGTCAAAACGCTGACTGAGCACATGAGCCTGTCGCTCTTCCCGGCGCGCGCCTTCGCCTCATTGCTCTCCGCGTTCGGATTGCTGGCGTTGACGCTGGCGGCGATCGGGATCTACGGCGTGATGTCTTACGCCGTCAGCCAGCGCACGCGCGAGATCGGCATCAGAATGGCTGTGGGCGCGGGCGCGAAGGACATATTCAAACTTGTCATCAGGCGCGGATTGCTGTTGACGTCGATCGGCGTCGGAGCGGGACTTGTATTGGCTCTCGTCGGAACGCGGCTCATCTCAAGCCTGCTTTCCAACGTGAGCGCGATTGATCCGTTGACATTTATGGGAGTGACGTTGCTGCTCGTCGCGGTAGCGTTCCTGGCTTGTTACTTCCCGGCGCGCAGGGCGATGAAGACCGACCCGATGGTCGCTTTAAGAGATGAATGACTGCGACCCGTTCCTCCGAAATGACTCTTGCAGTCAGGTGTCCCTCCCGAAAATGTCATCCCGCCTTGAAATGCTTGTAGTTAGAGAGGTCATCAGCCATTCTGCTCCATCGTCCAGGGCATCCTTATTCCGATGGTTTGCTTCATATTTATGGTCCTCATCTCCCCTATCTTTTTGCTCATTCGGAGCTTAATCATCTCCCGAATAGCGCTCGCGGCAGAGAATCTCGCGTTGCGTCAGCAATTGGCCGTCCTCAACCGGAAAGTTCACCGGCCGAAACTACATCGGCGAGATCGTTTCTTCTGGGCGATTCTCTCCCAATTCTGGAAGAATTGGCGGGAGGTCTTGATCATTGTCAGACCGGAGACCGTCATCAAATGGCACAGGCAGGGCTTCAAGCTCTACTGGCGATGGAAGTCGAAGGCTCCGGTCGGCCGTCCGAAGATAGACAAGGAGATTCGGGAGTTGATCGGGAAAATGTCGCGAGAGAATCCTCTGTGGGGCGTCCCTCGCATTCAGGCAGAACTTCGCCTTCTCGGTTTCGACCTTGCGGAATCTACAGTGGCGAAGTATCGAGTCAGGGGTAGCGCGTCTCCGTCACAAACTTGGAAGACATTTCTCGCCAATCATGCAAAGCAGATTGCCGCCATCGACTTCTTTACCGTTCCGACACTGACCTTCCGCAACTTGTACTGTTTCATAATCCTGCTGCATGACAGACGTCATGTC
>Ga0111538_10005406_pt1 | contig 17469 bp, 16 predicted proteins | sample SoiMethybrSBSTD1_FD_79669 | JGI IMG/M metagenome (GOLD analysis project Ga0111538, IMG submission 79669) | Bulk soil microbial communities from a Populus tree surrounding site in Tennessee, USA - Soil MetaG P. TD hybrid SBSTD1 (version 2)... | ecosystem: Environmental > Terrestrial > Soil >...
CAAGAGCTCCGCGAGTTCCGGATGCTGAAGTTCCGCACGATGAAGCTCGGGTCGACATCCGAGATCCACAGGTCGTACATCAAGGCGCTTGCGACAGGCCAGGCCGACGAGGACAGCCTCAAGAAGCTCACGGGTGACCCGCGCGTCACGCGCGTGGGCAGCTTCCTGAGGAAGACCAGCCTCGACGAGCTGCCGCAGCTCGTGAACGTCTTGCTCGGACACATGTCGCTCGTCGGGCCGCGCCCCGCGCTCGAGTACGAGCTCCAGCACTACACGGAGGAGCACTTCGGGCGCTTCGCGGTGAAGCCGGGCATTACCGGGCTGTGGCAGGTGTCGGGCCGGAACGAGCTCGGGTTCACCGAGATGCTCGACCTCGACGCCGACTACGCGCGTTCCGGCACGTTCCTGACCGACGTCAAGATCCTGTTGAAGACGCCGGTGGCCGCCGTCTCGAAGGCGGCATGAGCGACGTCCCGTTCATCGACCTGGCGCGCGCACACGAGCCGCTTCAGGCGGAGCTCGCGGCCACGTTCGAGCGGATCGCCCAGAGTGGGGAGTTCACGCTCGCGGCGGACCTGGAGCAGTTCGAGTCGGCGTTTGCGCGCTACTGCGGCGCGGCTCACTGCGTCGGGGTGAGCGACGGCACCGAGGCGCTCCGGCTCGCGCTGGTCGCGCTGGGGGCGGGGCCGGGCCGCGAGGTCGTGACCGTGCCGAACACCTTCATCGCGACCGTCGAGGCGATCGCGGCAACAGGGGCTGCCCCGGTGCTCGTCGACATCGATCCCGCGACGCGCTGCATGGACCCGGCGCGGGTCGCCGACGCGGTCGGCGCGAAGACGGCCGCGATCGTGCCGGTGCACCTCTACGGGGCCGCGGCGCCGATCGACGAGATCCGCGCGGCCGCTCCCGACGTCGCGATTCTCGAGGACGCGGCTCAGGCGCACGGATACCCCGTTCGCGGAGCAGCGGCGGCGTTCAGCTTCTACCCGACGAAGAACCTCGGGGCGCTGGGCGACGGCGGGGCGGTCGTGACCGACGACGCCGACATGGCGGCGGCGGTGCGCTCGATGCGACACCACGGCTGCGCGCCGGAGGACTCGAACGACCACGTCCGCGTGGGGGCCACGAGCCGGCTCGACAACCTCCAGGCCGCGCTCCTGTCCGTGAAGCTGCCGCACCTGGACGCGTGGAACGAGCAGCGTCGCGAGGCGGCCGCGCGCTACCGCGACGCGCTTGCGGGTCTGCCGGTCGAGCTCCCGGCGGAGGACGGCGTCTTCCACCTGTTCGCGATCGAGCTCGACGAGCGCGACCGCGTGCGCGAGGCGTTGCGCGACGCCGGAATCGGCACCGGCATCCACTATCGGCGCCCCGTGCATCTCAACTCGGCATGGAGCGAGCTCGGTGCGCGCGGCGACTACCCGGCCGCGGAGCGGCTCGCCGAGCGGACCCTGTCGCTGCCGATGTTCCCGGGGATCACGGCGGAGGAGATCGACCAGGTCGCTGAGGCGCTTCGCGCTCAGATGTCGTAGACGATCCGGCTGTCGACCTCGCGTGCGTGCGCGACCGTCGCGCCCTCGGCGTCGGCCTCGAGCTTCGCACGGTCCTTCCACCAGCTCGCGACGTCGCGCGGCAGCGCGTGCCACCCGCCGTCGAGCGCTGTGAGCCCGCCGAGGAACTCGTCGTACAGGTCGAGCCGGTCCTGCCTGATCAGGTAGTCGGGGTGCACGTCCGCGTTGACCAGTCCGTGGTGCTCGCGGATCCACTCGCTCTTGTCGATCCACAGGTCGATGCCCGGCTGCTCGAGGAGCTCCCACATCGTGTGGTCCTGGACGAGTGTGATCGGCAGCTCGACCATGTCGTCGATGAAGTACGGGAAGATCGAGCAGCAGCCGCCCGCCTGCGGCTCGAACGGGTCCGTGTCCGGAAACGAGCTGTCGTAGAGGGCGCCCAGGCGCGGCATCCAGTCGGCCCTGCGATACGTGACCGGCGAGCGCCAACCGACCGCCCGCCACTCCGCGAGGTAATGATGGATCTTCGGCAGCGAGCGCACGAACGTCTCCTCGTTGCGCCACATGCGGTGGTCGTGATGGATTCCGTGCAGGCCGATCTCGCAGCCGTCGGCGCGCAGCTTCTCGAACAGCCCCGGTGGGATCGGGTAGTCCTCGGCGACGAAGTTCCACGACGAGACGACTCCGTGCACACGCTCGACCTTGCGCACGCGCTCGATGTTCTCGATCCCCGCCGGGCCCTCGACGTCGTGCGTGAGGATGTAGGCGAACCGGTGCCCACCCGGCCAGAAGTTCACGAACGGCACGGGCTGCCCGCCGTTTGCGCGGATCGCCTCCCGGAACGAGTTCTCCTGGTGCCGCACGAGGACGTCCTCGATCGGCCAGCGGGGGAACTCCCGCTGTGCGCGGCGGCGCGCGTGGCGCCGGCGGAGCGCCATCTGGACCGACCGCGGCAGGAGCGGCTTGACCAGGTAGTACGGCCCAGCGAATCGTGCAATCCCCTGCGGCGCGTAGCGCTCCCGGAGGTAGTACTCCGGGTTCAATTCCATCCGTCTACTACTAGCCGAAGTGCCGGTAGGCCGCACCAACCAGGCGTCCGACGCCAAGTGGCGAATGGCGAATGACGGGGGCGAGCAGCCGCTGCACGCCCGACCCATCGCCGCTTGGCGTCTCCATGCCCGAGTAGGTGTGGTGGAGGGGTAGCTCCTGCGCTCCCCACCCGCGCTTGAACTGCTTCAGCCCCTCGTGCTCCAGGTCGGTGCGTCCGAAGTCGAGCTCGCGCAAGCCGGCCTCGCACGCCCAGCGGATCACTTCGCCGAAGAGGAGATTGTTCGGCCGGCGCGCGAGCGCCGAGCGGTCGGAGGCGCCGTACTTGTAGATCAGGTGGCCGCGCAGCTGGAGGAACACGGCGGCGGCGATCGGCTTGTCGCCGTCGGTCACGAGCGCAACGAAGCCGTGCCCGCGCTCGAACAGTGGAGCCAACCCGTCGATGAACCGCTTTGACTGCGTCGGCACGCCCTGGTGCCTTCGCGTCCGCAGGTGCAGCTTGTAGAAGGCGTCGAGCGCCGCGGGGTCCGTCCGGCGCTCGAAGGCGAGCCCCCCCTTGCGCGCCTTCGACACGCCGCGGCGGATGCTCGGCTTGGCTCGCTGCGCGACGGCATCGGCGTCGGGCTCGAGCGCGAGCGTGTGTCGCCAGTAGCGCTGCACGGTGTCGCCGAGCGCCGCCATCTCCCACCGCACCTCGAGCCCGAGCCCGGTCGCCCGCCGGTGCTCTTCCACTGCGCGCGCGAGCTCGGCTTCGGAGGCGGCGTCCGTGAGCGGTTGGCAGGCGTCCGAGAACGGCAGTGCCACGAGCCGCCGGCCCGTGAGGCGGCTCTCGACTCGTGCCCATGGCAGCCCCGCCACGACGCGGCCCCCGTCGTCCACCAGGCACGACGCCGCGAAGTCGTACCGGTAGCGGGTCCCCAGCAGATCGAGCCAGGCGGGGTGATGGAACATCGTCGCGCCCGAAGCGCGGCTGACGAATTCCTCCCAGCGCTCGTCGGTACGCGGGTCCAGGAGCTCGGTTCGCATACCGGCGGGGTACGCTAGCGGCCGTTGTCCGAGGCGCGTGTCAGCGAGATCGAGCCCGGCTCTGACCCGCGCTGGGACGAATTCGTCGCGGGTCACCCGGACGGCCACGTCTACCTGCATTCGAAGTGGTTGCGCTGCCTCGCGGCTGAATACGAGCGGCCGCTGATCGCCCTCTGCACTGAGGAAGGCGGCGCCCTCACGGGGCTGCTGCCGCTGATAGCGACGCGCGGGATGCCGCTGCGCCGGGGAAGCGCCACCGTCGGCGCGCGCCTGTCTTCGCTGCCGCGCACGCCGCTGGCGGGACCGCTGACGCGCGACCGCGCGGCCGCCGCGGCGTTGCTCGAGGCGGCCCTCGAGCGCGCCGGCGATCGTCGGCTTCAGATCAAGCGCGAGGCCGCTGATCTCGACGGGCTCGTCGAGGGTGTGGGTGGCGCGCCCTGGCGCTCGTCGTACGTGCTCGACTTGCCCGGCGACGAGGCCGAGCTGCGGTTCGGGAACTCACGCAATCACGGCCGGATCAAGTGGGCTGTCAACAAGGCTCACAAGGAAGGCGTGTGCGTGCGCGTTGCCGAAGACCTCGCCGATGTCCACGCCTGGTATCCGCTCTACGTAGGAACGATGCGCGAGGTGCTGGTGCCACCGCGCCCGCTGCGGCTGTTCGAAGCCATGTGGCGCCACCTCGCACCGGACGGACTCATGCGCCTGTACGTCGCGGAGCAGAGCGGGCGCATGCTCGCCGGCTCGGTCGTGCTCGGGCTGGGGCGGACCTCGTTCTACGCCTTCAACGGTCGCCGCCGCGACGCGCTTTCGCTGCGGCCGAACGAGGTGCTGCAGTGGGAGGCGATCCACGACGCGTGCCGGCGGGGATTTGCACGCTACGACCTCGGCGAGGTCACGCCGGGGGACGCTGGGCTCGCCGAGTTCAAGCGCAAATGGGGGGCCGACGAGGTGATCCTCCACCGCTACCACCACCCGCCGCCGGACCCGCGCACGGAGGATGCCGGTGGCGACGACGGTTTCGCGAGACGCGCGGCGGCGTCACTGTGGCAGCGGCTGCCGCTCGCCGCGACCCGCTTGGCGGGCGACCTCGCCTACAGGTGGTTGTGACGGCTGTGCGCCGGATTGCACAGCTCGGCGGCACGACGAACGCGTCCGAGGTGCGCCTCGCGCTCGCGCTGACGGCTCGCCCGCGCGGCTTGGTCGAGGGCCCGGCCATCGAGCATTACGAGGGCGCGCTCGCGCGTGCCGTCGGCGCTGACGCAGCCATCACGTTCGGCGCCGGCCGTGTTGCCTTGTTCGGCATGCTGCGCGCCCTCGGAGTCGGCGCGGGCGACGAGGTGATCGTGCCGGTGCCGACGCACGTGGTCGTGACCAATGCCGTGAGGTACACCGGCGCGACGCCCGTCTACGCCGACTGCCGTCTCCAAGACTTCAACATCGACCCCGATGGGGTTGCCGCGCTGATCACCCCGCGCACGCGCGCGATGCTCGTTCAGCACACCTTCGGGATACCGGCCGACATGGAACCTCTGCTCGAGCTGAGCCGCGCCCGCGATGTGCCACTGATCGAGGACTGCGTCCACGCCCTCGGTGCGACGTGGCGTGGTCGTCCGGTCGGCGGCATCGGCGACGCGGGCTTTTTCAGCACGGAGGAGACGAAGATCATCTCGACGACCATGGGCGGTGCCGCCGCCACGAGCGATGCTGCGCTCGCCGAGCGCGTGCGCGCGTTCCAGCGCGAGTGCCCGCCGCCCAGCCGTTCGCTTGTTGCGCGGCGGCTGGCGAAGCTGGCCGTGTACCACGTGCTGACCGAGCCCCGTCTGCACGTCGCCACACGGCCGGTGTACGAGCTCTTCGGCGGCCGGAACCCTCTACCCGTGCCGACGTCGGCGGAGGAACTCGTGGGGGAGCGGCCCGCGCGCTACGAAGAACGATTTTCGGCCGGGCAGGCCGCGGTCGGGCTCTCTCAGCTGGCGCGACTGCCCGAGAACCTTGCGCACCGCCGTCGCGTGGCGGCGGCGTACCGGGCGCAGCTCGCGCCGCTGGGGTTCACCGCCCCGGTGGTGGCGAATGACGACGAGCCGGCGTGGGTGCGGTATCCCGTGCGCGTCGCCGACCGCGCGGCGGCGGTCCGTGCGCTCAGACGGCACACCGTGCCCGGCACGTGGTTCACGTCCGTGCAGGAGGAGGCCGTGCGGCCGACGCTCAACGGGTACGTCGCCGGCAGCTGCCCGCGGGCTGAGGCGGCTGCGCGCGAGCTTGTGAACCTGCCGACCCACCCGCGCGTGGGACCGGAGGACGTTGCCGCGATCGTCGACGCGATGGCGGCGGTCGAACCGGCGGGCTAGAAGTCCTCGCGCTCCCAGGTGCGCTGCGTGAGGTGGTTCTTGACGCGCGCGATGTAGTCCTCGGCGGCGGCGGTGTGCCAGCGGCCGGCGAAGTGCGTGCCGATCGAGCCCCACAGGTCCCCGGCGGTGTAGGGCTCGCCCTTCTCCTTGTTGTCGAGCCATGTCGCGTGGCCGTCGTAGTAGTAACGGAACAGCGCGCCGTAGTAGTCGGCGTTGAAAGCGGTCGATGTGGACGACAGCGGGTACGTCCCGGCGTGGTAGGTCGTCTTGATCTGCGTCAGCCCGAAGCTGACGCCACCGTCCCCGACGGCCGACATCCGCCACCACGACTCCTGGACGGCGACCGCGCGGAAGATGTCCTCGTCGAGGCCCCACTTCCAGGCGGCCCACTGGATGATCTCGTCGGTCGTGCCCGTGAAGTTCCCGGTCACGAGTGGCTTGTGCTCGCTGAAGATGGAGATGTTGTCGCGGAGGAAGTCGTCGAGCTCGCCGGGGAGCGGTACCCGCTGGTTCGCCTCGGCGTTCTCGGGGCGCGGCTCCCAGCTGGAGCGCCGGACGTGCGATGCGGCCTCGGCGTCGCTCAGGATGGGGGAGCCGACGGGCCGCGTCGTCGCCTTCTCGCTCGCCAGAACCTGTTCGTCCACCGGTGCGCTGCCCGGGTCGGTGGTGGGCGGATCGGTCGCCGGCGGCTGTGGTGTGTTCGCGTCCTCCTTGGGGCTGCGCGGCTTGCTGCTCGACTTCTTCAGCAGGACGACGAGGCGGACCCGCCGGTGCGACTGGACGCGGCGCCTCGGCAGCCGAACCTCCATTTTCGCCGGGCGGCGGCGGGCGGCCCGCTTGATCTTCTTGGTACGGACCCATCGCGCGTACCGGCCCGAGCGCACGTAGCCGAACCCGACCCTCGACGGCTCGATGCCGACGATGCGGAAGGTGACCGAGGTGCCGGCGCGCGCCCGTGGCGCGAACTTCTTGAGCTTGCCCTCGATCGGCCCGGCCGCGGCGCCCGCGCTCGCGGGTGCGCCCAGGGTGAGGCACGCGACGAGCGCGACTGTGAGTAGGTGGGTCCGTGATCGCATGGGAACCGTCGGTTCTCCCGGCAGTAAGGCCGTGCGTGACCTATCGAGCCCATCCCGCTACTTCCTTGAAGTTCCGAGCGCCGTCTGGACGGCCGTTAGAAGGCGTGGCACCTGGTCAGGCCAGGTGAGGCCCATTTCGACGATTCGGCTCTGTGCGCGCTCGCCCAGCGCGGCGGCTTTCGCGGGGTCGTCGATCAGCTCCTCGATCCGGTCGGCGAAGTCGATCGGATCACCGGGACGCGCATAGCTCGTGGCATCGCCGCACAGGCGCACCATCTCCTCGAGCGGCGTCTGGACGATCGGCCGCCCCAGCGCCATGTACTCGAGCACCTTGATCATCGTCGAGCGGTCATTCAGGGGGCCGTGGGGATCCACGTTCAGGCAGATCGAGGCCGTCGAGAGGTAGCGCGATACGGCCGCGTGCTCGACCTCGCCGGGGAACGCGACGATGTCGTCGAGGCCGCGCTTGCGTACGTCCTCTGCGAGGCCGTCGAGCGCGGAGCCCGATCCCACGAGCACGAACGCGACGTCGTCTCTGCCCCGGCGGCGCAGCTCCGCGGCCGCTCCGACCGCGGTCTCGAGTCCCTCCTGGGTCGACATGCGCCCGACCCATGCGACCAGATGCTTACGTCCGCGTCGCAGCTGCGGATCGGGATCGACCGCGCGGATGCGGTCGGGATCCGGCGCGTTGCGGACGACGAAGATCCGGTCCGCCGCGACGCCGCCGCGCGCGCGAGCCACGTCCGCGTACGAGTCGTTCGTGGACAGGACGACATCCGCCTTGCGGAAGCTCCACCGCTCCGCCATCAGCAACGCGCGATGGAAGATGCCGCGGCGGCCGAACTTCTCCTCGAAGAGCTCCGGCGCGAGATCGTGGTGATCGAAGATCAGCCGCGCTCCCCGCCGGGCGGCGGCGCGTGCGGCGAGGAACAGGAAGTCCGGCGGGTTCGCGGAGATCACCAGGTCCGGCGGGCGCTCGCGTTCGACGCGGCGAGCGATCGAGCGCAGGCCGCGCAAGCTCGACATGTACTCGCGCAAGAACGCCGCTGCGCTCGTGCCCTGGGGTGGCGCCGGGAAGCGCAACACGTGCACGCCGTCGATCTCCTCCTCGGCTGCGGCTGCACCGAGGCGGGGCGCGGCGACCGTGACGTCGTACCCGTCGCGAGCCAGCGTGACGGCGATCTGCGAGACGCGGCGATCCAGCGGATAGGCCTCGTTCTCGAGCAGGATCAGGATGCGCGCCGCGCGGTCCATCGGGGCGGGCGATGCTAGCCTCGCGCCGCCTATGAGGCTGGTTGTCTGCGTCGGCTTCCTCAATGAGGAGGAGTTCCTGCCGACATTTCTCGACACCGTCGCCGCCCAGACGCGCCCTCCTGAACGGATGCTGCTCGTCGACGATGGATCGACCGACCGCTCGGCCGAGATCGCGCGCGATTTCGCTGCGCGGCATGCGTGGGCCGAGTACGTCAGCCGCCCGCCCCGCCCACCCGAGCGCGATCGCCTCGCGCAGGCGCAGGAGTTCAAGGCTTTCCTGTGGGCGCGGGAGCAGCTAAGCGACGGGTACGACGTGATCGCGAAGATGGACGCGGATCTGCGCCTCAACCCGCACCTGGTGGAGACCGTGATCGCCGCTTTCGAGGCCGACCCGCGCCTCGGCATCGCGGGCGGGCCGCTGAGCGTCACGGGGGAAGGCGGTGAGTTGCGGCGAGAACGCTCGCCGGCGGACCACGTGCGCGGTTCGAACAAGTTCTACCGCCGGGCGTGCCTGGACGCGATCATGCCGGTTCCCGCTATCGCCGGCTGGGAAGCCATCGACGAGGCGAAGGCGCACATGCATGGGTGGGAGACGCGCACGATCGAGCTCCCGGGCGACGACATCGTCCATATGCGGCCCACCGGTGCCCACGACGGCCAGGTTCGCGGGTTCAGGCGGATGGGCTCGAACGCCTGGTCGTACGGTGCGCACCCGCTCGCCGTGCTCGCGGGCGGCGCAGTGCGCATGCGCGAGCGCCCGCTGGTGCTCGGTGGGCTCGCGTTCGTGGGGGGCTGGGGCTACGCGGCGATCAAGGGCTACCCGCGCGCCGAGCGCGATGTGCGCGCGCAGGTTCGCCGCGAGCAGCTGAAACGGATCCGCAGCCGCCTGAGGCCGCGATAGGCGCGTCCCGCCGCCCAACCGCCAAGACTTAAGGCCGATGGATCCCAAGACCGGGCGGGGAGTGCTCTGGACGGTGGCGTCGTTCGGCGCGAACCGCGTCGTGACGGTGATGACCACGATCGTCCTCGCGCGCCTCCTGGTGCCGAGCGACTTCGGCCTCTTCGCACTGGCGACGGTCGTGGTCAACTTCGTCTCGTACTTCAGCGGCATGGGGCTCGGCAACGCCCTCGTGCTCGGCAAGGACGTCGAGCGGCGCGTGCAGGGCACGCTGTTGTCACTCCTGATCGTGTTCGGCGTCGTGTTTGCCGTCGCGCTCGCGGCGGCTTCGCCGCTGATCGCCGACCTGATGCGACAGCCTCGGCTCGAGGAGATCCTCTTCGTGATCGCCGGGATCCTTTCGGTCACGGGCGCGAACTGGTTCTACGACGCCCTGCTCCAGAAGGAGCTTGCATTCCGCGAGCGTTTCATCTGCCAGCTCGCGCGCACGATCGTGTACGCGGTCGTGGCGCTCTCGCTGGCGGCCGCGACAGATCTCGGCGTGTGGGCGATGATCGCCGGGTTCGGCGCCGGCCATATCGCCAACGGCGTCGCCCTGCTCGTGCTCTCTCCGTACTTGGTCCGGCCCACGTGGGATCGCGCGGTGGCGGGCGAGTATCTGCGCACCGGCAGTGGGTTCGTCCTCCAGGGGGCGGTCGACTTCGCTCAGCGCAATGTCGACTACGTGATCGTCGGACGAGTCCTGGGGACCACTCAGCTCGGCTACTACACGCTCGCGTTCCGCCAGGCGGAGCTGCCGTTCTTCGCGATCGGCGAGCCGGTCGTGCGGGTGTTGTTCCCGAGCTTCGCCGCGATGCGCCATCGCGAACTCGACACGCGCTCCGCGTACCTGACGGCGCTTCGGCTCATGGCGCTGGCGTCGTTCCCGCTCGCCGTGATCCTGAGCGGCGCGGCGGATCCGTTCGTCGAGTTCTTCTTCGGTGACAAATGGCTGCCGATGATCGGCGTCCTGCAGGTGCTCGGACTGTGGTCGCTCGTGCGGCCGATCGCCCACGTGATCGGCTGGTACTTGAACGCGCACGGACGCGCGGCGCTCGTGGGCAGGGTCGCGCTGCTCCTCCTCGCTGCGCTCGGCGGGGCGCTCTATGTCGCGGCCGACCTCGGCGACATCGAGACGGTCGCCTGGGTGATGGTCGGGCATTCGGCGTTGGGCGGCGCCGTGCTGATGGTGCTCGCTCAGCGTGAGACGGCGGTGGCGTTCGGCCAGCAGCTCCGAGTCCTCGCCGGGCCCGCCGCGGGGGCGGCGGCTGCGTGGCTCGTGTCGCGCGGGATCGCCGACGGCACCGAGAGCCTTGCCCCGTTCGTATCGCTCGTTGCGGCAACCGCCGGGGGCCTCTTGGCGTATGCCGGTGCCGTTCGCCTGGTGGCGCCGGGGCTGATGGGCGATGCCGCGGCCAAGCTGCGTGCCGCCGCCCGTCGCGGTCCCGTCGCGGGGGAAGCCTGAAGGTACCCTTGAGCCGCGGATGATCCTCGCAGTCGTTTCCTGCTTCCTCAACGAGGAGCGTTACCTGCGCCGCTGCCTCGACTCCGTGGTCGCCCAGACCGAGCCACCCGACGAGCTGCTGCTGGTGGACGACGGATCGACCGACGGCTCGGCCGAGCTGGCCGAGGAGTTCGCGGCAGCACACAGCTGGGCACGAGTGCTCCGCCGCCCGCCGCGGCCGCCGGAGCATGACCGTCTCGCGCACGCTGCGGTGGTACAGGCGTTCACCGACGCGCTCGACAACCTCGACGGCGAATGGGAGGCACTCGGCAAGCTGGACGCTGACATGGAGCTGACACCGGATGTCCTCGCGACCGTGCGCCGCGAGTTCGAGCAGGACCCCTCGCTCGGCATGACTGGACCGCGCATCTCCGAGCCCGACCCCAGCGGAGGGGCGGTGCGCAAGCCGTGCGGGCCCGATCACGTCGAGGGATCGACGAAGTTCTACCGGCGCGCCTGCTTCGAGCAGATTGCTCCGCTGCCGGCGTTTCTGGGATGGGACACGATCGACGAGTCACGTGCACGGCTGCACGGGTGGTCCACTCGCAGCTTCGAGGCGCCCGGCGGCGATCCGATCCACATGCGGCCCATGGGCGCGCATGACGGCGGGCTGCGCGCGCGGCGGCGTTGGGGCCTCTGCGCTTACTCATACGGCGCGCATCCAGCGCACGTGCTCGCCTATGGCGGCCGGCTTGCGCTCCGCCCGCCGTACATCACCGGCGGGGTCAGTTACCTCGCCGGCTGGGCGGGAGGTGCGATCCGGCGCGCCCCGCGCGCAGAGCCGGAGCTGCGCGAGTTCGTGCGCCGCGACCAGTGGCGGCGGCTGACGCGCCGACTCGGCCGGGACTCCCGTACAAAGGCTGCCGCGGGATGACGGCACTTCCGGCACGCCGTTTCGGAGCGGCTCCTGCTGCCGAGTTGCTCGCCCTGGGGGGACTCGGGGCGGCGGCGCTCGCCTTCGGAGCGCTGGTGGCGGTCAAGCCGGCCTTCGCAGCCGCTGCCTTGGCCCTCGGCGGGGCGGCCGCCCTCGCGTGGTTCGCACCGGTCGCGAACTTCACGTTGCTCGTCTTCCTGATCGCGATCGTGCCCTACGGCCTTCAGAACCAATACAGCCTCGGCGGCGGTCACGACTCTCCCGGCCTGCTCGCATCCGACCTGGTGCTGACACTCGGGCTCGCGCGCGCGGCGGTCTCGCTCGCTCAAGCACGGCTCGACCGCCGTACCCGGATCGTCTGCTTGGCCCTGATCGCGTTCCTCGGGATCGGGGCGCTCCAGATGCTGCACGGATTGTTCGAGGCGCGCGCCCTGAGTGCGGTCGGCGCCGAATATCGCGTCTTCGTCGTCCTCGGTGGCTCGGCGCTGATCGCCGTATCGCTGCTCCTCGACCCGGGGACGCGGCGCCGCCTCCTCTACGGGATGGTGGTTCTCGGCCTCGCGCTCGGAGCGTGGGCGATCGTCCAGTGGACGGTCGATATCCCGCTGGGGGAAGAACAGGACGTGGGCGTGCGCGAGGGGATCCTCCAGACCACGAGCGGCCGAGGCCAGCTCCAGGGCGGCCTTTTCTCCTTTCCGGTGGCGACGATCATGGCGGCGGCCGCACTCCTGTCGGGAACGATTCGCTCACGCGCGGGCACCGGCGTCGCGTGGGCGATTCTCGTCCTCAACCTCGTCGGGCTCGTGCTCACGTATGAGCGCACGTTCTGGGTGACCACCGCGCTTGGGCTGCTGCTCGTCGCGGCCACCATGAGTCGGCGCGCACGTATCCGCGCGCTTTTCTGGGGCCCGCTCGCGCTGGTCGTGTTCTTCGGCGTCATGTCGACGATCACTCCCGACACGCTGACGGCCGCGCGCGAGCGGCTGCTCTCGCTCGGAAGCTACGAGAGTGACAACTCGCTCCGGTTCCGGCTGACCGAATCGAGGCGGGTGATCGAGCAGATCGAGGAAAGCCCGGTCTACGGATCCGGGCTCGCTGCGTCGGTCTACTGGGGCAGGCCCTGGGAGGGAGTCCTGCCGACCGAGCGCACCTTCGCGCACAACGCGTACCTCTGGCTGGCGTGGAAGCTCGGCCTCGTCGGCGCGGTCCTGCTAGTCGGAGCGATCCTCTTCGTGCTGATCGGGCGCGCGCCACCGACCGCCTCGCCGCTGTTCGCATCGCTGAGGACGGGCGCGAAGGCCTCGCTACTGGCGCTGGCCCTGACGAGCGTGACCTTCCCGGCGTTCACGCTGCTCTCGGCGTCCGCGGGGCTGGGGCTCTTGATCGCGTTCTCGGTCGTACCGATGCGCTGGCGCTAGCTCGCGGGCACCTTCGACGCGGAGGCATAGCTGGCCGCGCCGTAGTAGGCGTCCCCTGGTGAGCCGCCTGTCACGACTACTCCCACGAGCTGCACCTCGAGGTTCTCGAGGGTGCGCATCGTGCGCCGCGCGCCGTCACGCGTCGTCTGGTTGAGCCGCGACACGAGCACGACGCCGTCGACCAGGTTGGCGAGCGTGACCGGGTCGCTCACGGTCCCGATCGGCGGGCAGTCCAGTAGGACCACGTCCGCGAGAGCGCGCGCCTCCTCGATGATGTCCGTCATCGCCGGGCGTGCGAGCAGTGCCTGCGGATTCGGTGGGACCGGGCCAGCGGGAAGCACGTGGAATGTCCGCCTCCGTGACGGAACCCGTTCAACCGGCTCGAACGTATCCGCGGTGACCTCGACCAGCGCCTGGGTCAGGTCGCTGACGCCTGCAAGGGTCGTGCTCAGGCCGCGCCCGCGCGAGAGCCCGTATGCCGAGAACGTGGGTCGGCGCAGGTCGGCCTCGATCGCGATCACCCGCAGATCGAGCGCGGCGAGCGCGCGCGCGGTTCCGAGCGTCACGCTCGTCTTGCCCTCGCCGGGTGCCGGGGACGTGAACATGAGCGCCTCGAGACCGGCGCCCAGCTCGTAGAAGCGGAGGTTCGTCGCGAGCGCGCTGTACCCCTCGTACTGCCCGCGGTCGGCTCCCGGCATGAACGTGGTCCCGCGCCGCGCCGGGCGCGGGATCGTCGCGAGGATCGGCAGTCCGAACGCCTCCTCGATGTCCTGCTCTTCCTTCAGCCGGCGGTCGACGACCTCGAAGAGCAACGCGGTACCGATCGCGAACAGGAACCCGAGCACGAGGGCGAGCACGGTGGTCCGCACTGGCTTCGGCGACGCGACCGACTCGGGGACGTCCGCCCTCCGCGCCACCTCCACGCCGCCCTGCTGAGCGGCGGCTGCGATCTCGATCTGGCGCAGCCGGGCCTGTAGCTCGCGTCCCTCCGGCGAAAGCCGTTCGGCGTCGCTCAACTGGTCGAGCCGTACACGGGCGGTCTCGGCCGCCTCGTTCAGGCTCGCACGCGCGGTCTCCTTGCGGAAGGCCGCATATTCGTCGGCGAACGCTGTCGCGATCGCCGCCGCCTGCTCCGGATCGGGATCCCTCGCCTTGATCGACACGATGTTCGAATTGCCCTCGATCTCCGTCTCGACCTTGTCGAGCAACTCGTCGTTCGAGATGTCGAGGCCGAGCCGATCGTTCACCCGTTCGGCGACCGTCTCGAACCTGATGAGCTCGACCTGCGTGTTGATGTCGCGCTCGGGATCATCGGATCGCGTGTCGACCTCTGGGTTGATGATCGCCGAGGCGCGCTCGGAGGTCGAGAGAACGACCTTTGCGACGCCTTCGTACTGCTTCGTCTGGCTGAGGCTCAACGCGAGCGCGGCAATCACGACGAGCGCAGTCAGCCCGCCGATCAGCTTCCAGCGGCGGCGCAAGGCGCGGATGCGGCCCATGAAGTCGTGTCCAGCCGGCTGCGCGTCGAACGGCATCAGGTCGCGAGTCTAGGTGGTTGTGCTTTCGTCTCCGCCGATGATCGACCTGCACAGCCACCTGCTGCCCGGCATCGACGACGGCCCCGCCAGCCTGGAACATTCGCTCGAGCTCGCGCAGGCCGCGGCGCAGCAGGGCACGCGGATGCTCGCCGCGACGCCGCATCTGCGCGCGGACTTTCCCGACGTGCTGCCGAGCGAGCTCGCGGGGCGCTGCGAGGAGATGCGGAAGGCGTTGAGCGGCGCGGGAATCGACCTCGAGGTGGTGCAGGGAGGGGAGGCCGGGCTGATGTGGGCGGTTCACGCCGACGACGAAGCGCTGCGAGCAGGAAGCTACGGCGGGCGCGGCACGGACCTGCTGATCGAGTCGCCGTATGGCGGCCTGACGACGACGTTCGAACAGCTACTGCAAACGGTCGCCGATCGCGGCTTTCGGCTGCTGCTCGCGCATCCGGAGAACAACCCGACCTTTCAGAAGGACCCGGGCCGGCTGCGCGCGCTCGTCGAGCGCGGGGTGCTGCTCCAGGTGACCGCAAGGTCGCTGATTCTTCGCGACCGGCGCCGCGGTCCGCGCCCGCTTGCCGAAGCACTCGTGCGCGACGGCCACGCGCATGTCCTGGCCTCCGACGCGCATTCCGGATACGAGCTCAGGCCGCCTGCACTCGGCGCGGGGGTGTCAGCCGCGGCGGAGCTCGTCGGAGCCGAGCGGGCCCGCTGGCTCGTCACCGATGCGCCCGCCGCGATCCTTGCCGGGGTGCCGTTGCCGGAGCCGCCTCCCGTGGAGTCGCGCCGTCGCGGGCTACTGGGACGCCTTCGCCGCGCCTGACCTGCGCGCGATCCAGTTCACGCCGGCAAGCTCGGTCGCGCCGTGCAGCACGATCGAGAAGAGGACGGTGAGTGCCGCGATGTTCAAGAGCCGACCGCCGTTCTCGATCGCCTGGCCGAGGACGAGCAGCGAGAACGTCATCGTCGCGACCCCCTTCGGGCCGAACCACGACATGAACCAGCGTTCGTCGGCCGAGGTGTCGGATCCGGCGAGTGAGGCGTGCACGGCGATGGGGCGCGCCGCGAACAGCGTGAACAGCGCGATTGCGACCGCGGCGGCGCCGTCGTGGAAGAGCCCTTCGGCGGTGAGCACGGCGCCGAACACGACGAAGATCCCGAGCTTGACGACCTCGAGGATGTCCTCGCTGCGGCGCTCGAACGCCTCGCGGATGTCGGGGCGCAGGATGCCGAGGACGATCGCCGCCACGAACACCGCGATCAGCCCGTTGCCCTCCGGCGGCAGCACAGCGACGGCGTACGCCGAGAACGCGACGCCGAGCCCGAAGAGCGCCTTCTGGTGCGGGCTGATCTCGATCCCGAGCGCTCGCCGTTGCGGCATCAGCCGCGCCGCCGCGAATCCGACCACGGCGCCGGCCAGGAAACCGACCCCGATGTCCTGCACGACGAAGGTCCACCAGGTGAAGCCGTCCTCGTCCGGGTCGAGTGAGAACAGCAGAGCGAGGACGGCCGGCAGGGCGAGCCCGTCGTTGAGTCCCGACTCGAGGTTGAGCGAGTGGCGTATGCGACGAGGCACGCGCGCGTTCGTCACGACCGCGGAGGACAGGACCGGGTCGGTCGGGGAGAGGAGCGCGCCGAGCAGGAACGACTCGGTCCAGTCCAGGTCGGTCAACGCATGGGTCACGACGGCCACGAGCGCCGCGGTCAGGGGCATCGCGAACACGAGCTTGCGCAGCGGCAGGTGCCACTCCTCCTGGAGCAGCTCTTGCTCGACCTCGAGGCCGTCGCGGAACAGGATCAGGATCAACGCGACGATCGCGAGCGATCGGACGAAACCCGACTCGGGATCGACGTCGAGCACCTCGAGGCCGCCCTCGCCGAGGACGAATCCAGCGACGACGAAGATCGCGGTGAGCGAGAGGAAGCTGCGCTGGGCCACCCCCGCCAGCAGCGACCCCACGACGAGCAAACCACCGAGCACAGCGACGGCCACCTCGAACGTGTGGAAGTCGTGCACGGAGGTAATCTTGCCGCTCGATGGACTCTTGGGACATCCGGGCGCTCGACGTCCAGCCCCGTCAGCCGCAGGTGCTGCGCTCCGACGGCGAGGCGCGGATCGTCGCGATCTACCTGCCCGCCGGCGAGGCGCTCGACGACCACCAGGTCCACGAGCGTGCCTACGTCCTCATCGTGGAGGGCGAGGCACAGGTCGGGCCGCTCGGCAGCCCAGAGCAGGCCGGGCCCGGCTTCTTGGCGCACTTCGAGCCGAACGAGCGCCACGAGGTGCGCGCGACGACCGACACGCGGCTCGTCCTCTTCCTCGCTCCCTGGCCGGGCGAGGGTCACCCGAGCCAGCGTTGACACAATGAGGGGTCCGTGGACCCCTCGCGCAAGCGCAAGATCCGGATGGTCGTCGCCCTGTCGGCGGCCGTGCTGCTCGCGACCGCACTCGTCGTCGTGAGCTTCTCCGCCGGCACGAGCCAGCTCCTCCCGTCGGAGGCGCTGGCGCAGAAGCCGGACGATCGCTTCGAGCTGGGCGGCACCGTCGTCGATGGCTCGCTCAAGGAGCGTGGAGAGAAGCTCGAGTTCGCGATCCAGGACCCGAACGGCTCCGCGCAGATCCCGGTCGTCTACAGCGGCACCGTCCCCGATCCGTTCCGCGAGGGGCGCGAGGTGCTCGTGAAGGGCGAGCTCGAAAGCGGACAGTTCGTCGGGAACGACATGACCACCAAGTGCCCCTCTAAGTTCACGGCCGAGTGAGCTCCGCGGACGTCGGCAGCGCCGCGCTCGTCGTCGGCTTCGGAACGGCGCTCTATGCGGGCGTGGCCGGCGCGTACTCCGGCCTCACCGGCCGCCGCGAGTGGGCGACGTCCGCACGCCGCGCGATCTACGCGCTGCTCGCGCGGCTGGTGCTCGCGATGGCGCTGCTCGAGGCCGCC
>Ga0111538_10005408_pt1 | contig 17460 bp, 13 predicted proteins | sample SoiMethybrSBSTD1_FD_79669 | JGI IMG/M metagenome (GOLD analysis project Ga0111538, IMG submission 79669) | Bulk soil microbial communities from a Populus tree surrounding site in Tennessee, USA - Soil MetaG P. TD hybrid SBSTD1 (version 2)... | ecosystem: Environmental > Terrestrial > Soil >...
ACGAGGTTAGAGATTGTCGCCAGCCGCGCTGCAGGAGATCGGGAGAGGTCACGAGCAGCAGACCGGCGTCCGGAAAATCCTCCAGCAGCTGGCCGTGCGCTTCGATCGCTTCCGCCACAACCGGTCCGCATGCCACGATCGCCAGCTCAGTGTCGGGCCCCGGCTCGATCAGCCAATAGCCGCCCTCGAGGATCTGATGCCGAATCTCCGGGGTGAGCGTCCGCGCCGGCTGCGTGAGTGGGCGCGTCGACAGCCGCAAATAGACCGCTCCGCCAGCGTCTGCCTGCAGATGTTCGAAGCTCCAGCGCAGCATTTCGCAGAGCTCGTCCACGTACGCCGGCTCGAAGGCTGTGAGACCAGGCTGCCCCATCCCGACGAGCGGCGTGAACACCGACTGATGCGCACCGCCCTCGGGCGCGAGCGACAAACCCGCCGGGGTGCCGACCAAAATGAATCGCGCGTCCTGGTAGCACGCGTAGTTGAGCGAATCGAGCCCCCGGTTGATGAAGGGGTCGTAGACGGTGCCGATCGGCAGCAGCCGTGTCCCAAACAACGGTGCCGAGAGACCGAGCGCCGCGAGAAGGATGAACAGGTTGCTTTCGGCAATCCCCAGCTCGATGTGCTGGCCCTTTGGCGACATCGTCCAGTTCTGCGCGGAGGCGATCTGCTCATCGCGAAACACATCGCTGCGATCGCGGGTGTCGAAGATCGCCCGTCGATTCACCCAGCCGCCGAGATTGGTGGAGACGGTCACGTCGGGAGAAGTGGTCACGATCCGATCCGCCAGATCGGGATGCGTACGGGCGATGTCGGCCAGAATCCGCCCGAAGCCGAGCTGCGTCGACATCGCTTCGCTCATCGGCGGCGCGAACGCCTCGGGCACGATCACGTGGCTCGCCTGGTAGCGTCTCGTCGCCGGCTGCGCAAACGGCACCGAGGCCAGAAACGATCGCAGTTCGTCTTCTGGCACGTCGAGGCTCGCGAAGGCGTCCCACTCCTCTCCGTCTCCAACCCCAATGCGCTTGCGGAAGATTTCCACCTGCTCGGGCGTCATCATGCCGGCGTGGTTGTCCTTGTGGCCGGCAAACGGCAGACCGTAGCCCTTGATCGTGTAGGCGATGAAGCAGGTCGGCTGATCGTCCATGGCGCCGTGGAACGCGTCGAGCACCGATTCCAGATCGTGCCCGGCGAGGTTCGTCATCAGCCTGTGGAGGCTCTCATCGTCGTGGTCATCGAGCAGTTCTCTGATTCCGGCCGTGTCGCCCAGATCGCGCAAAATCTGTTCCCGCCAGGCCGCACCTGCCTTGTAGGCCAGCGCCGAATAGCGCGAGTTCGGGCAGGCGTCGATCCACTCGCGTAACGCATCGCCGCCGCGACGCTGAAAGGCCTTCTCCAGCAGCGTGCCGTACTTCAACGTGATCACGCGCCAGTCCATGCCCGTGAACATGTAGTCGAGGCGATGGAAAAATCGATCGGGAATCACGGCATCGAGACTCTGGCGGTTGTAATCGACGATCCACCAGACGTTGCGGATGTCGTGCTTCATCGACTCGAGCAAGGCCTCGAAGATGTTGCCTTCGTCGAACTCGGCATCGCCGGCGACGGCAATCATGCGGCCGGTCGTCACCGGACCGCTGGCCAGGCCCTTGAGGCGCACGTAGTCGCGGACGAGCGCGGCAAAGCTCGTCATCGCCACGCCAAGGCCGACCGAGCCGGTCGAGAAATCCACGTCGTCTGCGTCCTTGGTGCGCGACGGGTAGGCTTGCGCGCCACCGAACGCCCGGAACCGTTCGAGACGCTCTTTCGACTGCCGGCCCAGCAAGTACTGAATCGCGTGGAACACGGGGCTCGCGTGGGGTTTCACGGCGACGCGATCTTCTGGGCGCAGCACGTCGAAATAGAGCGCGGTCATCAGGGTCGCGACGGACGCCGACGAAGCCTGGTGACCACCGACCTTGAGGCCATCACGTTTCGGCCGGATGTGATTGGCGTGATGGATCATCCAGACGGCGAGCCAGAGAATCTTCTGCTCGAGCGCCCGGAGGCAGCGGATGCGCGCGTCGACTGAGAGCGTGGCCTGCACCGTCGTGCCAGCTGAAGGAGACATCCTCTTGATGGTAGCGAAACCGGCGCCACGCAGGGTTGCGATTCGCACGACATCCACCGCCGCCAACGCAATATAATTGCGCTCAATCCTCCATCCGAGCATCATCATGGCAACCAGAGACCGCCTCGACGAGATCGACCGGAAAATCCTGAAGCATCTCCAGGAGGAGGCCCGTATTTCCAACGCGGAACTGGCGGACCGGGTTGGGCTGTCGCCGGCCCCGTGTCTGCGTCGTGTCCGGACATTGGAAGAGCGGCATGTCATCAAGAAATACGTCACGCTGCTCGATCCGGCGGCACTCGACCTGGGCGTGACGATCTTCGTGCAGATCTCTCTCGATCTGCAGGTCGAGGATCGACTCGAGATTTTCGAGCATGCCATCACGCGGCGGCCGGAAGTGCTCGAGTGCTATCTGATGACCGGGGATGCCGACTATCTCGTGCGCGTGGTGGTTCCCGACGTGGCGGCCTACGAACGCTTCCTCAAAGATGTGCTGACGCGGGTCGACGGTGTCGCCGGCATCAAGTCGAGCTTCGCGCTCAAACAGGTGAAGTATTCGACCGTGCTGCCGCTCGAACCGGCGCGATCCCCGGCGTCACCGGCGGAGGGCGCCGCGGCCAAGGCGCCCAAGCGCGCTCGAGCCCGGGGCGGGACGCGATCGTTTAGGTGAGACGGCTGAGAGCTGTCAGCTGAAAGCTGATATGCTTCCCCTGCTATTTCTGTCGTCACCTCATCCAGTCACACCACTCGTCAAGCCTGGCTGTTGCCGGCGCTTCTGATCCTGTTTTTCTGCTCGGGCGTCAGCGCACTGATCTATCAGGTGCTATGGCTCCGGCTGCTTGGTCTGACGTTCGGTGTCACCACTTACGCCGCGAGCACCGTCTGGGCGAGTTTCATGGCTGGTCTCGCGCTCGGGAGCCTGGTCGCGGGTCGATTCGGCGATCGCGTCCGTCGTCCACTGATGTGGTTTGGCGCGTGTGAGATTCTCGTGGGCGTCACCGCGTTGGCCAGCCCGAATGCGCTGGCGTGGCTCCAGCAGGGCTACGTGCAGATCTATCCGTCGCTCCCGCACGCGCTGCCCATTCTCACCCTCATCCGTTTTGCTATCGCTTTCAGCGTTCTGATTGTTCCCACCGCGCTCATGGGCGCGACGCTGCCGCTCGTGATCAAGTCGTCCGCGTTTCGCGAGTCGAGGCTCGGCGAGCGCATGGCGCTGTTGTACGGCATGAACACCGCGGGAGCGATTGTCGGCGCACTCCTGGCAGGCCTCTCGCTGATTCCCGGACGTGGGATTCATCGAACGTTCCTGGTCGCGGCGACCATCAATCTGCTCGTCGGTCTCGTGGCGGTGTTGTTGGGCACGCAGGTCAGCGCTTCAGGCGCAACCGCCGACAGCTCCGAGTCCGATTCAGCGACGACAAGCGGTTTGGACGCCGGCCCTGTCGTCCTGGATCACCGACGCTTGCGTCTCGTCCTGTGGGTCTTCGGACTGTCAGGCTTCACGTCGCTCGCGCTTGAAGTTGTCTGGTTCCGAGTGCTGACGCTGTTCCTGCGTCCGACGGTCTACGGTTTCGCCTTCATGCTGGCGACACTGCTGGCGGGAATCGCGATCGGAAGCTGGCTGGTTACGCCGTTTCTCGACCGGCGGACCCGCTGGCTCGGCATCCTCGCCAGCGTGGAGTTTGCGTTGGGCACCGCCGCGGTGCTGTCGTTCGAGGGCCTCGGGCACATGTCGGCGATCGAGGTCGCCCTGCGTCCATGGCTATCCCATGTCATGAACGAGTGGCTCGTGTATCAGACCGTTGGAAGCGTGCTCGCCATCTTTCCGACGGCGCTGCTGATGGGGATCGCGTTCCCGATCGGTCTGCGGCTCTGGACCGCCGCGGGCGGGCGGAACGTCGCGGATCGGATCGGCAGGTTCTACTCCTTGAACGTCGCGGGCTCCATTCTCGGCTCGATTGCGGCGGGGTTTCTGCTGCTGCCGCGCCTGGGCAGCCGTAACTCGCTCGTCGCCCTGGCCGCGCTCAGCTTCGGATCGGGGCTGGTCCTCCTCGCCGCTTCCGAATGGCGCAAGTCGTCTCGCCTGATCGCGGGGACGATCGCGTCTCTCGTCTTTGGATTCGCCGTGTTTGCCTCGCACGATCCGTTCGACCAGTTCTTGATTCAGCGATATCGCGGGCAGAAACTGCTCTGGCGGGAGGAAGGCGTCGAGGCCACCGCCGCCGTCCACCAGGCGAACAACGGCGAGATCTCGCTCAGTGTGAACGGCAACCACCAGGCGAGCACGGGACGCGCCATGGCCCGGACCCATCGCAACATCGGCCACCTGCCGATGATGCTGCATCCATTTGCGCGCGAGGCGCTGGTGATCGGCCTTGGCGGCGGCGCGACGGCAGGGGCCGTCAGCATCCACGACGGTGTGGACGTCGATGTCGTCGAGCTCGCGGGAGCCGTGGCCCGCGGCGCCAGATACCTCGACGACATCAACTACAGCGTGCTGACGAGGCCCAACGTCCATTTGCACATCGACGACGGGCGGAATCATATGCTCGTCACCGAGCGCAAATACGACGTCATCACCGCCGACGTCATCCTGCCCATCTACGCGGGATCGGGCAATCTCTACTCCGCGGAGTATTTCCGGCTCATGCGACGCGTGCTCAAACCCGGCGGCATGGTGCTGCAGTGGGTGGCGGGGACGGATGCGGAGTACAAGACGATCGCCAGAACTTTCCTGAGTGTCTTTCCCGAAGCCACCGCCTGGATGGATGGCACGCTCCTGATCGGAACCCTCGAGCCGCTGCAACTGCGCAAGAGCGACTTCGACCGGAAGCTTCAGTTTTCCGGCCGCGCGCAAGGAGCGCACGACCTCGGCACCGAAACCTTCGAACAGTTGCTCAGTTTCTATCGCGCTGGATCCGCCGATTTGAAGACGTTCCTTGGGTCCGGGCCCATCCTCACCGACGACCGGCCGCTGGTCGAGTATTTCCTCAGCCTCCCGCGCGATCGCGACGCCGACCTGGAGCCGCTCAGAAGCAGCGACGTCCAGCGTTATGTCGTCAGCGATTGAGACGCTTCACATTTACTGTATAACCCGACTAATCTCTGCGATCTCTGCGTTGAACGTCGTGTGCCAGGGAAGTTATCAACACGGTCGAGCTGCTTTGACAGTCCAAATGTCATCGCTTAGTCTTGCTCCTCAACTTCACTAACAACTAACTAAGTAAGTCCTATCTAAGGGGGCGACGTGGCACGACGAGGACGACCGGCGCGGGGCATTGAGGGTTTCGCCGAGGATCTAGGACGGTTGCTCGGCACGGCGCAAGCCAAAGCCCAGGGCTGGATTGGACAGCGGCACACGATCGCCAAACAGTTGCAGCAGATTCGGGACACCGCAGCGGGTCTGCTCTCCGAGTTGACCGGCACATCGACCGACAGTGGTCGCCGTCGCGGCCGGCGCGCGGGAGCGGTTGCTGCCGCCATCGGCGGTGCCACCGTTGTTCATCGCAAGCGCAAGTTATCGGCAAAGGCGAGGAAAGCGATTTCCGACGCGCAGAAGCGCCGATGGGCCGCTGTAAGAGCCGCGAAAAAGTCGTAGCCGTCAGCCAGCTTGGCTATCGCGCGGGTGGCTGCACCCGCGCGGCTACCAGTTGCGTATCAGCCCGCTTCCACATTTCCCCGAAACGCGCTTTCGCCGCCGCGGCTTCGGCTGCCCGCCCCTGCTGTTCGAGGCTCGCCTGGAGTCCTGAGAGCGACCAGCCGTTGTCGGGAAACTTCTTCAGATCACCGCGAAACGCGGCCTCGGCTTCCTTGGCGCGCCCCAGTGCCAGCAGTGCCACGCCTTGCAACTGGCGAACCGGAATCGGCCAATCCGGCGGCTCCATGTAAGTCAACCCGTCTTCCAGGGCAACCGCTTTCGTGAAGTGCCTGATCGCCTCGTCCACACGACGACGGCCCGTGGCGATCTCACCTGCGAGGACCTCGTCGGCAATGGCCACCGTGGCGGCGCCGACATTCACACCAGAGACGTAGAGGGTCTTCAACGACGGGTCATCTCTGAGCGCGGCAAGCGCCGACTGCTCCTTCGCCGCCTCGTCCATTTTCCCCTGGCCGACATACGCGAGCCCGCGCGCGGCGTGCGACATCGCGCGCATGTAGGGCAGATCATCGGGAGGCGCAGGCTCGGCCAGCACGTCGTCCCACAGCCCGAACCGCACCTTCGTAAACAGGGGCGTCATGTGCATGTGCTGAACCATTCCGGCCATCGACGGCTCACGCAGCATCTCGGTCGGCATTTTTCCGCGCACTTCCTCAGCGGCCTTGAGTGCATCCGCCCGGCGCCCTTCCATCGATGCAGAGGCCACGAAGAAGTGGATGTTGTGCGGGTAGTAGCCGATCTCGTACATCATGTTGCCCTTCGCCCGATCACCGGCGAAGTACGCATCGTCTGCTTTACGCGCGTTCTGATTCGCCTCGGACGCATCGCCGTAGCGTCCCGTCCGAAGATAGATATGGGCCGGCATGTGGACGATGTGACCGGCGCCCGGTGAGAGCGCGGGCAGCTTGTCGGCGTATTGGAGAGCGCGCCCGGGATTGGGAGACGCTTCCACGGCATGAATATAGAGATGGATCGCACCCATGTGATCGGCCTTGCGCGCCAGAACCGACTCCAGGGACGCTACCACTTCGTTCGTGTTTGCTCGCGGACTGCCATCCAGATTCCAGTAGTTCCAGGGCGATGTGTCCATGAGCGACTGCGCAAAGAGGGTTGCCGCATCGAGGTCGTCGGGGAAACGTTTCACGACTTCCCGCATGGCGTCGGCATAGGCGCGGTCGAGCGGCGCGCGTTCGCTTTTCGGATCGGACGCGTATCGCTTCGCGAGCGCGTCGATGTACATCCGCTCCTTGTCCGAACCGCCCGCGGCCAGTTTTCTTGCCTGTTCAATCGCGACAAACGCTTCCTTGGCAGCGTCTTCGGTAATCGGCGCATTGATGTTGGGCCCGAGGGCGAAGGCGATGCCCCAGGCGCACATCGCGCACGATGGATCGATGGCCGCAGCCTGTCGGAACGCACGAATCGCCTCCGCGTGGTTGAACGCGTAGGACAGCGTGAACCCCTGATCGAAGTATTTCTGAGCCTCAGGCCGCGATGTCGTGATGGCGAAATGGTAGCTGCCGAGATTGTCGTACAGCGGGGGGGCGGACGTAGGAGCCTCTTTCGCGTCGGCAGGCGGCCTGGTCGAGCAACCCGTCAACACCACAAGCGTCGCGATGCAGCACGCAAAAGAATGACTGGTCATGGTGGTAGCACTCTCAGCAAAAAGTTAGCGGCCCAGTTCGACGGTATGAAATGGCTCCAAGGTGTCGAGGACGTCCGGCGGCTGGGTCTTGACGTCCCACTTGAACAGCCGCACGACGATCCGATCGGGCAAGAAGTCCGCCAGCATGAACCCATGCTGCTCGATCGGCTTGACATCCTCCTGGAGGTCGAGATGCGCCGGCGGTGTCGGCGCGATGCCACGAACCGCCGATGGAAAGCCTGCAGGCGACGTCCCAACCGGCCCCGAGAGCACGGTCGTGATCGGACGGGCGCGAAAATCGAGGCTTCCGGCGCGCAGCATTCGGCCGATTCCCGTTGCGTGAAGATCGCCGCTCACCACGAGCGGCACCCGCCGATCCATCGCCGCCATCGACTGCATCAGGCGATCGTGCTGCTTCAACCATCCGCTCTGCCAGTAAGGCTTCGGCTTCTGGGTGGTCAGCTTCCCGCTATCGTCGAGGATATCGGGATACCACTCGCCCCACTTGCCGGCGCTCCAACCGGGTGGGTTCGATGGTGCGTTCACCACGTGTCGCACCTCGGTCGCCTTCATCCGCGCGTGCAGCCATTGTTCGACCTCGGGCGTGATGAAACCGGCGCTGGGGCCAGCGAGCGTCATCATGCGGCGGACGTCATACAACAGAATCTCGGCCAGTCGTCCGAACCGCAGCGTGCCGAAGCTCTCCGACACGTCGGACCGATCGTCCACCGACGACCACGGGAGGTTCGAGGGGCGCGTGGCATCGGGCAGAAATTCCGGGTAGTACATCCGTTGGGTCGCTCGCGCCAGCTGAAGCTGAAACCAGGGCGGCGGGAAGGTGATGATCTCGTCAGTGCCCTCGTCGTTGTCGAAGTAGTCGTGATCGTCCTGCAGAAAGAACACCGGCGTCGACCTGAAATCGGTGCCGTAGACGGGCACGATCTGCGGCGCCGCCGCGAGCTTGAGGACGGTTTCGTTGCGGGTGCCGAAAACGAGAGCGGATCGGTTGAAGCTGTCGAGGCGGGTCGTGTCCCTGCTCGCCAGCGGTGTGCGTGGCGCATGGAGATCCCAGTACACGTGATCGCCGTTGGCCACCGCGACATCGGGCTGAAACGATAGCCCTCGCCGCAGCAGACGGTTCCGGACCGACGTTGGCAGATTACCGCGCACGAGGCTGTCGCTCTCCGCTCCGCCGGCGCAGGTGAAAAAGAGCACGCGCAGGCGATCGGCGACGGCATCCGGCGACGGAAAAGTGGAGAGTGGCCACGGCTCGCAAAGTGCCGCGCCGCTCGCGGCGGCGAGCGAGAGCGGATACCGGCGCGCCGGGGTGAGGCCGGTGGCGTAGAACTGCCAGCATTCGCCGGCCGTGTCGGTCATCCGGCCACGCACCGCGGTGGTGCCGACACGGAGAGTGGGAGGCGCGCTGAGCGGCTGCCTGAAGGATGCCTTGATCAGCATTCGCGTGTCGCTGACCGTTGGGAGAAGATGTCCTAGCCGTCCAGCGTCCCAAGCGGCGGGCCGCGGTGAGGGTGTCGTCTGTGCGAACGATTCGGCCGGCCAGGACGCAAGGATCGCAGCGCCCATCGAGCCGAGCAGGAACTCGCGTCGATCCATCGCGTGAGAGCTTACGCTCGCCGGTCTTCTTGAACAAGAGTCGGCAGGATCTGGGATAGCATCGTGCGAGCCGACGCGCCGGTTGTGCCGGTGGAGGAGAAGGCCATGAACCGATCGATTCCCATCGTGCTGATCTTCGCGGCGGCCTTGAGTGCGGCAGCCGCGGGTCAGCAGCGACAGCCGATCGTCGAAAAGATCGGTCCCAACGATTACGACGTCGTGCCGAGTTGGTCGTTGCCGTATCCCAAGCCCGGCTACGCGTGGGGCTCGGTTCCGGGCGTGTTCGTGGAGACCGACGACCGCATCTTCGTCGCGAGCCGAGGGGAAATCAAACTGCCGGATCCGCTTCCCGCCGGTTTTCCCGGCTTCTTTGGCTTCATCCGCAGCGCGCTCAACGCGCCCGAGAACGAAGTCCGAGGGTGCCTGCGCGTGCTCGACAGTACCGGCCGGATCCTCGAAACCTGGTCCCAGTGGGACAAGCTGTTCGAAGGCACCAATGGGCCGCACAAGATCAAGATTAGCCCCTACGATCCGCTGCGGCGGGTCTGGGTGGTGGGTGAAACACGCAACGTGATCTACGTCTTTTCCAACGACGGCAAGCAGTTGCTGAAAACCCTGGGTGAGGAAGGCGTGGCGGCGAGCGACGAGACGCACTTCGGCAGGCCGCAGGATCTCGCGTTCCTCCCCGACGGCAGCGTGCTCATCGCCGACGGGCTCACCAACTCGCGGGTGGTGAAGCTCGATCGCGACTTCAAGTTCGTGATGGCGTGGGGAAGCCGTGGCGCCGAGCCCGGACAGTTCAACGCCGTGCACGGCATCGACGTCGATCGCAACCGCCGCATCTACGTGGCCGACCGAGCGAACAAACGGGTGCAGGTGTTCGACGAGAACGGCAAGCATCTGGCCACGTGGCCGAACATCCGCTTCCCCAATCATGTGTTCGTGAGCGACGCCACCCAGGATGTGTGGGTGGCCGACAACATGACCGCGGAAGTCCTGAAGTTCGACACCAATGGCAATCGCTTGTTCTCCTGGGACGCCACCGGCACGGCGCCGGGAGGATTCGGCGAACTGCACCAGTTCTCGGTGGATTCGATCGGGAACGTCTACACCGCCGACAACGTGTTGGGACGCCTCCAGAAGCTTCGTCCCAAGCCGGGCGCCGATCCCAAGCACCTGATCGGCCAGGCGGTCAGGTTGGCACCGAAAACGCCGTGAGTCGACAGACCTGGGCGCGAAGCCCGATCGCGCGGGTCACCCGAGCCCGGTCAGTTGAGCGCGAAGACGAACAGGTAGCTCGCGGTTTCGAGCTTGTCGAACTTCACCGGATGCTGGTGCCGTCCACCGGCTTGGACCGCCAGATACTGCTTCGGCCCGATGGCATAGGTCACCGGCGCGCCCTTGAGCGGCGTGCCCACGTTGAAGCGCCAGAGTTCCTCGAGCGTCTCATCGTTGTAGGCGACGACCCAACCGTCCTGTAGCGCCGTGAACACAAGGCCCCCCGCCGTAGCGACGACACCGGAGCGAATCTCGATATCGGTCACCGCCTTCGCAACGACCTTGTGGTTGACGGCGTCGAATGCGGTCACCGCGCCGTAATAGAGATCGCTGCTGGTCTTGCGCGCCTCGCTCTTGCTTGGATCGATGCCGCCGTCAGGGCCGCGTGACCCAACCGCCGCGCCAGTCTGGCTGAAGCAGCCCTCTGTCCCCACGCCGTAGGCGAGGTTCTTGATCGGGTTGAACGCGAGCGGCTGGTGCGCGACGCCGCCGTGCCAGGTGGGGCAGGTACGCTCCATGGGGTCGCCGCGCAGCGTGCGCGCCGCGGGATTGTAGACCTGGACGTCGAGTTTGGGATCGTAGTCGAGCGGCCGTCCGGTCTTGGGATCGATGCCCTTGGTCCAGTTCAGATCGTTGACGTACTTCTCGGCCTTGATGAACCGGCCGTTGGTCCGATCGATTGAGTAAAAGAAGCCGTTGCGCGCGAAGTGCCCCACGACCTGACGCCTCGCACCGCCGATCGTCGTGTCGTACAAGAGGAAGACACCCGCTTCGTCGTAGTCCCAGGAATCGTTCGGCGTGTACTGGAAGTGCCAGGCCATCTTCCCCGTTGCGACGTCGAGGGCAACCACGGAGTTCGTGAAGAGGTTGTCGCCCGGGCGGAACTGCGGATCGTAGATGGGATACGGGTTGCCGGTGCCGACGATGTAGAGATTCAACGCGGGGTCGTAGGATCCGGTTTGCCAGATGCCGCCGCCGCCGGTCTTCCAGGCACTGTGGTCGTCCTTCCAGGTTTCGCTGCCGGGGTCGCCCGGCTTGGGCACCGAGTACCAGCGCCAGAGCTCATTGCCACTCCTGACATCAAGCGCCGCCACCCATCCGCGCGTGCCGCCATCGCCGGCGCCATTCTGAATCAGCACTTTCCCGTCGGCCACGAGCGGCGCTGTGTAGAAGCGCTCGAGGCCGCCGAACTCGTTCTTCGTCGCAATCGCCTTGTCCCAGACGATCGCGCCGGTGTCGCGGTTGATGGCGATGACGCGTCCGTCGGGAAGGTTGGCCAGCACGAGGTCTTCCCAGAGCGCAATGCCGCGCGACCGAGACACGTTGCCGGCGTGCGTCACGCGCGGATTGGCGACCCACACGAACTCGCCCTTGTTGGGCTGTCGCGCATCGATCTTGTAGACCGTGCCCCAGCCATCGGTCGTATACATGAAACCGTTGTCGATCAGCGGATTCACCTGACTTTCCGGCCCGTTGTTGCCCACGTCCTGCATGCCGCCGAGCGCGAGCGCCCACGCCAGCCGCAAATCCTTGACCGTCGACCGGTTGATCTGCGTGAGCCGGGAATAGCGCTGGGAGGCGTAGTCGCCGTTCATCAGGAGCCAGTTCTGCGGCTCGTTCTGCGCTGTGATGAGCCGGTCCTTGTTGACCGTGATTTTGAATTGGGCGGCGGGCCTGATTGCCAAGACACTCAGGATGATCGCGAAGAGCGCCACGACACGGAGGCCGATGGTTCTGGTCGACATGAGTCTGGACCTCACTCCTTCAGTGCGATTGAATCAACCGATCGATGTCACGACGCTAACGGCCACGGAAAACCGGGGCTTGCTTCCTGGCAAAGGCCGCCACGCCGTTCTTGAAATCTTCAGTGTGCCCGCACGCGGCAAGGGCCTGCGCCTCGAGCTCCATCTGGGATTCGAGGCTCTCCTGTGTCGACTGGTGGAACAGGAGCTTGGCGCGGCCGAACGCGTAGGTCGGGCCCTCGGCAAGCTCTCTGGCCAGCGCAGCAACCGAGGAGGAAAACTCGGCGTCAGGGTGCACCCGGGTCACGAGCCCCCAGTCCATCGCTTCGCGTGCCGAGAGCACGCGATTCGTGTAGTGGAGTTCGAGCGCGCGGCGAATTCCGATGAGTCTGGGCAGGAAGTACGTGGCGGAGCCGTCCGGCGACGCCGCGATCTTCGCGTACGCCATGTTGAATGTCGCCGACTCGGTGGCGACGACGAGGTCGCCCGCCAGCGCGAGGCTCATGCCTCCGCCGGCGGCCACACCGTTGACCGCCATGATCACGGGTTTGGCCGTGCGCGCCAGTCGTGAAACCGTGCCATGCAGAAACGTCGTCAACTCCTTGAGCAGCACGCCGATCCGATCGCCGCTCGCCGCAAAATCCTTCACATCGCCGCCGCCGCAGAATGCCCTGCCTGCGCCCGTGATCACAATGCAGCGCACCGCAGGGTCTTCATCCGCCTCGAGCGCGGCGAGAAAGAGCTCGCGGCCAAGCGTCAGGTTCAACGCGTTGTAGCTTGCGGGGCGATTCAACGTGATCGTGGCAACCGCATCCTGGATGCCGTAAAGGATCGTGTCGTATGCCATAGGTGCGGAACTCGTCGCCTATTTCAGTTCGTTGTAAATCGTCTGCACATCGGCCTGGAGCCGTAACTGTACCGCCGCACTGGGACACCTCAAAGAAAACACCACTGCATCGCCGACCTCACGCAATGTGGGCACCCATGGTTTCAACGTAGACCGCATAGAGCGACTGGCTCCCAGCCATGAACAGCCGGTTCCGGCGGGTTCCGCCGAAACACACATTGGCGCAGGTTTCCGGCATCCGGATCATCCCGATCGGTTCGCCGCCCGGCGCGAGCACTTGAACGCCGGGCCGTGCACCCGCCCAGATGTTCCCGTCCACGTCGCAGCGGATGCCGTCCGCATACGATGACCCGCCGGTCCCTGGCATCGTCAGCGCGGCGAAACGTTTGCCGTTACGCAGGCTCCTGGCGTCGACGTCCCAGACCTTGATGTCCGGACCGCCGGTGTCGGCGACGTACAGCTTCTTGTAGTCGGGCGAGAAGCAGAGGCCGTTCGGCTGGACGACCTCGTCGGTGACCTTGTCGATCTGCGCAGTCTTCGGGTCCGCGCGGTAGACCGCTTCCTTGGTCTCGGAGTCGGCTTTGAACCCTTCGTAGTTTCCGCGGATGCCGTAGATGGGATCGGTGAACCAGATGCCACCGTCGGGATGGACCACGACGTCGTTGGGGGAATTCAGCCGCTTCCCCTGATACTTGTCCGCGATGACCGTCACCGTTCCAGACGGCTCGTAGCGGACCACGCGCCGGCCGCCGTGCTCGGCGGAGAGCTGGCGGCCCTCGTAGTCGAACGTGTTGCCGTTGCTATAGCCCGAAGGGCTGCGAAACACGGTGACGCGGCCGTCCTCTTCGATCCAGCGCATCTGCACGTTGTTGGGGATGTCGCTCCAGACAAGGTAGCGGCCAACGCCGTTCCAGGCGGGGCCTTCAGCCCACAACGTCCCGGTGTGAAGTCGCTTGATCGGCGTGCTCGACACCATATACCGGCGGAACCGATTGTCGAGCGCGATCACGTCGGGGTCGGGATATTGGAGGGGCGGCTGCGCCGACCAGTCCCGCGGCGTCGGCACGGGCGACACGGGCGGCCGCGGCGGCGGCGTCTGTGCCTGAGCCGCAACCCGGTGTCCGGTCACTGCGACCAGGCCACTCAACGCCGCGGTCAGAAACGACCGGCGGTTGGAGGATGTGAGGAAGCGTTCGCCAATGCCAGGTTCAGCCATGGCGACATGGTAACGCCGGAGTGGTCATCTCACACTCTGAAGTCCCTCGGGATCGGGCCGGTAGATCAAATATCGAATGTCGCTATCCAGGCTGCTCCACCAGTGCGGCAGGTTCCCGGGGATGATGACGACATCGCCGGGCACGACGCGGCGGCTCACGCCGCCCTCGATGCGGCTGCCGCCAAAGTTGGGCTTCCCGGTGTTCGGGCTGACGCCGGTCGATCGCTCCTCAACCAGTTTCCCGCCTGTGACGAGCGTCGCCGTGCCTTCCAGCATGTAATAGATCTCGGTCACACTCGTCTCATGCCGGATGGCGTCACCGGGCACGGCCTTCGGTCGGAATACGCCGTACACGCCCACCTTGTAGCCGCCGACGTCGGCGACGCGAATCGGCTGATCGCTGACGCGATCCTTCGGCAGTTTGTCGATGAAGGCCTTGATCTCGGCAGCCGTGAGGCCCACCGCCGGCGGCGGCGCCTGTGCCGTGACGGTTGACGCGAGCAGAACGGAGACGGCGCCGACGATGGTGACGAGCATTCTCAACACGACCTGCCCCCTCTCGAGAACCTGATAATGTGATAATCATTGATCGAGGCGAAACGATCATGAGCTTCTGTGAGCATTGCGAAGGGCAGCGATTCGATCGGGCGCAGGTTCTGCGCGCCCTTCGGGCCGCGCGAAAAACCGTTCAACAAAAGCGCGCGTGCCGCGCCGATGAGGCACTGGCGATCGCCATCAAAGCCGTGCGCCGCCTGGAGATTCCCCATCTCGAGCGGTTCGACGAGGTGTTCGACGGAGAGATCATCCACTGAGCGGCTTGCGTGTCGAGCTGGAGTTCGGCGCGAAGTGAGGGAAGTTTCGCTTGCCAACCGAAGCTCGGAGCCGGAAGGGACTGAGCGAAGGTTGGCGCGCGCCACGGAATAGCCATCTCGCCCGTAGCTCGCGCGGAATGGATCGCGAGCGGAGGCGGATGGTGCGCCCTGCATGACTCGAACATGCGACCTTCTGGTTCGTAGCCAGACGCTCTATCCAACTGAGCTAAGGGCGCGGGAACGCTCAGTCTATCGCACAACAATACGCTCAGCAAACACGCGCTCGTCCCTGAGCAGCGACGTGAGGCGTGCGCGCAGCACTCGTGAAGAGGACGCGTCGTGCGGGCTGAGCCGGCTGGCACTCGCGCCACGCTGTGCGAGCCACGAGAACACGATGGGGGCAAGCGGCGACATCGCCTTGCCGGAGGAAGACCGGAAGAAGCGCATCAGTCGCTGCACCCGAAGGTCCGTTCCATCGCGACGGGCCCGCTCGATCATCCAGCCTCCATCGGCGCGTGCGACAACGAGCTCGGCCGAGTCGGGAGCAGTCGACGGGACGACCACGATCACATCCTGAACCAGCGACGCCGGAATCGCGCGCGTATCGAGGGCGGGCGGCCCAATCTGGACGTTCACGGGCGGCGCCAGCTCAGCGATCAACGCGGCTTCACGCAGGAGCGCCTCGAGCTCAGACCCCACCTCCACCCACTCCGCATCGACCGCACGGGCCAGCGCCGCTTTCACACGGGGCCAGCGCCGCTTCGCGAAATGCGCGCGCAGGCGCCGGCGGACGTTGTTCGACTTGCCGACATATAGCGCGCGTCCGGCGTCATCGCGGAGGACGTAGACGCCAGGGCGGTCGGGCGCGCGCGCAGTCACCCGTTCGCCAACCCGCTGCCAGACATCTCGACGGTCTTCGACGACGAGCGCCTGCGAGACGAGGCGCCGGGCGAGATCGGGCGGCGCGTTGCGGATGCCGAGCACTTCAACCGCCAGTCGCTGATAATCTGGAGCGGCGCCCATCTCCTTGAGCCGTTCGGTCAGGCGATCGCGAAGGAGCACGCGGGGAATCCTATTACAATCGAGCGCGTGAACGGAACCGAGGTGCTGCCGGACGCTCGCGTCGATCGCGTGTACCGACAACATCGCCGCCGAGTGTTTGCCGGCATCTTCCTCGGCTACGCCGCGTACTACCTCGTCCGAAACAACCTCGCGCTCGCCATCCCGGACATCCTCGTCGAGCATCCCGAATACTCGTACGAACAGCTCGGTCGAGCGCTCACCGGCCTCTCCATCGCCTACGGCGTGTCGAAATTCCTGATGGGCTCGGTGTCGGATCGCAGCAATCCGAAGTACTTTCTTCCGCTCGGCCTTCTGCTGTCGTGCGCGATCATGTTCGCTTCGGGGATCTTCAAGACCATCTACGCGTCGCTCGGCGCGGTGATTCTCATCCAGACGCTCAACGGATGGTTCCAGGGCATGGGCTGGCCGCCATCGGGCAAGACGATGGTCCACTGGTTCAGCACGAAGGAGCGCGGCCTCGTCGTGTCGACGTGGAACGCGTCGCACAACGTCGGGGGCGCGCTCGTCGCGCAGATCGCGCTGGTCGGTGTCACGCTCTTCCATGACTGGGGCGCCAAGTTCTACTTCAACGCGGCGATCGCCGCCCTGATCGCCGTGGTTGCGTTCTTACTCCTGGAGGACACCCCACAATCCCGCGGCCTGCCGGCCATCGAAGCGTACCGGAACGACTACCCGCCAGACTACACGGCCGACCATGAGCGAACCATGACTTACCGGGAAATCTTCATGGGTCATGTGCTCAACAATCGGTACCTCTGGGCGATCGCCTTCGCCAACGCGTTCGTCTATTTCGTCCGCTACGGCGTCGTGAATTGGATCCCCACCTATCTGCAGCGAGCCAAGGGCTTCTCGTTCGACCAGTCGAGCCTGGGCTGGGCGCTGTACGAGTACGCGGCGATCCCGGGCACCATCGCCTGCGGCTGGATGTCCGATCGCGTCTTCAAGGGCCGGCGCGCACCGGCGACGATTCTGTTCATGTCCCTCACCCTCGTCGCCGTCGTCGTGTACTGGCTCAACGCGAAGGGCCCGCTCTGGATCGACTATGCCGCCCTCATCGCGATCGGCTTTCTGATTTACGGGCCAATCATGATCATCGGCCTGCACGCGCTCGACCTGGTGCCGAAGAAGGCCGCCGGCACGGCCGCCGGCTTCACCGGGTTCTTCGGCTATGTGTTCGGGTCGGCCGCGGCGGGCTCAGGCGTGGGCTGGATTGCCGATCGCTGGGATTGGCAGGGGGTCTTCATTACGATGGTGGGTTGCTGCCTGCTGACGATCTTCTTCAGTGCGCTGACGCTCGGACACCGCAGCCGAAGCGCACATAGTACGTAGGGTCCCTACCAGCCCTACCTGCCCCACCAGTCCTACCTGTCCTACCGGCCCGGCCCCACTGTGTATACTTCGATCGCTTGATAAGCCCAGGGGCAAAGAACCGATGAAATCATTCTTGAAGTCAGCCATCTG
>Ga0111538_10005409_pt1 | contig 17459 bp, 13 predicted proteins | sample SoiMethybrSBSTD1_FD_79669 | JGI IMG/M metagenome (GOLD analysis project Ga0111538, IMG submission 79669) | Bulk soil microbial communities from a Populus tree surrounding site in Tennessee, USA - Soil MetaG P. TD hybrid SBSTD1 (version 2)... | ecosystem: Environmental > Terrestrial > Soil >...
AGGGAGCCGATGTGATTTTGGTCGAGCGCCTGTCCCTGACACAAGATCACCGCGCGCTCGAGCACGTTCGCGAGCTCGCGGACGTTTCCAGGCCAGTGGTAAGCGCTCAGCCTCTCGAGCGCAGCGGGTGTGATGCGGTCGATGCGCTTTCCCATCCGCGACGAAAGATCGCAAACGATCTGCTTCGCGAGCAGCGGAATGTCCTCCCTCCGTTCCCGCAGCGGGGGGACGACGATCGGGAACACGTTGAGACGATAGAAAAGGTCGGCGCGGAAGTTTCCGGCCCGCACCTCCTCTTCCAAGTCCCGATTGGTCGCCGCGATGAGACGGACGTTCACTTTGATGGTCTGCGTTCCGCCCACCCGCTCGAATTCTCGCTCCTGCAGGGCGCGGAGCAGCTTGACCTGAACATCCGCAGTCAGCTCGCCGATTTCGTCCAAGAGCAGCGTTCCATTCTGGGCCAGCTCGAAACGTCCTTTTTTCTGATGCGTGGCTCCGGTGAACGCGCCTTTTTCGTGCCCGAAGAGCTCGCTTTCCACGAGACCCGCCGGGAAGGCGCCGCAGTTAACTTTCACCATGGGGACGCCGCACCGAGGGCTGGACTCGTGGATCGCGCGGGCGATGAGCTCCTTCCCGGTGCCTGTCTCGCCGAGGAGAAGAACGGTCGAGTCGGTCGCCGCCACCATCTCGATGCGGCTCAGCACGTCCTGCATGTTTGCCGACCCGCCCAGGATCGAGCCGTAGGGCCCTGCCGAAATCAGCTGCTCCCGCAGGAGCGAGTTCTGGCTTTCGAGATCAGCAGCGCGCTTTCCGTCCGTGATGTCGCGAGCGACGAAGACCAGAAGTTTTTTTGCATCCTTCTCGGTGCGCAGCAGCGCCGTGCGCCCTTCGAACCAGCGTTCTCCGGCGGGTACGCGCAGGGCATACTCGATCACCTGGCTTCGTTCACTGGCGATCGTTTTCCGAATGACGGCAAGGAACTCTTCCGCAATCGACGCATCGAAGACCTCCTGCAGGCACTTGCCCTCGATCTCCGCTTCGGACCGATGGAGCAAGCTCTCTCCCGTAGCCAGGATCTCTTCGCAGCGGCCATCCTCATCCATTACGAGAACGAAGTCCGGGATGGCATGAACGATCGCGCGGATGCGGCTTTCGCTGCGGCCCAGCTCGAGAGTGCGCTCCGCAACCCGTTTCTCCAGTTCCTCGGCGTGATGCTGGGTTGCTTCCCAGAGTCGAGCTTGCTGGATCGAGACGGCAAGATGGTTGGCGAACTCCTGAGCGATCTCCTCGTGTTCGGAGCTGAATGCTTCAGCGTCGGGCGAAATCGCGCTCAGCATTCCAATGAGAATTCCTTGAGCTAGGAGCGGCGCGTTCAATGTCGATTTGACCTCAGGGATTGGCACGGCCGCAGGCGAGGATTGGCCCGTCTCTGGCGGGGAATGAGCCAGGCGTTGGACCTCGCCGCGCTCGAGCACAGTCAGGTCTCCCAGCGCGGAAAGCGGCACCTGCATGCCGGGCAGCAAGGGAGCGGGCCCCTGGGGATGCAGAGCGAGCAGGGTCCCTTCGACCCGTGAGCCGTCGAAAAGCAAGACGCTGGCGTGCGTGCACGGGATGAGGTTCCCGACGTGACGAACGGTGGCCTGCGCGATTTGCGATGGCGACCGCGCCGCGAGTATGTCCTTCGCCGTCTGCTGGAGGACGCTGAGCCGCTGGTTGTACCTGCGAAGGGCCGCCTCCGAGCGCTTGCGCTCGGTGACCTCGCGCTGGATGCCGAAGTGCCCGGTGATGCGACCCTCGGCATCGTAAAAGCAGAGGTAGTCGCCCTCGATGACGATCGGAGTGCCGTCGAGCCGGCGTTCGTCGGTCTCGATGTGCAGGCGCCCGCGATCCAGGAACTCGCGCCAGACACGGCGACCGTGATCGAGGTTATGGCGATAGAGGTCCCTCGGCGTGAGACCCACGAACTTTTCGCGCGTGGCGCCGTACTGTGCGAGCATTGCATCGTTGACCTTGGTGATGCGCTGGTGATCGAAGACGTAATCGAGCACGCGATCCTTGTCCACGGAGCTGTCCCACCGCACCGGCTCGTCCAGCATCATGAAGAAGAAGCCGTCCAGAGACTGCGAGAAGAAGATCTCGAGGTCATCGCGATCCGTCATGTTCTTCGCCTCGACTTATCGGGCTTTCAGTTTGGACTGAAGGCACCCGGCGGGCCCTGAAAGAGGAAAGCACGCCTCGTTTCTCCCAACGAGGCCCCGAGGCATGCGCTCACGTCGGCTGCTCTGGCGCGTTGACGCACAGGAGAGTCTTGGTGCACGTTCGCGCGAGCACCGGCTAGTTAAACCCGCGATTCTGCACTGCGGCGGCGATCTTTGCCACACTGCGCTTGCCGCAAGCGTGGGGCGGCGGCCCGCGGCAGCCAGATCTGGAAAATGCGGTCTCACTCTCTCAGGCGCGCTGAGAGGCCTGCCTTGACGAGGGTTTCCACTGCCTCAAGCGCCAGCTCCCGCGTGGCGAAAGCCAGCCGCATCGTGCCACCTTCGCCCTCGCGCACTTTCATCACCTCGATGTCCTGAATGTTCACACCCTTGGCGGCGAGCGGCGCCGCGATTTGAAGGATCATTCCCGGCCGGTCCTCGACCACGACAAGTACGTCCCAGAGGCGGCTGAGGAAGCCTTTCGAGTCCCGCGGGATCTCCGCGCGCGTGCGTGCGGCCTCGTCGAAACTGCTCGCGAGTGACTTTTCGTCGAGCGAGGTGAAACTCGTCCTCGCGGCGTCGAGGAAGCGGCCGAGCGCCCTCTGGATCTCGTCGCGGTTCGTGGCCACGATGTCCTTCCAGACCGAGAAAGGGCTCGACGCGATCCTCGTCATGTCTCGGAACCCCCCCGCGGCGAGGTGCACGCCGTGCTCTTTTTGAGCGCCGAGGTCCTCGAGAAATCGAACGAGGCTCACGGCGAGGAGCTGGGGGAGGTGGCTGATCGTGGCGGCGATCCGGTCGTGCTGCTCCGCGGTCAGCACCACCATGCGAGCGCCCGTCGTCGCGAGGAATGCTCCGAGCTTTTGCGTCGCCGCTTCGGAAACGCCCGGCGAGGGAGTGAGGACGTAGTAGGCGTTCTGATAAAGAAAGGGGTCAGCCGCCGTCACTCCGCGTTTCTCCGATCCGCAGAGCGGGTGCCCGCCAATGAAAGCGGCGGTCCGCGGCAAGCAGGCCGCTGCGTCGAGAATCGCGCGTTTCGTGCTGCCGACATCCGTGACCACGGTGCCTGGCTTTAGGCCCGCGCCCGGTTCCCCGAGCGCACGGAGGTGCGTGATGATGACCGAGATGGGCGATGCGAGCACCACGAGGTCCGCCGCGCTCGCCGCCGCGGGGAGGTCGTCATACGAGAAGCCTTCGTCGATCGCGCCCAGCGATCGCGCCTCCGCGAGAGTCTCCGGGCGGCTGACGCCAAGGATCTTCCCTCGGTACCCGGAACGGCGCAGGGCAAGCGCCAGCGATCCGCCCATCAGCCCGAGGCCCACGATTGCGACCGCGCGGTAAGAGTCCGAAATCCCCCTGCTCTTCTCGTCGGGTTCGACTCTCGCGCTCTTGTCGCGGCGCACCATGCGGGGGGAATCCTACTGCAAGGTCTTCGACCGCAAAAGGGCCGAAACTGCGTTGGATGTCGAGTGGAGATCCCCCTATCATTGGAGCCTCTCCACCTCGTCTTGAAGCAAGCTCGCGAGGGAAACACTACGGAGTGAAGGTCTGAGCGAGGTTCTTCGCGAGGAAGTTCTCGGAAAGCTCGAAGGATAGTCGGAGTGGCGCAGAGGCCGCAGGGAACGTTTTTGGAGACGCTGGCAGTCGCGGGGAGCGCGGAGGAGTTCCGCGCCCGCTCGACCGAAGCTCTCGTCAACGCGCGCCGTCTGCTCGACGATGTGCTCGAGGTGCAAGGCGAGCGAACTCTCGAGAACACGCTCGTTCCGTTCAACGATCTGAGCATGTGGATTGGGCCGTTGTGGAACGCCATCGCGCTTCTGCGAAGCGTGCACCCAGACGCGGTGATCCGAACGGCGGCCGAGGAGAGCGAAAAAGATGTCGCCAGCTTCGCGAACTCCCTCGGCCTGAACCCCGAGCTATGCGACGCCATCAGCCGGTGCGACCCGGACCGGCTGGACCCTCTGGCTCAGCGGTTCCGGAAAATCGTCGTGCGCGACTTCCACCGTGCCGGAGTCGACCGGGACGAACCCACACGCGGGCGCGTTCGGAAGCTGCGCGAAGAGCTGGTGGCGATCGGCCAGGCGTTCCTCCGCAACATCGTGTGCGACGTGCGCAGCATCGAGCTGGCCGGGCCGGCCGAGCTCGAGGGCCTTCCGCTCGACTACATCCGGGCGCATCCCCCCGGCCCTAGCGGCAAAGTCCGGATCACGACGGATTACCCCGACTACAACCCATTCATGACCTATGCCCGGAGCGGGCCCCGGCGACAGGAGCTCTACGTCGAGTTCCGCCGGCGCGCCTTCCCGGTGAATGTCGAGGTCCTTGGCAAGCTGATCGCCAAGCGCCACGAGCTCGCGACCGTGCTCGGGTATCCGACCTGGGCCGCGTACGCCACGGAGGACAAGATGATCAAGTCCCCCGCAGCCGTCGGACGCTTCATCGAGGAGGTTAGCTCGATCGCAGAGGCTCAGGCGCACGCGGAGTACGATGAGCTCCTAGCGCAGAAGCGGAAGTCCGAGCCCGGCGCCGAGCGCGTGCACGACTGGGAGAAAACTTACCTCGAGGATATGGTCCGCTCGGAGAAATATCGGGTCGACACGAAAGAGATCCGCTCCTACTTCGAGTTCGGGCGTGTCAAAGACGGCATCCTGGCCTTGGTTCACGACCTTTTCGGAGTGCAGTTCATCCTCGACCCGCGCGCAGTCCGGTGGCACCCGGATGTCGAGGTCTACGACGTCATCGAGGGCGGCGCGCGCGTGGGGCGCGTGTATCTCGACATGCACCCGCGCGAAGGGAAATACAAGCATGCGGCCATGTTCCCCCTGATCCGGGGCGTGGGGAGAAAATCGATCCCCGAGGCCGCGCTGGTCTGCAACTTCCCTAACCCGCGGTCCACGCCAGGCCCCGCGCTCCTCGAGCACGACGAGGTGTTGACGCTTTTCCACGAATTTGGGCACCTGCTCCATCAGCTTTTCGCACGGGAGCAGCCGTGGCAGAAGTTCGCGGGCGCCTCGACCGAGTGGGACTTCATCGAGGTGCCCTCGCAGCTTCTCGAGGAGTGGGCCTGGGACTACGAAGTCCTCCGGCGCTTTGCCGTGCACCACGTCACCGGCGACACGATCCCGCGGGAGCTTGTGGAGCGCATGCGGCTCGCAAAGAACTTTGGACGCGGCATCTGGGTGCGCCACCAGATGTTCTACGCTTCCGTCTCGCTGCGCTGCTACGGCTCGGATCCCACCGTCGACACCAACCGCCTGATCCAGCAGCTCCAGGACCGATACAGCCTCTTCCGCTTCGTCGACGGGACGTTTTTCCAGGCGAGCTTCGGGCACCTCGACGACTACTCCGCGCTCTACTACACGTACATGTGGTCTCTCGTGATCGAGAAGGACCTCTTCCGGGCGTGGAGCTCGAAAGGCCTGCTCGACCACGGCCTGGCGGCGCGCTACCGCGACACCATCCTCCGGCCCGGCGGCTCGCTCGACGCCGTCGACTTGGTACGCAGCTTCCTGGGGCGCGACTACGAGTTCGCCGCTTTCGAGCGCTGGCTGAACAGCGGCGCGTGATCGCGCGGCGACGGGTTTTCTCGCCTCAAAGGAGTGGTGAGCAGAGCCGGGCGGCGCCCTCGATGATCGACGAAAGCAGCGGCTGCCGCTGGCTGTAGACGATGGGCCGGCTGCGTGCGACGTCGGCCCAGAAGTCCCGCTGCAGCGCTTTGCTGATGTTGGCGTCGAAAACCGAGGCGGTTACCTCGAAGTTGAGAAGGAAGCTGCGTATGTCCATATTCGCAGACCCCACGAGCGACCAGTGGTCGTCGATGATGGCGACTTTCGAGTGCAGCATCCCGAGGTCGAATTCGTGGATCCTGACGCCGGCCCGCAAGAGGTCGGGGTAGAAGCTCCGGCCCGCCCAGAGCGAAATCCGATGGTCGGTTTTCGATGGAATCAGGATGTCAACCTGGATGCCGCGGTAGGCGGCGTGCTGCAGCGCCAGGATGAGGCCGGGGCCGGGCACGAAGTACGGCGTGCTAATCTGGATCGATCGCCGCGCCAGCGCCAGGGCCGCGAAATAGATGTGCGAGAGGATCGCGCTCTCCTGATCGGGGCCGCTCGGAACGATCTGGACGACGGTGGGGCCAGCGCCACCGTGCCGCCTCAAGTATTTGAGCGACGTCAGGTTCTCCTTCGCTGCGTAGAACCAGTCCTCGATGAAGACCTCCTGCAGCTCGCGCACGGCGGGGCCTTCGAGGCGCAGGTGCGTATCTTTCCATGGTCCGACACGGCGCAGCCTCCCGCGGTACTCGTCCCCGATGTTTTGGCTGCCCGTGAAGCCTACTTTGGCATCGACGACGACGATCTTGCGATGGTTCCGGCAGTTGATGTGCCACGGTGACCGCCACGGGATCCCGGGCAAGAACGTCGCGAGCTTCCCTCCCGCCTTCACGAGCGGCGCGAAAAAGCTGTCGCGCGTCAGGAAGGAGCCGATGCCGTCGAGGAGGACGCGCACTTCCACGCCCTCGCTGGCTTTCCGCGTCAGCACGTCGAGGAACTGCTTGCCGGTCTCGTCGGGACGGAAAATGTAGTACTCGAGGTGGATGTGGCTCTGCGCCTCCTCGAGCGCTTGTAGGAGCTTCTCGTAGGTCTCTTGCGCCGTCGAAAGCACCTGGACCTGGTTGCCCGGAGCCAGAGGGAACGAGCCCAGCTTGGCCGAGATGTACGCGAGCTGGCGGATGCTTTCCTCGACCTCGGGGTGCGCTGCGATATCGGCGAGCGCGCTCGGCGACTCTGCAGTCTCGGACGACGCCAGCGCGGCGAGCAACGCCGCGGAGCGGCGGCGCTTCTTCCGGCCGCGCCGTGCCACGCGCCGTTCGCCGATCGAGAAGTAGAGGAGAGGCCCGACGACCGGCAGGAGGAGGATGCTCAGCAGGAGCCCGAAAATCCACGCCAGCATCGCCATGGGCTCTTTCCGCTGGCGCAGCACGTGGACGATCGCGCCCACGCTGACGATGAGGTTCAGCGTCGAGAGGACCGCGAACCACCATCCAGGCGACAAGGGCCGAGTGAACAGGTCCACGCCGGGACTTTATTCACTTCCCGAGGCCTGCACAACCGCCTTGTAGCTGCCCGTCACTCCGCTCGGGTAGGGGCTGAACGTGACGATCGCCAAATAGAGCCGGCCAGCGTCTTTCGCTTTGCCCGTGTAGCCGTTGCCGACCAGGAATGGCTGGCCGCGCTTGCCGATTTTTCCCACGAGCGAGAGCATCGGGAAGTTGTTGAACGAGGCGCCGCCCCAGTCTCGGTTGCCGTCGGGCCCGCTCGAAATACCGTAGTTGCGAACATTCAGCGTCCCGCTCGCCTCGATCTTGAGCTTCTGGTTCTTCTCCACGTCGAACTTCGTGTCGAGCCAGTTCCCCGGCGGCTGGAAGCTCGGCGCAATCTCGACTTTCGTGGCTTGAGGCCCCGCGGCGCGGAAAACGGCCGCCGTCAAGTCGTCCGTGGCTACTTTCAGCTCTCCGTAGCGGCTTTCGATCACGAATTCCGTCACGGAAATATGGCCTTTGATGGTCATCCGGTGCGTGACGACCTCGTCGTCGCTTCCGCGCATGGGCGCGACACTCGCGTCGGCTTCCGGCTTGCCCTCGGCCCCCTGCTTCTCGATCTCCTCGAGGAGGACGGTAGCCCGACTTTTCAGTTCGTCGCTCGGCGATTTGGCGGCGGCACGCAACGCTTCGATCGCGGGCGCGCCGATCTCTCTCAGCTTGCCGGTGGCCTCCTCGCGACGATCGAAGTCTTCGTTCCCCAGGTTACCGATGTGCGTCGCGATCTGGTCGCGGAGCTCGGAAGCGATCCGGCGCGCGAAGCGGATCCGGACGAGCTGCTCCCGGGGCACGGCGAGGTTGCCGTACTGCGTCTGCACCTCGAGCGTTTCGAACTTCGGCATGCCGGCGATTTTCGACTGATCGCGCAGGAAAAAAATCGGCGCGTTCGCGGCAGGCTTCTCCTTTTCGGCCGGGGTCGAGCCCTTTTCGGCGGAGGCTGCGTCCTGGGCGGCCCCGGGCTGAAGGCCCGCCAGGGTTCCTGCTCCGGCCGCGGCGGTGCACGCAACCGCCCAAAGTGCGCACCGGCGGATCCACAGGCCGTGGGGCTGTCCGAAAGTTCGAAAAATCATTGCCGTGAGCCTCCGGGGATTCGTAAGGTGGGACTGCGCGCCCGATGATAGTTGTTGTCGGACGCCGGGCATCCTATTTTTTCGCACCCAGCACAGGTCGAGATTGTCCTCTCTTCGGTTCCCGCGATTCTACGTGCTCGGGTCCGGAGTCGTGGGTCTGAGCGTGGCGCGAGAGCTGTCGCGGCGCAGCATCCCGACCACCGTGATCGAGCGCGAGCGGCCGGTGGACGGCACCCTGCCGGCGGCCGCCACGGGGGCATCGCTCGGCGTGCTCAGCTCGCCCCGCGATGGTCGATCTGCACTGCGGCGGCTCCAGGCACTCGGCGAGCGGACCTATCCCGACCTCGCGCGGCGCCTCGCCGAAGAATCTGGCGTCGATTTGCGGCTCCAGGATCGCGGTTCGCTTCGGCTCGTGGCGGAGATGCCGGCCGAAGCAGAGCGCTCGAAGCAGCTGAAGCCGTTCCTCGGCGCTGGCGGTGAGGCGAGCTGGATCGGCGAGAGCGAGCTCCGCCGTCTCGCACCGGTTCTTTTCACGGGCGGCGCGCCCGTTTTCCGCGCGGCGCTTCACGTCCGGCGGGAGGCGATCGTAGATCCGCGCGTCCTGTGGAAGGCGCTCCGCGGAGCCTGCGAGCGCTTCGGAGCCGTCTTCCTGGAAGGAGCTGGAGAAGCCCGGTTGGAATCTGCCTCTCGAGGAAGCCCCAGCGGAGAGCTCGAGATTGTGCTGCCCAGTGGCGAACGGCTCGGCAGCGGTGGCATCGTCGTCGCGGCTGGATGCTGGTCGGCGATTGCCGCGCGGGTTGCGCGGGTCCCCGTTGCTCCGGTGCGTGGGCAGGCGATCGAGGTGCGCTTCCACTGGGACGCTTGCCCAAACCTTCGCTTCGACGCGCCTAGCTTCCGCCGAGAGTACCACGTGACGCACCGCGGGCAGGGCCTCGCGTGGATTGGGAGCACGGTGGAGGATGCGGGATTCGACGCCGAGCCAACTCCTTCGGGGCTTGCAGAGTTGCTCGACGCGGGCCGGCTCGCCATCCCTGACCTCGCCGTGAGCGACGTGGTGCGGCACTGGGCGGGTCTCCGGCCGCGCGCGATGCGCCCCGGCGGCCCGCTGCTCGGTCCCCTGCCCGGATCAAGCAACGTCTGGGTGGCCTGCGGCCACTACCGGAGCGGGATCCTCACGGGTCCCGCTTCCGCGGGCTTGCTCGTGCGCCGGATCCTCGGCGAGCCCCCGCTCGAGGATGCGGCGGACCTGGAGCGGGAGGCGGTTCAGGCTTTCCGCGTGGATCGCTGAGCTCGACCCTTGCGGTCAGAGGTCCGCCATCACCTTCACGTACTCTTCCTGGTACTGCGCTTCCGTGATCACTCCTTCTTTGCGCAGCCGGTTCAGCGTCTCGAGCCGCTGGCGCGCTTTCTGATACCTTTCCTCTGTGATCTGCTGCGGGGCCTGAGCCGGCGGCGTCGCGCTGGGGTCCGTCGCCGCTGCCGGTTTGGCCGCTGCGGCACCCGCCGCCGCCGCGGCCGCGGGTGCCGCGGGCGGTGCCGCCGGTGTGCCCTCGCCGTCGAGCGGCGGCCGCTCGGGGACGGCGACTTGAACGCGTGGAGCGGGGGCCTGCTGCGGGGCCGGCTGGGGTGCCGGCGGCTTGAGGTCCTCGAGGCGAACCATCAGCCACCGTGGAAAAATCTGGCCATCGGGGCTCGTCCTCGTTTCGAACCCTGGCGCAGGCAGCACCGGGGAGTCGTCGACGATCTCTGTCGGCTCGTTCGGAAACGACACTTTCGCCGGCTCGTTCCCCTCCGGCAGCTGGATGCGCTGATCGATGCGGTCGAACGCGACGTCGAGCGTGCCGGGCGCCGTGCAGAACATGACGCCGGTCGTTCCGTGGGGACCGAGCAGCACTTCTTGCCACGACTCGCGACGGAAGAAAAATCGCAGGCGCTCGTCGGGATCGAGCGCTCCCAGCGCCAGAGCGATGGGCTCCGCCGACGCTGCGATCGATGGCTGGGTGAAGATGTAGTCGCTCTGCGAGCGGAGGAGGCTGTCTTTTCGGTACGCGAGCTGGTTCATCAGCAGCGCCACCTTCTCCGGGGCGACCTGCACCGGGTGCGTGAACCCGAGCGGGACGCGAGCGCCCTCCACGTACTTGCTCTCGCGGTAGAGCACGACTCCGGGCGTGTTGTAAATGACCTGGTGCTGCCAGGGAGAGCTGGCGCAGCCGGCGGCGAGGAGGAAAAAGAGGGCGACAGATCTCATGCGTTGCACGCTTCCGAACGACGGGCTATCGAAACCTGCGAGCAGGCGGACGAACGGCGGAATCATGCTCCGCTCCGCGGGCCAATGCAAGCTGCGGGTACGGCTCCGGCTGCGCTCCCTAGGGCGATTCCGCGGCTGGCGCACGACCCTGGCATCGGGTAAATTCAGGGGTCTTACCAAGGAGCGCATCCTCTTGAAGCCCAACCTCTCCCGGCGGCAGTTTCTGGCCCATTCGGCCGGCCTTGCAGGCGCATCCTTGGGAATCGGCATGCCGCGGCCTGCGCGTCAGGGCGCCGCGGAAGTCCGCGTGGGGATCATCGGGCTGGGCGACCGCGGCCGGACGCTTCTGGGAGCGCTCGGTTCCCTCCAGCGAGACGATGCCGGGCCGCGTGTCCGGGTCGTGGCGATCTCCGACGCCAGCGTGCAGGCTCTGCGGCGCGCTCGAGTCGCCCTGCAGGACAGTGACGATTCTCTCGAGCCTCCGCGGCTCTTTCCGAACTACCGCGAGCTGCTCGATGAGAAAGGAGTGGACGCCGTCATCATCGCGACGCCGGTCCATCTCCACGCGGAGCAAGCCATCACGGCGCTCGCTGCGGGGAAGCATCTCTACTGCGAGAAGCCCATCGGCCACGACGCGGAGGCCTGCCGCCGAGTCCTCGAAGCCTCGCGGACCGCGGAAACCGCTGGACGGATCGTGCAGTTCGGTTTTCAGCGAAGATACAACCCGCGCTACCGGAGAAGCATCGACCTTCTGCGGAGCGGAGAAGCCGGCCAGATTCTCTACGTCCGAGCACAGTGGCACGCCACCGGCAACCCGCCGCGCGAAAAGCCCTGGATTTTTCAACAAGAGAAATCCGGGGGCCTCGTCCTGGAGCAGGCCTGCCACCAGTTCGATGTGTTCCACTGGCTTCTCGGGGGGCCGCCGTTGCGCGCCTGCGGCCTCGGCGGAGTCAGCCGCTGGCGTGACGACCCTCCCGGCCGCGACATCATGGATCACTTCGGGGCGACGATCGAGTATCCGGGCGGCGTCCACGTGCAACTGAGCCACGTCAGCTTCGCCATCCCCGACCGCAGGTTCTCCGGCATTTACGAGCTGGTCTTCGCGGAGCGTATGGGCGTGGACCTCGGCAACGCCATCGCGTGGACGAAAGAGGGCCCTGCCCGCCAGCTTCTGCCTCCCGACGCCACGTCGCGGCAAGGCAACGACACGGAGTCGGCGCTGCGGGCGTTCGTGGCCTCGATCGCGAACGGCCAGCGGCCGGACGCCAACGCCGACGTCGCCTACCACGCCACGATGGCGGCGCTCCTCTGCCAGCGCGCGCTCGAGACCGGAGAATCCGTCCACTTCAAGGAGATCGATCCGGCTTGAAGGCCGCCGGTTGGGCTGCCGCCGCGGTGGTGGCGTCGGCCGGGTTGCTCGGGCCTGCGCTCGTCGAAGACCTGCGCATCCCCGACGAACCTCGCGTCGCTCACACGAGCCTCGAGATGGTCCGCACGGGGGACTACGTGCTGCCCCGCGTCAACGGCGAGCCGTTCCTCCAGACGCCGCCTCTTCACTACTGGATTCTCGGCGCCTGGCTGCAGTGCGCCGGCACACGTCCCGACGGACTGGCTCGCGTCCCCTCCGTCGTCGCGAGCCTTGGCGTGCTGGCTGCGACCACAGCCCTCGCGCGGCGCCACGCCGGCGCCCGCGCAGCTTTTTTTTCCGCCGCGGCGCTCGCCGGATTCGCGGGTTTCTGGGATGGAGGGCAGCGCGCCGTGGTCGACCCCACGCTTGCGCTGTTCACGACGATTGCGCTGGCCCACTGCGCCACGGCTTTCGTCGAGAACAGCTTCTCGCCCGCGCTCGGCTTCATCGCCGGCGCGTCCGCGGGCTTCGCTTTTCTGGCGAAGGGGCTGCCCGGGCCGGTCACCGTCGCAGCTCCCTGGCTTGCGGCCATCGTGTTCCTCGCGCGGCGCCAGGACGCGAAACCGGTGGCGGTTCATCTCGTCGCTGCCGCCGGAGCGTTCGTGGTCGTGGCTTTGCCCTGGACAGTGGCCCTGGGCGCGCGGAGCCCGAGCTACGTCGCGGAGCTCCTTTTCACGCACGTGTCGGCGCGCTTCCTCGAGGGGGCGCATCACGACCCGAGCAATTTTCAGTTCGTTCACCGCTCGCTCGTGAAGCTCCTGCCGTGGGGGGCGCTTCTCCCGTTCGCTCTGGCCCTGGCGTTCCAGCGCGCGCGCGCGAGGGATCGCGCGTTCACCGGCGCGAGCGTGGGCGATGCCAGCGCAGCCGCGCGGACCGCCGAGCTGGCGGAGCGTGCTTTCGCGGACCGGCGGCGACGGCTCATCCGGTTGAGCCGCTTCCTCCTCGCCTGGCTCATTCTGCCCGCGGCGCTGCTTCTCCTATCTCGGAGCAAGCGGAACATCTACCTGTTACCGCTCTACCCTCCGGCGGCGCTCCTCATCGGCCTGTGGGTCGAGCGCCTCCTCGAAAGAGGCCACGCAGCGCGGCCGTGGGTGGGGGCTGCCGCGCTGACCTTGCTGCTTTTGCCGGCGATCGGCGTCTTCGTGCACCATCGCCAGGAGGCCGAAGACTCGCTCCTGCCGCTCGGACGGATCCTCGCCGAGCGTGAGGCGAACGGAGCGACCGTGCGGGGGTTTGGGCTCATCGAGCGCGAGGTCGCCGCGGTCGCCTGGTACTTGGGTCATCCTTTCGAGGCCATCCCCGTCGAGGATGGCTCCTGGAGCCGCGCTCGGCCGGCCATCGCAGGGGACATCGTGATCGGAGGCGCTGAAGAGCTTCGAGCAGCGGCAGCTGCGGCGGGCGTGGCCCTCGATCCCGCTGGAGTTGGCGGCTGGGCGCTCGTCGCGGAGCTGACATCGCGGCGCCGCACGCTCCAGGCGTGGGCGCGGCGGAGCTGAGCGCGGGGCGCTTCTCGGGTTGCAATCGGGGAGCCGTCGGCGAGGCTATCGGCATGCGCATCACCAAAGTCACCACGAAGGTCGGCGACGGAGGCGACACGTACCTCGGCGGCGGGCAGAAAGTCCCGAAGGACTCGCCCCGGATCGAGGCTTTCGGAACGGTCGACGAGCTAAACAGCGTCATCGGCGTGGCGCTCGCTGCGGGCGTCGACGCGGGCCTCGCGACCTCGCTGCGGCGCATCCAGAACGAGCTCTTCCACCTGGGCTCCGATCTCTGTGTCCTCGAGGAGGACAAGGAGAAATTCAAGATCCCGCGCATCGAGAAGCGCCACGTGGACCAGCTCGAACGCGACATGGACGTCCTTCTCGAGCATCTGACGCCGCTCGAGGAGTTCATCCTGCCGGGCGGGGCGCCCGGGGCCGCTCACCTGCACGTCGCGCGCACGGTCTGCCGCCGCGCCGAGCGTCTCGTCGTCGCGCTCAGCCGGAAAGAGCGCATTGGCGCTTTCGCGGTGATCTACTTGAACCGGCTCTCGGACTACCTCTTCGTCGCAGCACGCGAGGAGAACCGAGCGAAGCAGCGGGCGGACGTCTACTGGGACAAGGCGCTCTGAAGCCGCGCGCTCGGCGCGGATGGGTCGCCGATCACCCCTATCCGACGTGCGACGTCCAGATCCTGGACGGACGGAGAGCCTACCGGTCGGCCGGACGCTCCACCTCACGTTGAACGCTGCGCTTTTCCCCGGTTTCGCGGCTGGGCCGTCCCGGCACGCTGGTTGCCGACAAAGCAGTTGTCGATAGTAGCGTGGAGTTGGTTGAACCGACTGCCGGGAGAGAACATGCCGAAAGAAGTTTGCCGAGACGAGGAAGCCAGGACAACCGCCGCGCCGGCGGACGTGCGTCCGGCCGAGGTCGAGCGGAAGCTCGTGTTCCTGCTGAACTACGACCAGGAGGTGACGTTCCTGGTTCACGACGGCGTGCTGCAGAAAGGCATGCTCCCGAGCGGCTTCAAAGGCAAGTGAGAGTCCCGCGGGCCGGCGGACCCCGTGCGGTCCGGACAGGACGCGGCGCAGGAGAGGAGGAGTTCGGCGTCATGCAGCGATTCGATGACTCGGCGGATGCGGCTTTGCTGCCGGCGAAAGTTGGCGTTGATTTTGGCGCTCACGAGACGCGCTTTGCTTTGCCCTCCCGTCCCCTGCTGGAAGACGACGGCACCGTCGAAAGCGAGAAAGACGGCGAGCCGCGCCTGCTGACACTGCCGACTCTGATGAGCTACTCGCGGGAGGGAGCCGTCCCGGTGCAGTTCTCCTGCGTGGGGCACAAGGCACTTTCCCGCCGCGATCACATGCGGCTCGTCCATCCCTACCGCACGAGCCTCGACCGGCGGGGCAAAGTCCTCGGGGACTTCGCGAGCCACCTCCGCGAGCTGATCCAGAAGAAACACGAGCCGGCTCCGTGGGCCGTCGTGAACTGCTCGGTCGGGGCAGCGCCGGAGGAGATGGCGGCGAAGCGGACGCTCGCGAACGAGCTGTTCGAGCGCGTCGTGTACGCCGACGACACGTTCCTCCTCGCCGTGGGGCTCGCGTCCCAGGAGGTCTGCAAGCATTCAATTCTCATCGACATCGGGGCCACTTCGATCCGCGGCGCGCTCATGCACGGCGAGACGCCGAGCCCCGAGGAGCGGGTGGAGGTGCCGTTCGGTGGCGAAAAAGTGGACGAGGCGCTGCGGAAGAGCCTGTCCATCCGCTACCCCGAGCTCCTCCTGACGCCGAGGACCCTGACCGAAATCAAAGAGAGCCTCGCGTTCGTGGCGCCGGAGCGGCGCGCGTGCGAGTTGAGAATCCAGTTTCGCGGCAAGGAACGCGCGGTCGACGTCACCGAGATTCTGCACGACGCGTCCTCTGCGCTCGTGCCCCCGCTCCTTCGCGCGGCGCGCGACGTCCTCGCCCGTTGCCCCTCGGACGAAATCGAGGCGTTCCAGCGCAACATCGTACTCTCCGGCGGAGGCGCCGAGCTGCCGGGCATCGTCCCGCGTGTGGAGGAGGAGCTCCGCGCGGACGGCTTCGAGCTCGCGCGCGTGCGGCAGGTCTCCGGCTCGAGGTTCCTCGTCGCGCGGGGCGCGCTCCGCTGGGCGCACCTGCTGCGCGACGATCAGTGGAGCATTCCGCTGTTCAGCTTCGCGGGCTGATCGGGACCGGCAGCGCGCGTCCTAAAACCTCAGTACCGGGCCGTCTCGCGCGACTCGCCGAGCGCGAGCTCTTTGGCCGCGTTTCCCGCGGCGGAGAGGAGGAACGAGAGGTCGCTTCCGATCGCGATGAACCGCCAGCCTTCCGCCAGGCGCCGCCGCGCTTGCTCCACGGTCGCCACGTGGATCCCCGGCGCTACGCCGTGACGAGCCGCCGTTTCCCGCAAGGTGCGCAGCGCATCGACGAACTCGCGGTCGTCGGTCTCCATGGCGGGCGTTTTTCCCATGGATTGAAGAAGGTCGTTCGGCCCCACGAAGATCGCGTCGACGCCGGGCGTCGAGCAGATCGCCTCCGCGTTCTCGACCGAGCGGAAGTGCTCGGTTTGGAGCGCGACGAAGATCTCATCGCTGGCGCGGGAGTAATACTCCGCCGGGCTCGCGGCAAAACCCAGAGCGTGCAGGGTCCCGCCGACGCTCCGATTGCCGCGGGGGTGGTATTTCGTCGCCGCCACGGCGGCTTCAGCCTCTTCGCGAGTGTTCACCATCGGCACGACGATGCCGAAAGAGCCGTTGTCGAGCGCACGCTTCACGTTTTCGTGCGAGTTCGAGGGGATGCGGGCGAGGGGGATTCTCCCGGCGTCGGCAATCGCGCCGAACATCAGCGCCGCCGATTCCCAGTTGACGGGGCTGTGCTCCACGTCGACGGTGAACCACGGGAAGGGCAGCCGTGAGAGATAGCGCGCTACGAACGGGCTGCCGAGGCTGAGCCAGGTGCCGACCTGCGCCTCTCCGCGACGGAGAGCGGCCTTGAGCGTGTTGGTCTTCAACGGGGGCTCCAGGTGTTCGAGAGTGGAAGCGGAAGCGGCCATGACACCGCGGGCGCCGGGGGGTGTCAACAAGGAAGGGCCGTCCGGCCCGTTCACGGTTAGGATCCCGCCATGACCCAGGACCGACCAGCTGCCACGCGCCCCGGGGACTCGCCTCGCCCAGCGGCGCCCGGGGGGCTCCTCGAGGCGGCGATCTATGCGGGCGACCTCGACGCCGAGGAAACTTTCTTCTCGAGAGCTCTCGGGCTCGAGGTGACCGCGAAAGAGCGCGGCCGCCACGTCTTTTTCCGCTGCGGGGGCGCGATGCTCCTCGTGTTCAACCCCGCGACGACGGAGTCGGGCGGAACGCTTCCCGGATCGATCCAGGTCCCGGCCCACGGCGCCCGAGGCCCCGGCCACGTCGCCCTCCGGATCCGCGACCGTGAGATCGAGGCATGGCGCAAGCGGCTCCAAGCGGCCGGGGTGGCGATCGAATCGGAAGTGCGATGGCCGAACGGCGGGTACTCGATTTACTTCCGCGACCCCGCGGGAAACAGCGTGGAGCTGGCCACACCACGCCTCTGGGGGCTCCCCGAAGACGGCGCCCAGCTGGCTTAGGCGATCAGCTCAGATTCTCTCGAAATACCGCTTCCGCTCCCAGTCCGTCACTGCTTTGCGGTAGGCCTCCTCCTCGGCGCGGAAGAATCGCACGTAGTGCTCGACGACGTCGTCCCCGAACGCTTTTTTCGCAAAAGCGCTCGACGCGAAGCGGTCGGTCGCTTCGCTGAGCGTCGCGGGGACGCGGGGAAGGCTTTTCGCCGCGTACATGTCGCCTTCGAAGATGGGAGGGGGCTCGATTTTCTTGCGGAGCCCGTCGAGGCCCGAGGCGAGGGACGCGGCGAGCGCCAGGTAGGGATTGCAGTCCGCTCCGGGGATCCGGCACTCAATCC